>Ga0209828_1003216_pt1 | contig 12680 bp, 12 predicted proteins | sample MaitaG_FD_187429 | JGI IMG/M metagenome (GOLD analysis project Ga0209828, IMG submission 187429) | Marine algal microbial communities from Maine, USA - Maine_Asex2 metaG (SPAdes) (version 2) | ecosystem: Host-associated > Algae > Red algae > Unclassified | place: Maine, USA | collected 2015-01-05
CGATCACTGCCGCCGCCACCCGCCAGCACGACTGGCTCGCCCGAACTACGGGCGGACCGGAGGCGCTGGCCGCGTTCGGAGAGGCGCTCAAGAACCACGGGTCCGCCGCCGCCGAACCCGGACCGATCCGCTGGCTCGCCGCCCTCGCCGCCGCGCTGCTGGCGGACGGCCTCGGACAATCCGAAGTGGCCGCCGCGTACCGTCAACAAGCGCAGGCGTCCGCTATCGAGAATCAGAATCCGCCGGCCTTCGAGGAACTCCTCCTGCCGTGGACCATCGCCGAATACTGGCAGCATCTGGGCACGCCAGTCGATCTCGCCCCGTTCGACGCGTGGCGTTCGGTGATGGTCGGACAGGGCTGCACCCGTTTCAACGACTGCTGCCGCGCCCTCGGCAAACGCGGCGGCGCGCTCGGAATCCTCCTGCTCGGTGACCGATTGATCGGCTGATTTTCCCTGAATTTTCCCGAACGAAGGCTGTTCTTCTCGCGCGCTGTTCGGGTAGCGTAACGCGTGCTCACCACTCTCCAACTAGCAGGACGCGATTGGCTCATCCCCGCCATTCTTCTGTACCTGCTTGCCTTGGTCGTCGTGTTTCTCGCCTACCGCGGACTCAAGCACCTCAACCCGCGTCTCCGGCTGCTCTGCCTCGCGCTGAAAACTCTCGGCTTCTTCCTGCTCGCGCTCTGCCTACTCGAACCCGAGTACGTGAAAAAAAGCACCGAGGAACAACTCGAAGAAGGTGTCTACCAAGTCGCCTTGATGTACGACAACAGCCTCGGACTCACCGTCACCGACAGCAAGCAGAAGCAGACCCGTGGCGAGCAGTTGCGCGAGGCGGTCACCGAGGCCGCGTTCCGCGACGAACTCGGCGAGAGCTTCGATCTGCGCGAATACCTGGTCGACAAACGCCTGCGGCGCGGCGGTCCGGCGGACCTCGACTTCAGCGGTGACGCATCCGAACTCTCCCGCGGCATCGCCTCGCTGGCCCGTCGCGCGCGCGGCCAAGTGGCGACACTTGATCCGGACCAAGCCAACGCGGAGGCATCCGGTTCCGCCGCCGACCGACCGTCCTCGGACGCGCTCCAAGCCATCGTCTTGTTCACCGACGGCAACGGCACCGACCGTGAACTCGCCGCCCTCGATCCGGCCACGCTGCCGCCGATCTATCCGGTGGTGCTCGGTTCGGACCAGCCGCGCGCGGACGTCGGGCTCGGCCGGGTCGAGACCACGCAAAGCGCGTTCGAAGAAGCGCCGATCCGTTTGCGCGCCGACATCGTCGCCCATGGTGTTAAAGGCCAAAAAGTCGCGGCCGTCCTCTACGACGAAGCCGGGGCGGAAGTCGGCCGCGAGACCGTGGTGGTCACCAAGAACAGCGAACAAATTCCGGTCCGCTTTACCCACCGCCCGATCAATCCCGGACCCGCGTTCTACCGCATGGTGATCGAGTCCGAGATCGAACACGACATCGCCGACAACAACGAACGCCACATCGCCGTGCACCGCGACGTCGGACCCTACCGGATACTCTACGTGTCCGGCCGCCCCAACTGGGAGTTCAAATTTCTCCACCGCGCCGTCGCCCCCGACCGCGAGATCGAACTCGTCGGCCTCATCCGCATCGCCAAACGCGAACCCAAGTTTGCCTTCCGCGGCCGCGCCGGTGAAGCCTCCAACCCGCTGTTCCGCGGCTTCAACAACGCCGACGAAGAAGACGGTTTCGATCAACCGGTGATGCAACGCATCTACACCAAAGACGAAGAGGAACTGGCTGGCGGCTTCCCCAAATCTAAAGAGGAACTGTTCGCTTACGACGCGCTGATCCTCGACGACGTCGAAGCCGCGTTCTTCTCCCAAGACCAGATGGACCTCGTCGACGACTTTGTGTCGAAGCGCGGCGGTGGCTTGCTGATGCTCGGTGGCCAGGAATGTTTTGCCCACGGCAAGTACGAGAAAACGCCCTTTGCCGACCTGCTGCCGGTCTACGTCGAAGCCCGCTTCCAAGCCGATGGACCCTCGCGCGGCGACAACGCCGCACCGGTCGGCGGCCGACCGGACGCCCGCGATCTCCGGCTCGATTTCACCCGCGAAGGCTGGTTGCAACCTTGGGTCCGGCTGCGCGAAACCGAGGACGCCGAACGCGAACGCCTCGCCACCATGACGCCCTTCGCCACGCTCAACCGGATCGGCGCGATCAAGCCGGGCGCCAGCGTGCTCGCCAGCGTCACCGTCAGCGACGGTGTTTCTGGTACCGCCGCAAACTCCTCCAAACAGCCCGCGCTGGTCGCCCATCGTTACGGCAACGGCCGCGCCGGCGCGCTGCTGATTGGCGACCTGTGGCGTTGGGGGTTCAAGCAACCGGACCAACGGTCGGACATGGAAAAGGCCTGGCGGCAAAGCGTCCGCTGGCTGGTGGCCGACGTGCCGCGCCGCGTCTCGCTCGGTGCCGAACGCGAACCCGGGACCATCAGCTTGAACACCGACATTCTCGATGAGTCGTTCCAGCCCGCGACCGAGGCCGACGCCGCCGTGCGCGTCACCGATCCCGCCGGCGAGACGCTCGAACTCGACGCCTTGCCCTCCGACGAGCAAGCGGGACGGTTCGAGGTGAGCTACAAACCGGTCGGCGCCGGGTCCTACAAAGCCGAGGTGGTGGTGCGCGACGAAGAGGGCGAAGCCATCGGCAGCAGCGCCACTGGTTGGGCGCTCAACCCCGCCGCCGAAGAACTCCGTTCGATTGTGCCCGACCGCGCCTGGCTGGCCGACCTCGCCGCGTCCACCGGCGGCGAAGTGCTCAGCCTGGACCAAATCGATCAACTCCCCGCACTGATCCAACACCCGAAAGTCACCATCGAAGTCACCAAAGTCATCTCGCTCTGGCATCTGCCGGTCGTGTTCTTCGCCGCGTTGCTTTGCTTCGTTCTCGAATGGTGGCTACGCCGCGAAAAGGGGCTCGCATGACGGGTTCACGCGCCGAAATCCTCATGGCAAACGTGTGCCATAGTATGGCAAGGTCCTGCCACATTATGGCAAGAGTTTGCCACACTATGGCAAGAGTTTGCCATACGCGGACAGGGTTCGGGCTGACGATTTTCGCGCTGTTTTTCGCGTTGGCGCCGAACGTGTCCGCCGCGCCGGAGGTGATTCTGGTCATCGGCGAACCCGGCCAGCCGGAGTACGCCTCGCGTTTCAAGGACACCCACGCGGCGTGGACCAATTTGTTCGCCGCCGGCGAGATCGAGGCGACGGTCATCGGCGTCGGATCCAATGCAGCCGGGTCCTCCGATCTCCAACAGCTTCGCGCCGCGTTGAGCAACGCGACCGATTCCGCCGAGGCGCGCTGGCTGATTCTCAGCGGTCACGGCAGCTTCGACGGACGCGATGCCCGCTTCAATTTGCGCGGTCCGGACATCACCGCGTCCGAACTGAAAAGCTTGCTGCCGGGCGGAAGCCCCGAGCGACCCGAGGTCGTCGTCGCCGCCTTCGCCAGTTCGATCGTCTTTCTGCCGCAGCTCTCCGCCAGCAACCGCGTGGTGGTTTCGGCCACCCGTGATCTCGGCGAAGACAGCTTTTCCTACTTCGGTTCGTTTTTGCCCAAGGCGCTGGCCAGCGAGGTGGCGGACGTCGATCAAGACGGTGCGGTCTCCTTGCTCGAAGGCTGGCTGCTCGCGTCCAAGCTCACCGCCGAACACTACGTCAACGAGCAACGCATTCTCACCGAACACGCCCTGATCGACGACAATGCCGACCAGAAAGGCACTCCGACCGAAGCCTTCCGCGGCCTGCGCGCCAAACCGATGAAAGAAGGCGCCACCGCCGACGGACTCCGAGCCGGCCAACTTGCCCTCGTCCCCTCCGCCGCCGAACGAGCGATGTCGCCGGAAGCCCGCGCGCAACGCGACGCTCTGGAGCGCGAGCTGTTGATCCTACGCGATAAGAAAGCCGAGTTCGAAGAGGACGAGTACTACCGGCAACTCAAAGTGATTCTGTTGAAGCTCGGCAAGGTTTACCAAATGGAGTTGCCGGCGGAGTAGCCGCATTCTTCAACTTTTTGTGATTGGAATCGTCGGTATGGTCGGAACGAGAATGGTCGCCACCGCGCCGCGCCGGTCCTCCCGGTTGCCCAGCTTGAATTTGCCGTGATGCAGTTCGATGATTTTCCGAACGACTGACAAGCCGAGGCCGGTGCCGGCTCCGGTGGCTTTGGTGGTGAAAAAGGGGTCGTAGACTTTACTCAGATCATCGGGTGCAATCCCCGAACCGGTGTCGGAAATTTCGAACACGACCACTTGGTCACCGGTTCGGAAATGGGTGGCGTCGCGGGCACCCAGGTTGCGTGGCACGTCACCGAGCGTGGCCCGTTTGACGGTGATGTGGAGTTCGGCGGGTGCCTCGTCCATGGCTTGGATCGCGTTTGTTATCACGTTGAGCAGGACTTGTTCGAACTTGCCGTAATCGACATCGATCCGAACGCCATTACAGCGAAAGTCGCGTTTGATCACGACCGAGTTTCGAACGACCTCGTGGCGGAGCAACAGCAGGACGTGGTCCGTCAACTCCTCCGGGCAGGTGGACTGCTTTTCCAGCCGCCGGTCGGAGGAGAGGTCGACCAGTCCGCGCACGATGGTGTCGGCGCGGCCGATCGCGTCTTTCATCTCGTCGAGGATCACCGCGATATTGGGATCGTCCGCATCGATTCCGCTTTGCAAATATTCCACGCCGAGCACAAGCAGGGCCAGCGGGTTTTTCACTTCGTGGGCGACGCCGGCGGCGAGGCGTCCGATTGATTCGAGTTTGTCGGCTTGGATCAGTTGGAGATGGGCTTCTTCGAGTTCGCGGTTTTTCTCGGTGAGGTTTTGGTTGAGCGCTTCCAACTGCTCGCGGCCTTTCACGCCTTCGGTGATGTCCTCGCTGAAGCCGACGAGGATGGTCCGGTGATTATGTTCCACCGGTAGTTTTGCGGTTTTCAGATACACTGAATCGGCCTCCTTCGTTTCCACAATTTCCTTTGGGATCGTGACCAGCGTGCCTTTCTTCACCACCGCCTCATCCATCTCGCGAAAGTACGCGGCAGACTCCTCGGCGAATAGATCGAAGTCGGTGCGACCGAGCGCGTCTTGTCGTCTGATCGCCATCACCTCCTCCTGTTTTTTATTCCAAAGAATGAAGCGGTAATCGTCGGCTACATCTTTCGCGAACAGGGCGATCGGGAGATTGTCGATGATTTCTTTGAAGATCCCGACGTCGGGTGTCTTCTTGCTCGCCGTTTTTTTAGCAGATGGGAGCCGCTCGGTTGGCGGACTCGGGGGTGGTGGTTCGTTCTGCCGCGGTTTTGATTTTTTTCCAAACATGAGGGGGCTCCAAGGGATGGACTTTATTGTATCCCATCACGCCGGATTTCCCAAGGAAATCGAAGCGATTAAACGGAGACCGCAATTGGATTGCTGAGGGTGCCGATGCCGTCGATGGTGATGTGAACGATGTCGCCGGCCTGCAGGGTAAAGTCGTCCTCGGGGATGACGCCGGTGCCGGTCATCAGGTAAGCGCCGACCGGGAACGAGCTGGCGAAGGTGAGCCAGCCGACGAGTTCCTCGAGGCCGCGCTTGAGCTGGCTGAGATCGGTACCACCCTCGAAGGCAGTGGCGCCGTCGCGTTCGATTTTTACCGCGATGCCGGTGTCGTCGCCGGGTTTGTCGGCTTGCAGCAGCACGCAGGGGCCAAGTCCGGCGCAGCCGTCATAGGTTTTCGCTTGCGGAAGATAGAGTGGGTTCTCGCCTTCGATGTCGCGGGAACTCATGTCGTTGCCGATGGTGTAGCCATTGAGTTTGCCGGTGGCGGAGACGGCGAGGGTGAGTTCGGGTTCGGGCACGTTCCAAGTAGCGTCTTTGCGGATGACCACCGCTTCGCCGGGACCGCGGGCTCGGTGGGCGGTGCATTTCATGAACAACTCCGGACGCGGCGCGGCGTACACGCGGTCGTAGAACGTGCCACCGCCCGCATCTTTACTTTCCTCCATCCGCGCGGTGCGGCTGCGGTAATAGGTGACGCCGCAGGCCCAGATCTCCTGGGAGCCGATCGGGCAGAGGATCCTCGAGATGTTGTCGACCACCTTGGCGCGTTCGAACAAGGTTTGGCTGAGAGTGAAGAGGTCATCCTGCGCGAACCACGCGTCCCAGTCTTGTCCGGCGACCAGGCGGCGTTCGCCGTTTTGTTCCAACACCAAGCCTTCAGCTACTCGATATACATGCATGTGTTCCTTCATCATCGCGTTATGAGCAGGGCGGTTTGGAATGGCAACAGAGAACAGGTGCTTGATGCGGGATGCAGGATGCGAGTTGCGGGATGCGGGATGCGGGTTGCGGGTTGCGAGATTTCGGGCCCTTTGGGCGAGCTGCGGGAGGCAGGTTGCGGGTGTTCGGGCCCTGCGGGCGGGTGATTTCAATTTTCTCTTGGCGAATGCGGCGCGGACGCGTCAGGAAGAGGCATGAATAAATTGATGTGCCTCCTCGTCGCTGCGATCTCGCTCCTCTATTTTGGAACGGGTTGTGCCAGTGTCGGCCAGACCGTGGCCAACGCGGTGCCGAAACCTGAAGTCAACTTCGAACGCGTTCGGCTCGGCGGGCTGTCGCCCGAGGCGCTATCGCTCGAGTTCGATCTCGGGGTGAAAAATAATATGGCGATTCCGCTCAACCTCGCCGGCTTTGATTACGACTTTCAGGTCGAGAACAACTCCTTCATGAAAAACGCGGTGCAGAAACCGGTGAAAGTACCCGGCAATGGCACCGGCAGGATCACGGTGCCCGTCACCATTCCGTTTCAAGATCTCTACAACGCCTACAACACGCTCGGTGCGGCCGACAGTTTCAACTACTTGCTGAGCGGCGGCGTGTCGGTGAATGTTCCCGGGTGGGGGCCCTTGCGCGTTCCGCTCAAGCACGGTGGCGAACTGCCGGTGGTGCGTCCGCCGACGCTCAGCGTCAACAGCTTCGGACCCAATCCGGCCGGCGGCGGCTTCCTGCTCGATCTGGGCATCACCAACCCCAACTCGTTCGGGGTCGACCTCAACAAGATGAACTACGGCCTCGAACTGAATGGTCGGCAGATCCTCGCGCAACAGACCATCACCGGCGAGAAACTCGCGGCCGGCGGCAGCACCTCGGTCAAAGTGCCGGTCCAAGCCAACCTGTTCTCGATGGGCATGGGCGTGTTCGATCTTCTCAAAGGGAATCAATCGGGACTCAACTGGCGGGTGACCGGCGATGTCGATCTCGGCACCGAGCACCGCCTGATGAACCATTTGAAACTGCCGTTCGACAAGTCGGGCAGCCTGTAATCGCGCTGGATTCTCGTTCGTTCCCTCTCTTTCTCTCCTTCCTCCACCTTTCTCTTCCCTCCCGCCTTTGTCTAAAAAAGTCCGCGCCAAATCCCGTACCATGTCCGGCTTCTGTCGGCTGATGTTTGTTCTCAGTTTTCTGCTCTGTTTGGCCCACGTGGCGATTCACGGGTTCTGGTTGTTGCGTGGGGTCGACACCTCCGCGCTGGACGCGCCCGCGCTGCGCAAGCTCGCCTTGAGCCATTTGTTGATTGTCGTTCCGGCGGCTCTGATTTTGATCTGCGGCGTGTTCGGCAACCTGCTCTTGCTCGCCTACAAACGCGCGGGCTTGTTCTTCTGTTGGATCCTGGTGCTGGCGACGTTCGCGGCGATCTTGATCAGTATGTTTTTGCTCAACGCATACTCCGCGGAGATGAACGCCCCAGCGCGTAAGGCGCTGATGCTCAAAGGCATGGGGATCTCCGCGCTGCGCTACGGCTGGCTCTCGATCTACATTTTGGCGCTGAAACGAGCCGCTATGTTTCTTCGCCGGTAGAGACGCGGCAGGGTCGGGTTCATGCTGCGCGTTCCGGCCTCCCACTTTTTCTTCGGCGTCAGGCTTTCCACAACCTACTGCGACCACCCGGTCGGTTCGCGGTCCCAGCGGTGCTTCTTCAGTTCGGACTGCAGTTCGGCCGGCAGTGGCCCTTTGTCGCTGCAGGCCATGTTGCCCGCCACGTGCGCGGCTTTGCGCATGCCGGGGATGATGGTGCTGACCCGTGCATCGGCGAGAATGAAACGCATCGCAAGTTCGGCCATGTCCATGCCGTCTGGGATCAGCGGGCGCAGGGCGTCGGCGTGGTCGACGCTGCTATTGAGATTCTCGGGAACGAAGTAGGTGGCGCGCCAGTCGCCTTCGGGCCAGGTGCTTTCTTTGCTGAGATTGCCGGTGAGCGTGCCTTCATCGAACGGCACCCGGGCGATGAACGCGACGTCGTGTTCGGCGCAGGCCGGCAGCAGTTCATCCTCGGGATTCTGATCGAAGATATTGTAGATGCACTGGACCGCGTCGACCAAACCGCTCTGAACCGCCTTCACACCGTTCCATGGTTCCCAGCGGTTGATGCTGATACCGATCGCGTGGATCAGGCCTTGGGATTTGAGTTCGCTGAGTTTGTCGAACCATTGTTGGTCCTCGAGCCAGCGGTCCTCCCAGGTGTGCAGGTGCATCAGGTCGAACGAATCCAAGCCGCTGTTGTTCAAGCTCGACTCGACATAGCGCTGGATGTGGTCCGCCGGAAAACAATCGCTCAAAGCAAACTCGCGCCGGCTCGGCCACTGCTGGTTTTTCGGTGGCACCTTGCTGGCGGTGTAGAGTTTCTTGTCCGGGTTGCGGATGCGGTTGGCGCGGATTAGTTCGCCGAGCAATTTTTCGCTGTGGCCGTCGCCGTAGTCGTGGGCGGTGTCGAAAAAGGTGCAGCCGAGATCGACCGCCTGTTGCAAGCTGGCGAGCGACTCCTCGTCGTTCGAGCCTTTCCAGCCAGCCATTCCCCACATGCCGTAACCGATTTCACTGACCTGCCATTCCGTGCGTCCAAATTGCCGTTTGTTCATGGCTGGGAACTTGCGGGGGAGGGGAGCCAACCACAATCAGAAAATCCAAAGTTGCTTCGGTGGAAAATCACGGTGCTCCCACGCCAACGCGCTGAACCACGAAGAACGACCAACACAAAGACAATCACAAGACAGACAACACGGCGGCACCTTTGGACGCGCGGGGCTGTCTTCGGTTTTGTGTGAGAGTGGCTTTGTGTGAGAGTGGCTTTGTGAGAGTGCCTTTGTGTGAGAGTGCCTTTCAGCGATCTTACGAAAGGTCGTTGATCGACGCATCCGGCCGATTCCACCAATAGTCTCCGGCCGGCAAAATATGACCGGGTTCACCCTCGAAGGTGACGGCGTTGGTCGGCGTCTCGTCGATTTGAACTTTCAGACAATGAAGTCCGAGGTCGCTGGTGGTGAGGAAGGCGTCGAGCTTTTGCATGTAGCAAGCGGCGCGGATCTCGGTGGTCGGATCGCCGGGGGTGATCAACAGGCGGGCGAGCACCTCGGGCTCGTGTTCGCGGAAAAATCCGATCAGCGGGTCGCTGTCACAGAGATGGAACGAGTGGTCGACCTGATCGTCGATCCAGGCGAACCAGCGACCTTTCACCGCGCCGAACTCGGCCAGCATATTGGTCGCCGGGTCGAGTTCGCCGGTGGAGCCTTTGGTTTCGGTTGCGGCAATCTCTACCGTCACCACCTCGTCGTGTCCGTGCGGAACGCCGCACTTTGGCGCGGCACCGGAGGTGAGCCGGTGAGCCATACTGTATCGTCGACGGAAAATCAGGGAGAACATAAATAATGGTTGCTCAATCCTGCCGGAAAAAGACCAAGAGTCCAACGAGAACGGAGGTCAATAGAACGCCTGCGACAGCGGGTTTGAACCAAGCGGGACGAGCCGGCGCAGTGGTGTTTTCAGCGGTGTTGGCGGATGCCAGCAGCGTCCCGCCGCTCTGTTCAACCACGACGGAACTGCGGGATTTCTTCGGGTCGAACGGGGTCGCGGTGGCATCGGAAATGATGTAGATGAATTCCTTGAATACGTTGTGCCGTTCTTCGGGCAGCCAGCCTTCAATCTCGAACGCGCGGTCGGGCTTCAACAAGTTGAGCGTGCCACGTACTTTGGTGATGCCGTCAATGAACGGCGGCGGTTTTTTCGACAGGTCCACCTGCACAAACACGATCTCCTGCAAGCGCGGGATCTCGCAGAAATTGCAGCCCGTCGGAAAGTTCACCAGCATGAAACGCTTGAACTCGTCGATGCTGTCGTAGGGCGTCATGAAGCCGAGGAACTCCACCGTCTTGCCGTCGAGCGCTTCCAACTCGGCGGGGTAATCGGGATCCGGTTCGAGCGCGTTGGTGGTGCGGTCGAGGAGTTCGAAGTCGATCTGGCCATTGCTGTAATCTTTGAGGCCGTTCTGGCGCAGGACTTTGCTCTGGTGGTTGGTCGAGTTCGGATTGTTTTCGACCACGGCGCCATAGTCGGTGTTGTCATCTTCGAGCTCGTCCGGTGCTTGGGCGAACGCGGTTCCAAGCATCAACGCGCCGATAAACAAATGGATAAACAGGCTAAAAATCAGGTCGGTTAAATAGAGGGCGCGCATCACTCGTTCGGATCCTTCCACGGGCGGACCTCGGCGTCCTTGATCACCACCAGAAACTCGTCGAGCAGGTTGTTGCCGTCAACCGGATCGTCGCCGCGAACGGTCACCTTCTTTCCCGGGAGACGAAGATGCATCGTTCCTTTGACATGCACGATGCCGTTGTAAGGCGGCGGTGGCTTTTTCGGTTCGGACTCGACAAACAGGATCTCCTGCAAGCGGTCCACTTCGCAGAAATTGCACTCGTTCGGATAATTGATCAGCATGAAACGCTCGTAGGAGGTGGTCGAGTCGTACGCCGCCATGAACCCAAGCATTTCGAACTCCTTGCCGTCGAGCGCCAGAATGTTTTTCGGGTATACCGGCGCGTCGGCGTGGGTGATGTTGTCGTATTTGATCCGGTCGAGATGTTCAAAGCCGATGCGTGCGTTTTCCGGATCGTCGAACGCGGCCCGGGCCAAGGCCGCGCTGGAATGCCCGCCACCGGTCATGGCGATCGTCTTCAGCACGCCGACAATCAGCAGCAGGTTGACGAAAAAGAACAGGATGAACTTGCCAAACGTTTTCATGGGTAGCTCCTGAGAAGCAAATTTTCGGGGAAAAGCGGACTAAAAAAGAGGGGCAGAGTACTACTTGAGGAAGGTTAATAGTGGGGTGGCGGTTGGTTGGTCGGTGCGCCGGTTTTCGATTCATCGATGTCGTTTTTGAGGCCGGCAACGAGGTTCTGCAACGCATCGATCCGCTTGTTTTGTTCGATGATCACACGGTTCAATTGGTCGACCGTTTCGTCCAGGAAGGTGAGGTTGATTTCGAGATCGGTGAGTCTGTTTTCGCTCATGAACCGAGGATATGGAGCCGCGGCGCTTTTGTCGATCTGCGTTTCGACACCACGGGCAGGGGGAGCGTTCAATCGAATCTCGGTCTCGAGCGCAACCGACGCTTGCCAATAGCGAGCCGATTCGCAAGAGGAAGGGCATGAGAATTCTAGCCATCATCGACCATATCTACGAAGACCTCGAACTCTGGTACCCGAAAATCCGCTTGGAGGAGGAGGGCTGGGAGGTCGTTGTTGCCGCGCCGAAAGCCGGCGAGACCTACGCCGGGAAACATGGCTACCCCTGTGTGTCCGACGCGGCCATTGCCGATGTCGAGGAGTCCGACTTCGACGCCTTGCTGGTGCCGGGCGGCTTCGCCCCGGATAAATTGCGACGTGACCCCAAAGTGCTGTCGCTGGTGCGCGCGTTCGAGGCCTCGGAGAAAGTCATCGCCCACATCTGCCACGCCGGCTGGATCCTGATCTCCGCCGATGTCTTGCGTGGCCGCAAAGCCACCAGCACGGTTGGAATCAAAGACGACATGGTCAACGCCGGTGCCGAATGGCTGGACGAGGCCTTGGTGATCGATGGCAATCAGGTGAGTTCGCGGACGCCGAAAGATCTGGCCGTGTTCGGGGCGGCGATTGTCGAGGAAATGAAGAAAAGAGGAACCAGTAGCGACCGGTAGCCAGGAGTTGGGCCCGTTGGGCCTTGGTCGGTTGGTCATACTCCGAACAACCAGCTCTCAACGACTAGCTCCCAACTACCAGCGACTACCTCCCACCTACCAGCTACTTTTTATGACACAGTTCGCGGGTTACCTCGCGCGCGCCGCGTGATAAAACCAGCGCCCATGCAAGACGTCGTAACTCAATTTCATACCTTCGGCTCCGCCGAGGACCCGTTCCATCTGTTCAACGGCCAACGCCTCGACGAGGTCACCGTCGCCTACGAAACCTACGGCGAACTCAACGCCGACAAAGACAATGCGGTGCTCTTGTTCCACGCGTTCAGCGGCAGCCAGCACGCCGCCGGCCGCAACGAGTCGGTCGACGGCGTGGCGCTCTGGCGGGACGATTGCCATGACGGTTGGTGGCACGATTTCGTCGGCCCCGACAAGGCGCTGAACACCGACCGCTTTTTCGTGGTCTGCTGCAACTACCTTGGCGGTTGTTACGGTAGCACCGGACCGCGTTCGATGAACCCGGCCACTGGCGAGGCCTACGCCGGTGATTTTCCCCACGTTCGCTTTGCCGATATCGTCGATGCCCAAATGCATCTGCTCGATCACCTCGGCATCAACAAACTCCACGGCGCGGTCGGCGCTTCCCTCGGCGGTATTCTCGCCTCGGTT
>Ga0209828_1003217_pt1 | contig 12678 bp, 12 predicted proteins | sample MaitaG_FD_187429 | JGI IMG/M metagenome (GOLD analysis project Ga0209828, IMG submission 187429) | Marine algal microbial communities from Maine, USA - Maine_Asex2 metaG (SPAdes) (version 2) | ecosystem: Host-associated > Algae > Red algae > Unclassified | place: Maine, USA | collected 2015-01-05
TTTGGACCAATTAATCGATTCCCTCCATGTGATGAGTGTCTTAAATGGTCTTTTGTGTATCAACGGAAAAAAGAAAAACAAAATCAAAAATGCTGCTACAAACATCAATAGCAATAGAAGAAATCCAACATTTGTATTGATCCCAAGCAAACCAAAATCTAAATCTCCTAAAATTCTATTTAAATCATCGGTGCCTAGGGTTGGATCACTATCCAAAGTCATGTAAATCTTAGCCATTAGAGGGATTTGACCGATGCTGTATCCTAAGAATATGAATGCCACCATTGCAACATATAAATACCAAGTATTATTTCCTTTCCTAGCGTTTGCAATAAACATATAATTGATTTATAACAAGTTATTATATCCAGTTGTAAAAGTAGAGATTCTATCACAAAAGTGACTGAAAATAATACGTTCTTTACTTCGAATAGTAAGGAATTCAATTTAAATCGATTTAATCACGGATTTAGCCGATTCTAATGTCTGAACTATAATTTCTTCTTTATGGCAATTAGAAACAAACCAACTTTCGAAATTGGAAGGGGGCAAATAAACACCCTTTTCTATCATTCCCCAAAATAGTTTACTAAAGAATTCCGTATCAGTTCTTTTTGCAGAATCATAATCCGTTACTGCTTCGTCGGTAAAAAATATTGACATCATTGAGCCAATATGATTTATCTGATGAGGCACCGATTTCTTAGTCAATAATTCTGTTAATCCTTGCTTTAGATTTGTTGTATTTTTTTCAATGTTTTCGTAGACATTAGGTTGACTTTCTAGGATTTTCAGTGTAGTTAACCCAGCCGTCATAGCTAATGGATTTCCCGAAAGAGTTCCTGCTTGATATACCGGCCCATTTGGAGCTAAGTGGTCAAAAATCTCCTTTTTACCGCCAAAAGCACCAACCGGTAATCCTCCTCCAATGATTTTGCCAAAGCAAACTACATCAGCCTCGACATGATACAGCTCTTGTGCCCCTCCCTTAGCTAGTCTAAAACCAGTCATAACCTCATCCAAAATAAACACTACTTTGTGCTCAACACAGAGTTGTCGTACCTCCTGTAAAAAGCCCAGACTTGGTGGTATACAGCCCATATTTCCAGCTACCGGTTCGATAATTAGAGCGGCAATTTCATCAAGATTATTATTGAGAACAGATTTGACACTTTCTAAATCATTAAAATTAGCAATCAAAGTTTGGGAAGCAACTTCAGCGGATACCCCCTTGCTATCAGCTAATCCAGCTGTCATGAGTCCACTTCCTGCTTTGACTAAAAAGCTATCATGGTGTCCATGATAGCAGCCAGAAAACTTTATAATTTTATTTTTCCCTGTATACCCTCTCGCCAAGCGAATCGCCGACATACATGCTTCTGTCCCACTATTTACCATTCGAATCAACTCAAGGCCAGGAACCATCTTGATCACCTGCTCCGCCATCTCTGCCTCTAATACCGTCGGAGCCCCAAAAGAACTTGATTTCTCGGCTTGCTTATGTATGGCCTCAACTACTTGGGCATGGGCGTGCCCTAATATCATCGGACCCCAAGAATTTATATAATCAATGTATTTATTCCCTTCGACATCATATAAAAAAGCTCCTTTGGCGGACTCCATAAAAATCGGATTACCTCCTACTGACTTAAAGGCTCGTGCGGGAGAATTGACCCCTCCAGGAATTATTTTCTTAGATCTTTCGAATAAATTCTTGCTCTTCTGTCTCATCTACCTACCTTTATTTATATCAATAAAATCTAACGCAAAATAACTAGCAATCAGATCCGCACCGGCTCTTTTTATCGCAATGAGACTTTCCCAGATTATCTCTTTCTTCGAGAATAATCCAGATTGAATTCCTAGCTGGATCATGGCATATTCTCCTGATACTTGGTATGCGGAAATGGGGAAATTATATTTTTCTTTAGCTCTATAAATAACATCTAAATAAGTCATCGCTGGTTTGACCATAACAATATCTGCTCCTTCATTTATATCCAACTGAATTTCTCTCATTGCTTCTTCCACATTGGCTGGATTCATCTGATACGTTCTTTTATCCCCAAATCCAGGAGCCGAATCAAGGGCATCTCTAAATGGCCCATAATAACAAGAACTATATTTTGCACTATAACTCATGATCCCAACTTCTGGAAAGCTATGAGCTTCTAAACCTTTTCTGATAGCAACGATTCTGCCATCCATCATATCTGAAGGGGCCACAAAATCTGCCCCTGCTTGTGCATGTGAAATGGACATTTTCACCAAAGCTTCTACGGTTGGGTCATTGACAATCTTTGTACCTTTTACGATACCATCATGACCATAAGAAGAATATGGATCTAAGGCTACATCAGTCATAATGATGAGTGTTGGCATAGACTTCTTAATCGCGAATACAGCCTTTTGCATAAGACCATCAGGATTATAAGATTCTTTTCCACTATTATCTTTCAGATCGTCTGCCACTTTCACGAAAAGTAAAATCGCTCGAATACCCTTATCCATAGCCATCTTCAATTCTTCCACAGTCTTATCAATGGACCGTCGATAATAGCCTGGCATCGAATTAATTTCTTCCACTTTTCCTTCACCTTCAATAACAAACACAGGCATAATAAAGTCAGCCGCACTCAATGAAGTCTCTTCGATTATTGCCCGGATAGAAGTATTTGTGCGCAATCGCCTTGATCTATGAAATGGAAACTCCATGGATTTATTTTAGTTATAATTGGTTTTCGTAAGCGAAAAATGGAATTTTGTTGCCGTGAAAGTAGAGAAGTTCTTCCATTCTTCTATAATGCAGCTTTGTATAAATATAATTACTTGCATGATTCCCACTATATGCATCTAATCTTAATGAATGAATGCCGTATTTTTCAGCCATTTTCTCTGCAAATTCGCATAACTGAAGGCCTATCCCAAGCACTTGGAAATTAGGGTCCACTGCAAGTCGATGAATTACAAGAACTGGGCTTTCTTTACTAATCCATTGAATTTTTTCATATTGCTCGTTCTCTTCTTGATTTTAGGTGATTATCCCCGCAATCTTTCCTTCAATTTCCCATTTGTATAAATTTTGCTCACGAAGGTCTTTTTGTACCACCTGTTTATTTGGATAAGTATAGTCCCATTGAGATATCCCATTTTCTTTCATTTTATTCGGAAGCCTCCTAAAATACTGAGCCTTGGATCTAAATCTTTGAGTTCGCCAATGATAATATTTTCGTTTGAATTCAATTTCACAATAATCAAATATTAGTAATTTGAATATTTAATCTCAAATGATGTACTTTTGTTTCTCTAAAGTAAAAATCAATGATTAAAAGGAATCAATATTTATTATTTGCAGGCTTATTCTTAGTAGGTATAATCTCAAGATTAGCGCCTCATATTCCCAATGTCACCTCAGTAGCAGCTATTTCCTTGTTTGCAGGAGCCATACTAGGTTCGAGGTTTTTGGCAATTGCCGTGCCTGTGTTAATGATGTTTGCAAGCGATTTAGTTATAAATAATACGATAAGCAGAGCGTTTTTCCCTCATATTGAAGGCTTTGTCATCTTTGATAGTTATATGTTTTGGGTGTATTTAGGGATCATTGTGACTGTTTTAATAGGTGAAAAATTTCTTAAAAATAGAAATGCAGGTAAACTTTTCATTGGAAGTATTGGAGCTACATTGGTCTTTTGGGTACTTTCTAATATTGGAGCATGGATATCTATGGACTTATGGCCAAAGAATTCAACTGGATTGATGGCTTGTTATGCAGCGGCTATTCCTTTCTTAAGAAATTCTTTGATGGGAGATTTAGTATTTACACTTATTTTATTTGGAGTGTATGACTACTATTTATCAGGAAGTAAATCCTCGATCAGCTTTAAACCTTCTAAAGTTTAAGTCGATTTTTTTGTACTTCAGGATAGGCAACACGCACATGATATACGCTGTGTAGCATCTTTTTAAAGGTCTCGATACAAATTTCAAACTCTTTAAAGGAAAGGTCTGAATCTGAAAGCTGCTCAGAGGCTACTTTTGCATTCGCAATTTTATCCACAAAAGCATCTAATTCGTCCCCGGTAGGATTATTTAAACTCTTGCAGGCTGCTTCTATGCTATCAGCCAGCATCATAATGGCTTGCTCTTTAGTTTGCGGCTTAGGACCAGGATATACAAAAATAGATTCATCAAACTCTTGATCTGGAAAATCTTTCATTTGGTTTCTATAGAAGTATTCTACCCTGGTAGTTCCATGATGTGTTCTTATAAAATCTATTATTTCTTTCGGTAATTTGGCTTTTTCGGCTATTTCGATCCCTTTGGTAACATGCCCAATAATGATTCTAGCACTTTCAAAATTGTTATCTAACTCAGCATGTAGGTTCGTACTTGGATTGTTTTCAATGAAATAGTGAGGATTTTCAGTTTTTCCAATATCGTGGTATAAGGCCGCTGTTTTCAATAATAAACTATCTAAACCAATAGCATTTGCTGCAGCTTGACAAAGATTTCCTACTTGTAAAGAATGCTGCAATGTACCCGGTGCCTTGGTCGACAATTTTTTTATCAATGGACTATTCATATCCGATAACTCTGCTAATGATATGCTTGAGGTGAAACCGAAGATTTTTTCTATAATTGGAATAAAAGGATACGCTAATAACAAAAGCAATCCATTTACAGTCAACCATCCAAAAACTCTGATGTCAGAAACTACCTCTGATTGTCCCTGTATCATATTTATCCCCAAAAACCCTAAAGCATATATAACTAGCACAACGGCAACCGTAACAAAAAACTTATCCCACTTTCTAGTTTCTGAATCCCATAAAACAACAACAGAACCTGCAAGAATTTGAATAAAGGTAAACTCATAAGAAGCATCTGAAATATAACTCGCGATCAATACTACAGTAATGTGCAGAAATAAGGCTAATTGTTCTTTAAAGAAGTTCTTCACTACTATGGGAACAATGCAAAACGGGATCAAATAAACACTCAATACAGAGCTTCTTTCTACAATAAATACGAGAAAACTAAAAAGTAGTGGCCAGAATAGCACAAACCCAATGCCCTTTACGCTTTTAAATTGATCAGGATAGAATCTCTTCAGATAGGAAACCAATACACCAATAATAAGAGACGTTAAAAGTACATAGCCTACATATTTGATAATTAAGGAAAAACTAAAGCCTGGGTTTACCAAATCACCATCCGGACCTAAAACAGGCGCAACATCAGGATTAGAAAACAAAATCCCAATAGCTAGTATCGTCAATACAATTATAAAAATTCGGATTGATGTCTTCAATATAAGGTCTATTCTTAAGATGATTACAGCCCTAAAAGTAGTGTTTTTTTTCCTAATCTAAGGGATTGGATGTTAACTCTTACTTGGCAACCAAGCGATCTCTTTGGCTCCTTCTAGTTGGCAAATCCATCGAGAAAGGACAAATAGGTAATCTGATAAACGATTTAAAATTTGGACGATCAGATTATACCTCTTCTCTTGTTGGTTTAGCGTCACGACGCGTCTTTCCGCTCTTCTACAAACAGTTCTGCAAATATGGCATTGCGAGGATGATTTTGAGCCACCGGGTAGAATGAAGGTCTTCAGAGGCGTCAATTCAGCTTCCATTGAATCTATGGCATACTCTAAGTCCTTTACAATGCTATCCTCAAGCGGTGGCAAAGAAGGATGTTTTGGGTCATTAGAGGCCAAATGAGAGCCTATGTCAAATAATTTAGCTTGTACTTTATGTAAAGTTTTATCTAATTCCTCATGTTCTACAAAAGCAGATAATAATCCAATGTGACTGTTTAATTCATCAACCGTGCCATAAGCCTCAATCCGAGCATCATCTTTATTCACTCGTTCTCCACCTAATAAACTAGTACCACCTTTATCTCCTGTCTTTGTATATATTTTCATGCTGTAAAGATAAAAAAACTTAGAAAGGTTTTTGTGGTCTAATTCAGTATAGGATTCATGTAGAAAAACGCTTGAAAGCGATTCAAAAGTTTTGAATGACACAATAAATGAAATATGAGAAAATTGATATAGATTAAGGAGACCATGCTTTAATTACGTTTTTAAAAGAACTTTGCCTCTAGGAATATTTGAAGTAAGAGGTGGAGTATTTTATTTAATTAGATATAAAACGCTAGGTGATATTATATTTGTGGGTAGGATCAGAGGATCGGATAATGTTTTCGTTTCGTTCATCTATTTCCACGATTCCATCTCTTAGTTTAATAATTCGATGTGCATGTTCCGCAATGTCTGGCTCATGCGTAACAAGGATTACAGTATTTCCTTCGTCATGAATTTTTTCGAAGATTTGCATGATCTCAATAGAGGTCTTAGTATCTAAGTTTCCCGTTGGCTCATCTGCTAAAATAATACTTGGATTATTTACCAAGGCTCTAGCTATGGCGACTCTTTGGCGTTGCCCTCCTGATAATTCATTTGGTTTGTGATCAACTCTATCTCCTAATCCAACTGAATCTAATACTTCAAAAGCTCGATCTTCCCTAGCCGACTTTTTCATACCCGTATATACGAGAGGTAAGGCTACATTTTCCAAGGCAGACATTCTCGGAAGTAAATTAAATGTTTGAAAAACAAAGCCAATTTCCTTATTTCTGACTTGAGCTAATTCCCCATCAGTCATACTACTTACATTCACATCCTTCAATATATAGTCGCCACTTGTCGGGCTATCTAAGCAACCAAGTAAATTCATCAAAGTGGATTTCCCACTTCCTGAAGGCCCCATAAGAGCGGTGTATTCATTTGATTGAATATTGATAGAGACCCCATTTAATGCTCGCACTTCGGTTGTGCCCATCACATAAATTTTTGATAAATCCTCTATTCGAATTATCGGGTCGCTCATTTAATGATTTTTGGCACGGTAAAAAATCCATCTTTTGTTCCTTTGCTATTTTGCATCGCCAAATCTTTATCTATATGTTCTCCAATTTCATCTGCCGCTAAAATTTGAGGATCTGGATTCATATGAACTAGAGGTTCCACACCTTCCGTATCCACTTCTGATAATTTATCAAACATACCTACAATCTTTTCAAGATCACCGGCAATTTGATTTTTCTCCTTTTCATCTAATCGAAGCATGGCTAATTTCTCTATTCGCTCCAGCGTTTCAATATTAATTTTGCTCACTATCTATCAATTTCTTTTTCATAATTTGGAATTCTTCTTCAGTGAGAACTCCATCTTCCTTCAACTTAGCCAAACCTTTTAATTGGGAAACAAAAGAATTAGGATCTTCGATTATTTCTGTAACATGGGCTTCTTCTGACATTTTAGCGACTTTATTTTGCTTTTCTTTCATATCATGCGCCATTTCTTTCCCTTTCTCAAACTTCTCATCAAAATAAGCTTTCAGACGTGAGGGATCAAAATCCAGAAAGGTACCTCCTGTCTCAAAATGCTTTTTGAAAACTTCTCCTAGTGCATAGGTGGTGCCTCCAGACAGAATAGCTAAGGTAACACCCCCTAAAACAGTACCCACTCCAGGGATAAATTTTATAGCTCTGGCCCCAATTCTAGCTAAACCCGACCCAGTCAAAGCTGTAATCATAGCCTTGCCTTCTGTTTCCTTAAAATCAATATCATACAATTTGCTTAGCTGCCGAATCATATCTAACTGGATTGCACTAACAGCAAAAAAATCAGCAATAGGGACAGGTATAAATCCAGCACCCATAGACCATATCATATGATTTTTAACAATGGAATTAGCGTTTTCTGTTCTTAAATTTTCATCTGACATAAAGTAAAGGTTTTACTTCTAAATACATATTTAGATAAAATGGTTTCAATATCCAATGAAATTCGATGAGTATTTAATAAAGCTAGATAGAAATTTTCATTAGCCGTAAACCTAATTTATTATTTAAAAACTACGTCGCCTCATAAAATGCAGTTAATCTTAATAATGTTATATCCAAAGTTGAATCGTGATTTTTTTTATGAAGTATCTAATAATGTTATAGTATTCTGTATTCTGCGCCTAATTCAACGCGGAGATGAAATAATTGTAGAAAATATATTAGTTCAAACTTATTTAGCGAGAATATCATAAAATCAAAAAGTTACGTTTTTTTAAATCTGTATTATCGTTTTCAATGACTTAATGAGATATTAAAAATCCACTCTATTTATTCAAAATTGAAAATGAGAGTGGATTTATATTAATCTATTTGGTAGTCTTTACTTTCTCCTATTGGCTGCTTTAAAAGCTTGATCCAAATCAGCAATAATATCATCGATGTGTTCTATTCCAACACAGAGTCTCATTAAATCTTGAGTCACACCGGCTGTTGCCTGTTCTTTCACAGTCATTTGACGATGTGTAGTAGAAGCAGGGTGGCAAGCCAATGATTTAGCATCTCCAATATTCACTAATCGTTTGAATAAACCCAAAGCGTCATAAAATTTCTCAGCTTTCTTAAACCCTCCTTTAATGCCAAAACTCATCAATGATGAAGGTTGTCCTTTGCAATATTTTTTAGCCAATCGATTGTATTCACTAGATCTTAATCCACCATATTTCACCCAAGATACTTGCTTATGTTTTTCTAAATATTTGGCAACAACCATCGCATTTTCGCAGTGCCTTTCCATTCTTAAATTAAGTGTTTCTAACCCTTGTAAAATTTGGAAAGCGGCTAATGCAGATAAAGCAGAACCTGTGTTTCTAAGGGCAACAGTTCTAGCTCTTGCGATATAGGCAGCTGGCCCCATAGCTTCTGTGTAGACAACCCCATGATAAGATGGTTCAGGGGTATTAAATTGTGGGAAACGATCTTTGTGCTTTACCCAATCAAAAATACCTCCGTCAACAATTACTCCACCCAATGTTGTGCCGTGTCCGCCAATGTATTTAGTCATCGAGTGAACAACTATATCGACACCATGCTCTATTGGATTGATAAGTGCAGGAGAAGCCACTGTATTATCACATATGACAGGCACACCTTTAGCATGGGCAGCTTTAGCAATCTTTGCAAGGTCGCAGATATTCCCCGCAGGATTTCCAATTGATTCGCAATAAACAGCTTTTGTATTTTCATCTATCAATGCTGCCAGGTCCTTTGCACTATCTGATTCAGCGAACCTTACTTCAATACCTTGCTTTGGCAACATATGAGCAAAGAGTGTATAAGTTCCTCCATATAGTTGCGGAGTAGAAACGATGTTATCTCCAGCTTCAGCAATATTCAAAATAGCATAATTAATAGCTGCACTTCCTGCACTCGTACATAAAGCGGCAATTCCACCCTCCATGGCAGCTATTCTTTCTTCAAGCACCCCAACAGTAGGGTTCATGATTCTACTATAAATATTTCCTGGTACCGCGAGATTAAATAAGTCTGCACCGTGTTTCGCATTATCAAATTCGTATGCTACTGTTTGGTATATAGGAACTGCTACTGACTTAGTTGTGGCTTCGGATTGGTAGCCACAATGTAAGGCTATGGTCTCCTTTTTCATAAAGAATGATTTTAATAAGTTAAATATTTATTTTACTTCTAATGGCCTCACGGATGTCATCATGCTCTATTAAAAAAGCATCATGTCCGAAAAGGCTTTTTATTTCAATATATTCTGCATTAGGAATATGTTTGGCTAAAAATTGTTGCTCAATTTTGGGAATTAATATATCCGAATCAAATCCAATTACGATGGTATTTGCTGTGATCTTAGATAATGCTTGTTCAATGGAGTCACGACCTCGACCCATATTATGTGTATCCAATGCATTCAACAAAGAAAAATAACAGTGGGCGTCAAAACGCTTGACAAATTTTTCGCCTTGATAATCGATATAAGAAGACGCTCTAAAATCATTTACTTTATCTAACGATATATCTTTTTGTCTCAACTTGAAAGAAGCATGAGTTCTATAAAAAGGTAATGCTACAGCTCTGCAGGCCTTCAAACCAGCTTGACCTGCCTCCAGGTTCTTATCTTTCAAAGTGGGATCAGATTTTAAGGTAATTCTTTGTGATTCATGAATAGCAATGGTCCAAGGTGTTTCTCGAGAAGAACAACAAAGTAAAACCATATTTTGTATCCGATCACCCCAAGCATAAGCTATTTCTTGACATATATTTCCGCCACAGGATCCCCCTATAAGGAGTTTTATATTGCTGATCTGAAACTGATCTAATAACTTGATGTGTAGATTGGCCGTATCTCTAATTGTATAAAATGGAAAATCTAGCCCATAACGCTCATCAGTATGAGGCATGTTTTGCTTCGGAGAACTCGTCCCATATGGTGAGCCTAAATTATTACTACAAATTATGAACCATTTGTCCCAATCAAATATATCCTTCTTCCCAAATAAGCCATGCCACCAATCATCGACATCAGAATTTGCAGTTAATGCATGACAAATAAATATTACATTATCTCGTTTATCATTTAGTTGACCAAATGTGTTGTAAGCGATGGTCGGTTCTTGGAGTTTTTCTCCACTCTCTAATTCAAAAACTTCGTCGAGTTGATGAAATGAATATTGATAGGATACTCTAGTCAATAAATGTATTTTTTGGAGGTTAAATAATAATTCTCTACTGTAGTAAGAAGGATTTTATCCGCTTAATAGATAGACTGGTAAACAAATATATAAATATTATTGAAATTAATTATATGTTTATCACATTGGTCTATTCATAATTGGATTATGGTATCGGCTAAATCCTTTCACACTAAAACGAATAAACTTCCCTATAACTTGATAATTATTGCTATTTTTTGGCTCAAATCTGCTTTATGGTCAAATATCTAGTCTTATTATTACTTTTCTGCTGTATATCATGTCAGCCGAAAGATTTAAATACTAACAAATCGAAAATTGATAAATCAAATACTGAGCAACCCAATTTGAATAGAGAAAGTGAGATACAGTTTGGCCTAAACGAAGCAAATCAATTATTAGAGCTTCCATTGCATTGCATTGCTAACCCATTGCCTTACAAGTCAGGCATTGTTTTATCGGATGTATCGCAGCTAGTTCTACCAAAGGTACACCATCCCGCATTTTATGGTTGTTTTGATTGGCATTCTGCAGTCCATGGGCATTGGTCTATCGTCTATTTATTAAAAAATTTCCCAAATTTGGGCAAAGCAGATGAGGCCAGAAAAATACTAAATGAAAATCTAACAAAAGAAAATATCAAGACAGAAATTGAATACTTTGATTTGAATGAATATACCAAAAGTTTTGAGCGGACCTATGGATGGGCATGGTTGTTAAAACTTGCAGAAGAGCTTCAAACTTGGGATGATTCAGACGCACAATTATGGTATCAAAATATTAAACCATTGTGTGAACTTTTAAGTGAAAAATATATAGATTATTTGCCAAAACTTGTATATCCAATTCGTGTCGGAGAGCATTCGAATACAGCCTTTGGGTTGAGTTTTGCTTATGACTATGCAAAAACCGTTGGCAATTCCAAGTTGGCAGAAATGATAGAAGCAAAGGCCATTTCATTCTATAAAAATGATGCGGGATGTCCAATTACATGGGAACCTAGTGGATATGATTTTTTGTCTCCATGCTTACAAGAGTTGGACATCATGAGAAAAGTTCTTTCAGCAGAAGAATTTAATATTTGGGTTAAGTCATTTCTTCCAAAATTGAGTGATCAATCTTTTACACTCGATCCGGCACAAGTACTTGACAGAACAGATGGTAAATTGGTACATTTGGATGGATTAAATTTTTCTCGTGCTTGGTGTTTATATCCTATCGCCAAGTTGGAGGAATTTGAACATTTAGAAAATATCGCTAATCAACACGTCAATTTTTCTATGAGCAAGATTATTGACGATCATTACAGCGGAGGACATTGGTTGGGTTCATTTGTCTTGTATGCGATCTCAGAAAGAGGGCTATAACCAATAAAGGAATCAATAAAATTATCATGAAGAAGTATTTCGGACCAAGCACACTGATAGCTGCCGCCTTTATCGGTCCAGGTACGGTTACGATGTGTACTATAGCTGGTGCGAATACAGGATATTCTCTTCTTTGGGCGTTGGTGTTGGCTGTATGTATCACCATCGTCTTTCAAGAAATGGCAGCGAGACTTGGGTTTATTACAGGAGCAGGACTTGGAGAGGCGATCCGATCTGCAGAAATAAAAGGTGGCTCGAAAATCATATTTACATTGATAGTAACCGGTGCCATTTTGATTGGAAATGCTGCCTATGAGGCTGGCAATTTATCCGGTGCTGTGTTGGGGGTAGAACTACTAGTAGGAAAACTAAAAATAATTCCTTTGGTATTAGGAGCCATTGCTTCTATTTTTCTTTTAGCAGGAAATTATAAATGGGTAGAAAAACTGTTAATAGCTTTAGTCCTAACAATGAGTTTATGCTTTTTAATTTCAGCCATTATGGTCAAACCAAATATCTCCGAACTCTTAAGAGGTTTTGTACCGTTTCTCTCTATTGGAAAAGTAGACTATTTATTGATCATAGGCATCATAGGCACGACCGTTGTGCCATACAATCTATTTCTACATGCATCTTCGATTTCAGAAAAATGGAATCCTGCCGAAAATTCTATATCTGATATTCGCACCGAAAATAGGGTGGCCATCATTATAGGAGGTTTGGTTTCTGCTTGTATT
>Ga0209828_1003220_pt1 | contig 12664 bp, 13 predicted proteins | sample MaitaG_FD_187429 | JGI IMG/M metagenome (GOLD analysis project Ga0209828, IMG submission 187429) | Marine algal microbial communities from Maine, USA - Maine_Asex2 metaG (SPAdes) (version 2) | ecosystem: Host-associated > Algae > Red algae > Unclassified | place: Maine, USA | collected 2015-01-05
AGAAATTCGCGAGCACAAGTCGCATCTCGCAACGATCATCGATGCGCTCGAAGGGGTCGCCGAGCCCGTCAAGCTCGCCCGCGAGTAACGCCTGCATGTAACGCCTGCAAGTAACGCCTGCAAGTAACCGCAAGCACGACGACATCGATCGGCCTCGCCAATGCAGCTCTGGCGGTAGAAGCGGGAGTTGTTCAGGTGCTCCCGGATTGTCGGTGCTCGTCACTCGAGCTCGCTTGCCAGATGAAAGATGCGAAAATTCGAATTAGTGATTGATTCCGAGATGGAAAGGCGCTAGTGTTTCCATGGAATCGATGGGCTGGGCCATTCAATCGGTCGCTGTCTTTGATTGCTGTGTCTGTCTGCCCCGTGGGGCGCCGCCTTTCAGGAGCTACTTGATGACCAGACCTTTCGTTCTGATCGGGTGCTTTGCCAGTGCGTTGCTGGCGTCGGTCGCCGTCGCCGGGATCGTCGCCCCCGGCGATGTCGCAATCGAGAATCTGGAGGCTACCGTGTCATTGTCTGGCGCAGCTGGTGACCCGGTGGCGGGGCGCGATGCGTTCGCGGACCGAAAGCTCGGCAATTGCCTTGCCTGTCACGCCAACGAAGATCTTTCCGAACAGCTCTTTCACGGCGAAGTGGGGCCGGTACTCGACGGTGCCGGTGGCCGCTGGACCACAGGTCAGCTGCGCGCCATCGTCGCGAATGCGAAGGCCGTTTTCGGTGAGCAGACCATCATGCCCGGCTTCTACTCGCTCGATGTCGGCGAGCATGTCCGTGAAGACCTCGTCGGCCAGACAATCCTGACGGCCCAGCAGGTCGAGGATATCGTTGCCTACCTCGCCACACTCAAGTAGCAAGCCCCGACAATCAGCCTCACCGGCATCATCAAATTCAAGCGCAAGTCGCCCCACTCAGTTGGTCGAAAGGCGCACCAGGAGCAATCGAGCATGAACTCACCAATGATCCATGGCAGACGCAGACTGCTCGGCGTGAGTGCCGGAGTTGCAGTTGCCGCGTTCTTCGGCACATTGCCCCGAGCCTTCGCAAGTGTCGAGGATGTCGACAAGGCGATCGCCGAATTCGCTGGTACCGGCAGCGTGGTGGAGGGTGGTCCCTTGACGTTGACGACGCCGGAAATCGCCGAGAACGGCAATAGTGTGCCGGTGTCGTTTTCGGTCGACAGCCCGATGAGCGCTGATGACTACATCGAGTCGGTCATGATCATCGCAACCGACAATCCGAGCCCCGACGTCGCCACCTTTCATTTCACGCCCGCCAGCGGTGTCGCCAGGGCATCGACTCGCATGCGCCTTGCCAAGACCCAGGATGTGCTTGCGCTGGCAAGGAGCAGTACCGGCAAGCTCTACCGGGTCGGTAACAACGTCAAGGTCACCATTGGCGGTTGCGGCGGTTGAACGGCGCGGCAGGAAGGACAGCATCTGTCCCGACATCACTATCCCATCATCGAGTGCAGGAGTAATCAGCCATGGCCGCCAAACCTCGCGTCAAGATTCCCAAGAGTGTAGCCGCAGGCGAAGTCATCACCATCAAGACGCTCGTCAGCCACAAGATGGAATCCGGTCAGCGAAAAGACAGCGACGGGAACACGATTCCACGCGACATCATCAACCGCTTCGAGGCGAAGTTCAACGGAGAGATGGTGTTCTCGGTCGATATCGATCCGGCAGTCTCGGCCAATCCTTATATCGAGTTCACGACGAAGGTGGACGAGGCGGGAACCTTCACCTTGACCTGGACAGACGATGCGGGAGAGGTGATCGAGTACAGCCAGGAGGTCGTGCTTGCGGGCTGAGTGGACAAGACGGTCCGCTACGGCCTGCCCCTCGAACCCTTGACTGTCGATCGATCACATCGTATTCGACCCTATTGAACTCGTATCCATCGCAATGAGGCGGAGAACTCCTTTGAACAGATTCCTGTTGCCCGGTGTCGCCGTCAGTGCGCTCACCGTCATCACGACGTTGGCCGCCCTTGCCGAGCCTGCAGACGATACCTTGCTGATCGACGGCAGTGTGAAGATGACCACGCGAACCACCTCGGTAGAAGGTCATCCCTTGCCCGAGGTGATCTCGGGTTGGCACTACCGTTCCGACGATACGCGTGTGCTCGAGCAGGATTCGTTCGATAACCCGGGCCTGCTTGGAGTCGAAGCCGGTGAAGCCATCTGGAATACCGTCGAAGGTTCGATGGGCAAGTCCTGTGCGTCATGCCACGAGGACGCGAGCGAATCAATGGCAGGGGTCGGCGCACGCTATCCGAAGTGGGATGCCGAAAGTGGCAAGCCGATCAACGTTGAGCAGCGCATCAACATGTGTCGTGTCGACAACATGGGCGCAGAGCCTTATCCGTTCGACAAGGGCGGCCAGAAAGAGATCACGGCCTTCGTCAAGTACCAGTCGCTCGGCATGCCGGTGAACGTCGATCTTGCGACAGGCGATATGCAGAGCTGGTGGGAACAGGGCAAGGAGTCGTACTACACGCGAACCGGTCAGCTGGACCTCTCCTGCGCAACCTGTCACGAGAACAACAATGGCAAGTACATTCGCGCGGATCATCTGTCACAGGGCAACGTCAACGGCTTTCCGACCTACCGCCTGAAGCAGAGCAATCTGGTCTCGCTGCACAACCGCTTCCGGGGTTGCATCCGCGACACACGAGCGGAGTTTCCGGAAGCGTTCTCCGATGAATTGATGGGGCTCGAGGTCTACACCACGTGGCGCAGCACGGGTCTCTCCGTCGAGACGCCCGCGGTGCGGCAGTAGCGGCAAGGGCGGAACTGGCAGACGAAGCACAGAGCGAACCGTGTACAGCAGACGCGAGTTTCTGCAGTTGGCCGCGGCGAGTGCGGCCTTCGGCAGCGTACCCGGAACCGTAACCCGGGCCATCGCGCAGCAGCGCCTCACCGAGGCGGATCTGCTGTCGTTCGAGGCCAAGGGTCAGATAACGCTGCTGCACGTGACCGATCTGCACGGTCAGCTCGAGCCGATCTACTTTCGACCGCCGGACACCAATATCGGTATCGGGGACTACGCCGGAATCCCGCCGCATCTGGTCGGTGCGGAGTTTCTCGAGCACTTTGGCCTGCCACGGGGAAGCGCACTTGCCTACGCGCATACCATGCTCGACTACGAGAACCTGGCGCGCGAATATGGACGGCTCGGTGGCCTCGACCGGACAGCAACACTCATCAAGGCCATCCGCGCGGAACGCGGTGACGACAAGGTCCTGCTGCTGGACGGTGGCGATACCTGGCAGGGTTCCTATACATCGCTGAAGACGAACGGTCAGGACATGGTCGATTGCCTGAAGCTTCTCCGGCCCGACGCGATGACCGGCCATTGGGAGTTCACCCTCGGCGCCGATCGCGTACTGGAGCTGATCGATGCACTTGACTATCCGTTTCTCGCCAGCAACATCGTCGATACCGACTGGGAGGAACCCGTGTTCGAGTCGACCGCTCTGCACGATGTCGGTGGCTCACGTGTAGCGGTCATCGGTCAGGCAATGCCCTATACCCCGATAGCCAATCCGCGCTGGATGTTCCCCGAGTGGTCCTTCGGTCTGCGTCTCGGACTACTGCAAGAGAACGTGGCGGCCGCGCGAGCCGACGGTGCCGAGGTTGTCGTGCTCCTGTCGCACAACGGCTTCGATGTCGATCGGAAACTTGCCGCCGAGGTGCCGGGAATCGATGTGATTCTGACCGGACATACGCACGATGCCATTCCGGAAGCCGTGAAGGTGGGTAACACGCTCGTTCTCGCCAGCGGATCGCATGGCAAGTTCCTCGGCAGAGTCGATCTTTCCGTCAAGGGTGGCAAGGTGGTCGACTACAACACCACGTTGATACCGGTGTTTGCCGACGTCATCGAGCCGGATGCCGAGATGCGCGCGAAGATCGACGAGATTCGCGCGCCGCATGCGGACGAGCTCAAGCGTGTTATCGGCAAGACCGAAGGCCTGCTCTACCGTCGTGGCAACTTCAACGGTACCTGGGACGATCTCATCTGCGAGGGACTCATCACCGAGCGTGATGCGGAATTCTCGTTGAGTCCGGGTTTTCGCTGGGGCACCACCCTGTTGCCGGGTAGCGACATCACCATCGAGGATCTCTACACACAGACGGCGATGAGTTATCCGTCAGTCTATCGTCTCGAGTTCACCGGTCAGCAGATCCACGAGATACTGGAAGACGTCTGCGACAACCTGTTCAACCCTGACCCCTTCTTCCAGCAAGGTGGCGACATGGTGCGTGTCGGTGGCATGGGCTACAGCTGCACGCCGGACGCTGTCATCGGCTCGCGCATATCGAAGATGACGAACCTTGCGACCGGAGAGGCGGTCGACCCGGCGAAGTCCTATGTGGTGGCGGGCTGGGCGTCGGTGAATGAAGGTGTGGAAGGCCCTGCGATCTACGATCTGATGGAAAGCTACATCAGTTCCAAGGGTGTCGTCGAGCCGTTGACGAATGATGCCGTGAAGATCACGGCTGGTTGAAGTGATTTACGTTTTCCCAAGTCTGATTTGCGCGAATACATGCAATATCGAGAATGCAATATCGAGTAAGTTCTGCCCGGCCGAATTGTCTTCCAGGTGACCTGCGAACCTAGATGAGTCCACGATGAAGAAAAGTCTGTCTCCTGTACGTCGCTCGCTGCTGAAATCCGGTCTGAAACTCGGTGGCCTTGTCGGTGCGTCGGCCGTCGCTGCACGTGGCGTGCACGCGGCGACGCCAGCCGGGCCTGATCCGCTGATCACGGAAATACAGGACTGGAACCGCTACATGGGTGACGGCGTCGATGCCAACCCCTACGGCAAGCCGTCGGAATTTGAAGCTGACGTCGTGCGGCGTGATGTGTCCTGGCTGACGGCTGATGCGAAATCGTCGGTCAACTTCACGCCACTGCACGCGCTCGATGGCATCATCACGCCCAACGGGCTCTGTTTCGAACGACATCATGGGGGTGTCGCCCGCATTGATCCTGCCGACCACCGCTTGATGATCAACGGCTTGGTCGACACGCCACTGGTGTTCACGATGGCTGATCTCGCGCGCTTCCCGCGAGAGAACCACACCTATTTCCTCGAATGTGCGGCGAATTCCGGCATGGAATGGCGGGGTGCACAATTGAACGGGTGTCAATTCACGCATGGCATGGTGCACAACGTCATGTACACCGGTGTGCCACTCAAGCATATCCTGGCGGAAGCCGGAGTCAGGGCGAGCGGCAAGTGGCTGTTGCCCGAAGGTGCCGATCCGGCGCACATGACGCGTTCGATTCCGATGGCCAAGGCGATGGACGATTGCCTTGTCGCGTTCAGGATGAACGGCGAAGCCCTCCGTCCCGAGCAAGGCTACCCGCTGCGTCTGGTGGTTCCCGGATGGGAAGGGAACATGTGGGTCAAGTGGCTCCGTCGCATCGAGATCGGGGATCTACCCTGGCATCAGCGCGAAGAGACGTCCAAGTACACCGACCTGCTTGCCGATGGGCGCGCCCGTCGGTTCACCTGGGAGATGGACGTGAAGTCCGTCATCACGAACCCGAGTCCGCAGGCACCGATCATGCACGGGCGCGGCCGGACGGTCGTGACCGGTCTTGCCTGGTCGGGATTCGGTACGGTCAAACGCGTTGACGTGTCCATCGACGGCGGCCGGAACTGGACGACGGCCCGGCTGGACGGGCCGAGCTTTTCGAAGTCCGTACATCGGTTCTACCATGACTTCGACTGGGATGGCCGCGAGCTCTTTCTGCAGAGTCGCGCCATCGACGAGCGCGGCAACGTTCAGCCGACGAAGGATGCGCTTCGCGCCAGGCGCGGGGAAAATTCGATCTATCACAACAACGGTATCCAGACCTGGCAAGTGCGAGCCGATGGTGCCGTCGAAAACGTGGAGATCTCCTGATGAGCGGAAGGGTCAGGTTGCCTGGCTGGTGGCCGTCAAGCCATTCAGTGCAGGGTGGAACGGGCGTCACCGGGCTACGAACTGCGCGCGGGCGTACCCTGTTTCGGTGGCAGGCGAGTGGACTCATCGGCGTGCTGAGCGCTGTCGCCGGTCCGCTCCTGGCCGATGTCGCGGCTGGCAAGGCAGTCTTTGCCCAGTGTGCCGGATGCCATGCTGTCGGCGCGGGCGCCGCCCATCGACTGGGGCCACAGCTCAACGGCGTCCTCGTGCGCGGAGCGGGGACGATTGAAGGCTACGACTTCTCGAAGGCGTTCGTGGACAAGGTCGAAGCCGGGCTCGACTGGGACGAGGTAACGCTCGATGCGTATCTGCAAGCACCGATGATCACCATCCCCGGGACGAAGATGGCGTATCCCGGGCTCAAGGCTGCCGACGAACGTGCCAACGTCATCGCCTACCTTGCGAGCATTGATCCGGACGGGAGTTCGGTAGCCGTAGTTGCAATAGCGCCTGCAGCATCGCCCGCAGACACGGAGCAGACGTCGGCTTCCGACGAGCCGCGCCCGCTCGCGAAGGACGTGCCTGTCCCCGATCACGGTGTCTTGCATCTGGGACGTCCGGCGCTAGAGGAAGAAGTCGCCGCCTGGGACATCGATGTCCGGCCCGACGGTACAGGACTGCCCTCTGGCAGCGGCAGCGTGGTTACCGGGGGAGAGCTTTACGACGCGCAGTGTGCCTCGTGTCACGGTGTGTTCGGTGAGGGCGAAGGACGCTGGCCAATGCTTGCCGGGGGGTTTGACACACTGACCGACGATCGTCCGGAGAAGACGATCGGTTCCTACTGGCCATACCTTTCGACGGTGTACGACTATGTCCGTCGCGCGATGCCTTTCGGCAATTCGCGTTCTCTCTCGGATGACGATGTCTACGCACTGACGGCGTATCTGCTCTACATGAACGACCTTGCTGACGAGGAATTCACCCTGACTGCAGAGAATTTCGCTGGTATCGAGATGCCCAACGTAGCCAGCTTCATCGCCGACACGCGTTCCGAAGAGGCGTGGTTCGAGAGCGTCGACGAGCCGTGCATGCGCGACTGTGCGGAAGGTGACGCGACGGTGGCGATGCGCGCTCGTGTGCTTGACGTGACACCGGACGCCGAGAGCGACCAGGGCGGGAGCGAGGGGCTCGACTGACGGCTGCAGTGACGCCTAACCGGCCCGAGCTTTCGGGCCATGACTACCTGGAGAAAGTACCGCATGAGTGAAATCACGAGAAGACAGTTCACGGCAATGCTAGGGATTGGCACCGCTGCCGTACTGGCGCCCCCGACCTTGTTCGGACAAGCGAAACCGAAGGTGGTCGTCATCGGCGGTGGTGCAGGCGGGGCAACCCTTGCACGCTACCTCGCCAACGACTCGGCCGGCGCCATCGATGTCACCCTGATCGAAGACTCGGCGCGTTACACCACCTGCTTCTTCTCGAACCTCTATGTGGGCGGGATTCGTGATTTCGAGTCGATCACGCATGACTACGACACCTTGGCAGCCATGGATGGCCTGACCATCGTCAACGATCGCGCAAGTGAAATCGATCGCGCGGCAAAGACGGTCACACTCGCTGGAGGCGACAGCCTGCCCTACGATCGCCTCGTCGTCTCGCCCGGTATCGACCTGATATATGACAGCGTGCCGGGGTACTCCGAGGCTGCAGCCGAGATCGCCCCGCATGCCTGGCAGGGCGGTTCACAGACTGAACTCCTGAAGACGAAGCTCGATGCCCTGGAGAACGGACAGAACATCATCATGGTCGCTCCGCCGAATCCCTATCGCTGCCCGCCGGGACCGTATGAGCGCGTCTCGATGATGGCGCATATGCTCAAGAGCCGCGGGTTCACGGACAGCATGATCACCATTCTGGACGTCAAGCCGAAGTTCTCCAAGCAGGGCTTGTTCGTCGAAGGTTGGGAGAACGAGTATGCCGGCATGATCGAGTGGTTGCCGCCGGAGATTCACGGCGGAATCGTGAACGTCGACGCCGAGGCGGGCACCGTCGAGACCGATCTCGATACCTTCGAGGGCGGTCTGCTCAACATCATTCCGGCTCAGCGCGCGGGCGCGATCGCGATCGCCGCCGGACTCGCGGACGACAGTGGTTTTTGTCCGATCGATGCCACGTCGATGCGTTCGACAATGGATGAGAATGTCTTCGTCATCGGGGACGCGAGCATTGCCGGCGCCATGCCCAAGTCTGCCTTTGCCGCGAACAGTCAGGCGAAGGTGGCCGCATCGAACATCCAGGGGGATCTCCTCGAGGCCAGCGTCTCCCCGGCAAAGTACGCGAATACCTGCTGGAGCCTGATTTCGCCGTCCAACGGCGTGAAGGTCGGTGCGGAATACGAAGCCGGCGAGGATGGCACGATCACCAGCCTCTCTTCATTCATCAGTGAAACCAGCGAGGCCGCCGACGTACGTGAAGCGACCTATGGGGAATCGCTGGGCTGGTATGCCGCGATTACCACTGACATGTTTGGCTAGACAAGACTCCGGAGGGCAGGGCATGCGCAACGATCGACGACGAATTCTCGGAAGAGCGCTTGCCCTGCCGGCCCTTGCGTCTGCCGGCTTGTATTGTTCGACATCAGCAAGAGCGACCGGTGATGACCAGAAGGCAGCGTCGTTAGTGCTGCCTTTCGGGGACGGCGAACTGCTTTCGCTCTCGGACGGTCACCTGACACTCCCGATCGGCTTCGTCGTACCCGAATCCATTGATGCGGATGAGCGTAGCGCTTTTCTGGAGAACCACGCAATCGGTCCGGAGACGCTGACACCGCCCTGCAATCTGACGCTGTGGCGAACACCTGCCAGGACAGTCCTGTTCGACGTCGGTGCGGGTATGAATTTCATGCAGGGCGCCGGGCTCCTGTCTGATAGCCTGGCCGCAGCCGGCATCGATCCAGCCGATATCACCGACGTCGTGCTGACGCATGTCCATCCTGATCATCTCTGGGGCGTGCTCGACGATTTCGACGAATTGACCTTTCCCGAAGCGGCCTATCACCTGCATCGAGGCGAGCGCGATTACTGGATGGCGAGCGGAACGCTGTCGGCGACGCCCGATGCGCGCAAGCCCTTCGTTGTCGGCGCGCAGAGTCGACTGCCGCGTCTGGAGGAGCGCCTGACCCTGTTCGATTGGGGCGACGAGGTTCTGCCGGGCATCGAGGCTGTCGATACACACGGTCATACGCCGGGCCATACGTCGTTTGCCTTGCATGCCAACGGTGACAGCCTGCTCGTCGTCGGCGATGCGTTGACACATGCGGCCCTTTCCTTCGAGCGACCCGCCTGGCCGTCTGGAGCGGATCAGGACCCCGAACAGGGTGTACGCACGCGGCTGGCCTTGCTTGATCGTCTGGCGAGTGAAGGTACCGCCATTCTCGGCTTTCATCTGACCACGCCCGGAATTGGCACGGTTGAACGTTCTCAGAACGTCTTTCGCTTCGCGCCCGGTGCGTGAACAACATCATTGCGTTCAAGTCGCGACTTCGCGCGACTTATCCTTCTTCGTTGTATTCGACCGGTAAACAAGGCCCCTACGACACCAGGAGAATCGGCATGCTCGAGTTCACGACCGAGGACGGGACGTCAGGCTTCGTCAGGCAGGTCTCCATAAGGCGGGTCTGCATCCGGCGGATATGGTCAGCCTCAGCACTCCTGCTATTCATGCTGGTATCGCCGGGAGCGATACTCGCCGACGAATTCGCGCCCGTCGAGGTTGGCATCAGTGGAGATCTGCCGAACATCACCGTCGAGACCACGAGTGGTGACGTGCTGATCGAGCGCAATCAGGATCAGGACAACGTCATCAGCGGCGAGTTCGCGCGAACGTCTCGACCGTGCCCACCATTCTGCATCCAGCCGCACGAGGTCGCCGCCGGCGTGACAACGATCGGCGAGCTGGAACTTCTCGACATGTTGCAGGATCCGGATGTGATCGTCATCGATTCTCGCGAACTCGAGTGGTACCTGGAAGGAACCATCCCGGGATCCACGCATCTTTCCTATACAGAAGTTGCCGAGCGGCTCGACGAGCTCGGCTGCAAGCGCGTGGCAGGTCAGTGGAACTGTGACGAGTCACGTGAGGTTGCGCTGTTCTGCAACGGGCCGTGGTGCGGCCAGTCGCCTGCAGGCATACGCGCCATGTTGCGGGAAGGCTATCCAGCCGAACGCATAGCTTACTACAGGGGTGGCATGCAGACCTGGCAAATGCTCGGACTGACGGTTGTCGAGGGCGACTTCTGACGCGTCGAACTCAGTTGGCCCGCAGGAACGACACCGGCGAACCCTCCAGTAGCCAAGACAGGCCGATTCGTGCTCCAAGGGCCATGCTGGCAAGAACGATCGGTGCAGACACGGCGAGCAGGGAGACAGCGGAGACGCCCTGTCCGATCGTGCATCCTGCAGCGAGCACACCGCCCATGCCCATGAGTACCGCACCCAGCAGATGGCGCCTCAGCTCGGACGCATCGTCACAAGCCTCCCAACTTACGTCGTCGCCAATGCGAGCGACCACCGCCGCACCGACGACGACACCGACAAGCAGACCGACGCCGTAGTCGGCCGAGCCTCCGTTCACGTAGGTCAGCTGCTGGATCAACTGACCGGGCGGCAACACGAATGACGCGGACTCGATCTGCACCGGATCGAACAGATATCGACCGAGTTGTGACGTTGCCAGCCACCCGAAGGCAATGCACAAACCGATGACCGAACCGCTCGCGATGGCGGTGCGGTCGTGGCGAAAGGCGCTGTCTCTGAATACCCAGTACAACAGTGCCGTAAGGCACAGAAACGCTGCAGGCCACCCGATTGGCAGGCCGGAAAAGGCCTCGACAAGCGACGGGATCGATTGACTCATTGCCGGGGCGAGATCGACAGACAGCGGTTCGAAAAACCGTTCGCGCACGACGCCGAGCGGTCCAAGCTGCGTGCTCACGGCGGTCAGCCCGATGACCGCGACCACGATCAGGGATCGAAGGCTGCCGCCGCCGAGACGGACCAGTGCGCCAAATCCGCAAGTGCCCACCAGCGCCATGCCGATGCCGAAAAGGACGCCGCCGACGATTGCTCCCGCGAGTCCGAGCCGCGGTAGCAGATAGAAGCTTCGATCGACATCGACAAGGTTGGCAACGACGAGCGCCTGCGTGGCGACGATCGCGACCGCCGCTGCAAGAACCCAGGTTCGAAGGCCCCGGCTGTCAGCGGCATACCAGTGACGCTCGAGTGCCGACAGGGTGCAGAAGCGGAAGTGTCGCGCGACGCCGCCGAGCACAAGGCCCGAGAAGAGTCCCGAGAGAGGCAGTAGCCAGGGCGCGTCCGCGATCACTCGCGAACGGGTCGACAGAACACGTCATATAGCGACTCGACGACGGCGGCGACTTCACTATCGGCGATGCGGTAGTAGATCATCCGCCCTTCGCGACGGGTGGCGACGAAACGTTCCAGTCGCAAGCGGGCAAGCTGCTGCGAGACGGTCGCCTGGGGGACGCCGACGATCTGTTCGATCTCGGTCACAGACATTTCCTGCTCGTTGAGCAGGCACAGGATCATCAGACGCGTCTCGTGCGAGAGCGCCTTCATCAGTTCACTGGCCCGTTTCGCCTGTTCGTGAAGAACGGCTATTTCCTCGGGGGGGGCGTCTTTCTTGAGTTTTGGCAAGGCCATGATGCGATCAGTTCTTCAATTCACGTTCTATCGCGACATTGCCGGCGGTCGAGTCCACAGGATCGATAGCGGCGTTCGCCTTGTCGAGTAACTGCCCGATGAGGAACCAGAAATGGTTGTCACCCGCATAGCCGACGAGCCGGCCTTGCTCCTCGCCGTTGTCGACAAGAATGAAGGTGGGGGTGAGCGTGGCTCGAGCTACCGCCTCGAGGTCGGCCGGCCATTCCGCCTGAAGGTTCACCCGACGAAGCGGTACGTCGCGCCCTTCCTCTGTATTGGGCCAGGCGGGTGCGATTTCGCGTTCGAAACGCTCGCAATAGGGACAGTCGGCCTGGTCGACGACGATCAGTTCGGCGGCGTGGACAGACGGCGCCAGCATGGCGAGGAGCGCAAGCAGATAACGCAGGCGATGCAGGATATCCCTGCCGGCGCGCCACGGACGCAGCGGCGAAACCGGGCGACTAGAGCCTTTCATGACCTGATCTGAATATGTGCATCTCACGCAGCGAAGTATAGCCCGCCCTGCGTGGCGAGGCGGGCAGCGGTGCTGCAACGTGATACTTTCGGGGAGCCCGTGGATAGTGCGTTGAAGCACCAGAATCGACTGGTATCGCAGAACGGAGGGCAGCTGTGCCAGCACAGATTGCAGGCGACAAACCTCGCTGGTTGCAACAACCGGAACGGCTTTTCGTCGGCGGATCGGTGGCGACCGCGGTACTCGCAGTCGCGGCCGAATGTTGTGGCAGTCCGCTTGAAATGCTGTTGCTCGCTGCCAACGTGACGATCATCTCGTTGTGGATCACGTGCGATCGTCCAGGCCTGACGACCGCCGTCGTCTTGGTCACATTGATCACGATTGCCTTTGCGTGGCTCGGGGGAACACCGGAACCCGCACTGTTCCAGCCCATTCTGCTTGCGACCGGCGTGGGTTGGCGCATGCGTGATCTGGGGCGCTCCCTCACCTGCGCTGCGGCCCTTGCGCTCGTGCCGCTGGTGGGTGATCTCGGGCCGGGGGCAG
>Ga0209828_1003225_pt1 | contig 12644 bp, 11 predicted proteins | sample MaitaG_FD_187429 | JGI IMG/M metagenome (GOLD analysis project Ga0209828, IMG submission 187429) | Marine algal microbial communities from Maine, USA - Maine_Asex2 metaG (SPAdes) (version 2) | ecosystem: Host-associated > Algae > Red algae > Unclassified | place: Maine, USA | collected 2015-01-05
GCGAAAGAGAATCGAAGCGCATATTTGCATATCATTTACAGCGTACACAATCTACAAAGAGCTGGAAAGGATACTTTACAAAGAGAAATCACACCTCTCATTAGATAGATCTGCAGACTTAACTCACAATATGTATCGCATCAACTATACTCTGCCTGAATCGAAGCAGGCAAAATCGAGACTGTTAAATATGGATGATGAGCAAGCAGAGCTTTACAGGATTATTGGCAAATATTTCTAGGGTGTCCCATTGGCGAAAACAGGTGATTGCTTGGTGGCAAAGTGATATTATCGACTCTTTTTTGGTTTTGGATACGCCACCATTTAGTCATGCCGAATGGGTCATTACCTATCCTTAGAAATCTCCTTATTTCCATAAGTTTATTCCTTCATGTTAGTAAATTAAATTATTTTGTGATTTAGGTTATTTTTTGAAGAACGATTTTTCGAGTATACGTTGTGAGCTTATTTAAGTCATATTATCTTTGGTTTATAGATGGTGTATAGCATCTGGGCGTGTATTTACATCGACTTGATATCGACCCTTTTCGTTTATAGATAAGCTTCCAAAAGCATGAACGGGATCATGCTCAAAAAATAAATAGCTCTTTTCTTTAGATAAGACCATATCATAAAATCGTTTTTTCTCCTCCAATGTTTTCAATGGCCTTATATCGTAGGCCATGACATACGGCATTTTTACATGATAGGAGCTAGGAAGTAAGTCAGCACAATAGAAGATAGAACTTCCATCATGTAATATAATCTCAGGTACCATCATGGCATCTGTGTGACCAAAAAAATAATGGACCATTATCCCAGGAATCCATTCTACTCCTTGAATCAAGGGAATAAATTTTAATCTGCCTTGATCTCTTAAAGGGACAAAATTTTCATGCAAGAATGAAGCTTTTTCTCGATCGTTTGGGGTATATGCCCAATTAAAATGTTGTTCATTACTCCAATATATGGCATTTGGGAAAGTAGGAATTTGGCTTCCATCTTCTGCATTTTTAAGTGCTCCTCCGCAATGGTCAAAATGGAGATGGGTAAGAAATACATCAGTTATGGATTCAACATCAATTACTTCTTGATCTATAGCAGTGTGTAGATTTCCATCATGTGGATAGAAATGCGAAAAAAACTTTTCATTTTGCTTTGTACCCAATCCTGTGTCTATTAAAATCTTTCGATTTTCAGTTTCAATATAGAGTAATCGGGTGGACCAAGTACACATATTATTTTCATCAGACGGATTTAACTTATTCCACATAGACTTTGGGACTACACCAAACATAGCACCTCCATCTAGTTTGAATTTTCCTCCATTGACAACCTTGATTTTCATATTCCGGTTTTTAAAATCCAATGGATGATTTAGGTTCAGTAAGGCTCTTTCTTAAGGAAACCATATCCAAGAATGCTAAGGCCGCCTCTACGCCTTTGTTCCCATGTTTACCTCCTGCTCTCTCTTCTGCTTGCTCATAACTATCTGGCGTCAAAACCCCGAAAATACAAGGTTTACCAGATACAATAGAGAGCTGTGTAAGACCAGTAGCTACAGCATGACTTATGTATTCATTATGTTTTGTGTCTCCTTTGATAACACAACCTATGCAAATGATACCGTCATAGTTATCACTTTGAAGAAGAATTTTGGCAGCAGCAGGTAATTCAAATGTTCCCGGAACTTGTACGATTTTGACATTGTCATCCTTTACATTAGCCGCCTTAAGTGTTTCTTGTGCTGCTTCACTTAGTGAGTTTGTGATTTCTGGATTCCATTTAGAAACCGCAATAGCTACTTTATACTTAGAACCATCAGGGAGGTCTGATTTTTTAAATTTAGATAAATTTTTCTTCTTTGCCATAACTGGAAATTAAAAAGCCGGAATCAAATTATTTGAACCCGGCTACATAAATTATTTAAATTTTACTTTATTGTAATTGAGCGATAAATCGATCAATATTTCCACCTTGTTGAGAACCTGCAAACTCTTCTTTTATTCTACTAAAAGCCTTCAGTGCAGCTTCGTTGTTCCCCAATTTTTGATTCAACATACCTAATTTCTGCAGATAATAAGGGGTCAAAAAATCATTGCTGGGGGCGTTGGTTGCTTTCTGATAATTAGATAAAGCTGCATCCATATTATTATTTTCTGCATAAGAATCTCCTAAAGCGCCGAATTTCATAATTGGGCTAACAGATCCTGATGGGCTGAAATCAGATAAATAGCTGATGGCATCCTCATATCTTCCTAAGTTTAAATAAGAGATACCGGCATAGTATTTAGCCATATTAGCCGTTTTCGTACCGGTGTAATTATCAATAATATCTAGAAATCCTTCGAACCCTCCTCCAGGATTCTCTAATGCTAATGCAAATGAGTCTCTTGCAAATTGTACTTCAGCTTTGTAAATAGCTGCGGACGCTTGCTTTTCTTTAGGTCCCATAAATACATACTTGTAAAAAAAGTATCCACCTACAATTACGACCAAAGCTAATAGAGCTATGAGTATCCAGTTTTTATTTTTCTCAATAAAATCTTGGGTTGATTCTTTTGCTTCTACTACGTCTATAAGGATTTCTTCATCCTTTTCATCCTGATTTCTTCTATTCTTTGCCATATCTAGCTTGCCAAATTTTGCGCAAAAATACAGAAAACTTTTATTATTCGTGCTTTTGAAGCTAAGCACATTAGAAATACGGTAAAAAAGTTAGGATTTTAGCGTGAAGATTTGATTATTAGTCCATAATAAATGGATAATCCTTCTGTACGTAATTGTCTGTATATAATTCAGAAGCAAGTGGTAGTGGTGACGATTCAGCAAATTCCATGGCTTCTTTAATTTCAGCCTCTATTCTCTCTTTTAGGGAATCTATCTCCTTTTTTGTAGCAAATTTATTTTTCAGGATCTTTTCTTCCGTTGTAATGATTGGATCGATGGCTTTATATTGCTCGACTTCCTCTTTACTTCTATATTTTGCTGGATCAGAAACAGAATGTCCTCTATATCGATAGGTTTTTATTTCTAGAAAATAAGGCCCTTTCCCAGAACGAATATGGTCCGCCGCTTCTGCAAGCGCGTCATGTACCGCTTCTGGATTCATTCCATCGACTGGTTTACTTGGAATATCAAAAGACAATCCTATTTTGTATAGTTCCTTTATATTACTTGTTCGAGCAACAGAAGTACCCATTGCATAGCCGTTATTTTCAACTATATAAAGCACAGGCAGTTTCCATGTCATGGCCATATTAAAAGATTCATATAAGGCTCCTTGTCTTGCCGCTCCATCTCCAAACATACAAACCGCAAGATTATTTGTTCCTCTATACTGCTCGGCTAATGCCATCCCAGTACCAATTGGAATTTGTGCTCCGACGATCCCATTTCCACCAAAATAATTATGCTCTTTTGAGAAAAAGTGCATTGACCCTCCTTTTCCTTTTACGTTTCCAGTTGCTTTCCCATATAATTCTGCCATACAACTTTTAGTATCCAATCCCCTTGACAACGCAATTCCATGTTGTCTGTAGGCTGTTACTAATTTATCTTCTGATTTTATAGCAGTGGCTAAACCAGCAGCAATAGCTTCTTGACCTATATAAACATGACAAAATCCCCGGATAAGTTGCTTAGAATAAGCGTATAAAGCTTGCTCTTCAAATCGACGAACCCGATACATTACCTCAAACCACTTCAGTTGCAATTCTTTGCCATGAGCTTTGTCTTTACTTTTAGTTGAGGTCTTTTTAGCTGCTGTCTCTGCCATTTTTATTCTGATTGAATTATAATTAAATGTAGTAAATTTCGGACTGATTTATAGAGATTCTCTAAAATTTAGCCTATTTATCGGTTTTAAATTTTATAACGACTTAAACAATATACTAATTTTAAAATATAACATCAATAGTTTACAAATTACAAATTTCAAGTGTTACGACACTGGGGTATTTCAGTTTTCTGAAGGAATAAATATTATCACTGGTTTTAATGGAGTGGGGAAGACCTCCGTACTAGAAGCCATACATCTTCTTTTATTCGGTAAATCTTATTTTACAAGCAACGATAAAAATAACATCAAAAAGGGTAGAGAATTTGGCCGAGCAGAATGTACCATTAAAGATGAAAATCAAGCGATCAACCAAGTAGTCGTCAAATTACAAGACAAAAAGTCCAAGGTGTTAGAATTTAATGGAAAAAAAGTGGGACGTCTTTCTGAATACATTGGTAAACATTTGACAGTTTGTATTTCTCCAGAAGACATCAAATTGGTAAAGGGATTGAGCAGTGATAGAAGAAGTTTTCTGGATCAGTGTATTGCTCAATATAATAAGAGTTATACATTCGCCCTTAGTCAATACGGGAAAGCACTTCAGCAAAGAAATTCTATGTTGAAATCGTTTTCTAAGTCTGGTCATTTTGATAAAACATTGCTCGAAGCACTGAATGGACATTTGTGTAAATATGCACCCCTTATATATAAAGCTAGAAAAGAATTTATAGAAGAATTTAATGAATATTTTAATGTGGCTTATTCTGAAATTGCTCCCAAAGAAGAGTCCGTAAGTCTAGCCTATGAGTCAAGATTGGCATTAGAAACGATGGCTTCTCTATTGGAATCTTCCATAGAAAAAGATAGAATCCTTTGCCGTACCAACTTAGGGGTACATAAGGATGAGTTGACAATGCATATGCATGGTCAGGATATTAAAGTGTTTGGTTCTCAAGGGCAGGTAAAGTCTTATGTAATTGCGATGAAAATGGCTCAATTCCAATATTTAGTAAATAAAACTCAAAGAGTACCTGTTTTTATATTAGATGATATGTTTGATAAGTTAGATAGAACTAGAGTCGAAAAGATTTTGTTTTTTATGCAGGGCAAATGGAATGCTCAAACTTTTATAAGTGATACAGATAAAGAAAGGATTTCTGCATTCTTTCAAGAAAGAGAAGTTATCTTTAAGCATATCCATATTAGTTCAAATCAAGAAGTAGAATATTTAAATGTTTAAGAAAGAAGAAGAGAAGATCGATACGGTATTGCATAAATTGATGCAAACAAACATTCGTCTATCCAATGGTATGCAGCAAAATTCTATTGAACATGTATGGGAGAAAGCACTTGGGCCGACCATTGCTAAGTATACTTCTAAGTTTTTTATTCGGAATGGGATACTAACCGTACATATAAGTTCAGCTTCCCTTAGGAATGAGTTGATTTACGAAAAAGAGAAGATAATTTCGAAGTTGAATAAGGAACTTGAGTACAAAGAGATCAACGAAGTGATTATCAAATAAAATAAAAAGAAATAAACAAAAAAAAGCCAAACTATTTGAAAGTAGATCGGCTTTTTTTCATGCTAAGAACGTTATATTATTTATGCTCTATTGGTTGATGCTTTTATTTTCTTTTTACCTTTTATTGTAGAAGCTAATTTTAGAGCTTCATATGCATTTACCATTCCACCCGTTGAAGACAGAGTAGAGAAAGAAACTTTATCTCCATCACTCCCCGGTAAAATAGTTTTTTGATTGCTTTTGACAGCTGAATCTAAAAGAACCTTTTTTACTTGTTTAGCAGTTAGTTTTGGGTAATATGATCTTAACATAGCAGCTACTCCAGCGACTGTTGGTGCAGCCATACTTGTGCCTTGAAGATTAGTGTAGCCATCTCCAGGAACAGTAGAATAAATAGCCATTCCTGGCGCAAAAATATCCACTTGTTCTTTTCCATAATTAGAGAATGGAGCAACCATATTTTCATCTATACTATAAGATAGTGCTCCAACTTCTATCCATGTTTTACATGATTTTGGACCGAATAATTTTTTCTTACTATATTTATCATTTGGAAAGTTATCGGACCGATCATTGTTTTGACCAGCATTTCCAGCTGCATGGATTAATAAAACATCATTCTTAACTGCATATTTCAATGCATTATCGACTACTTCTTTATCTGGCGAAAATCCTTTACCAAAACTCATATTTATTATACTTGCTCCATTGTCGACAGCATAGATGATTGCATTGGCGACATCCTTATCTCTCTCATCTCCATTAGGTACAGTCCTGATAGACATGATTTTTGTATTTTCAGCAATGCCATCCATTCCGGTTGAGTTATTTCTAGCTGCAGCGACGATTCCTGCTACATGGGTGCCATGGATGGCATCAGGACCCTCTACATCATTGTTACCATAATTTTTTTCAGATAAGTTTTCATAATTATCACCAACAATGGTCCTTGGATTAAAGTCTGGATTATAAGCATATTCAAGTTGCTCTTGAAATCTAATTTTAGAATCATTGAATTGAGAAAAAATAGCATCCTTTAATTCTTGAATAGATCTTAATTCTTCTCCCATTGAAATAGCTTCAAGAACCATATTTTTTCCTATCATTAAGTTGGCATCACCTCCAGCTTCGATGGCATCCAAATTTTCTTTTGATAAATCTTTTCCATCTAAGGCTTTATCTAAAGCAGTTATAGAAGAAATGATCATGGCTTCCGATTCTGTAATTCGATCAAGTCTATTTTGAGCTTGATCTCTTTTCTTATCTACTTCAGCTTTGTATTTCTTAAATAATTTATATTCAGCTAATTGATCTTTAGAAAGCTTACTTTCTACTGCGTTTTCATAGCGATATCTCATTTTGGAATACAATCTTGTCACTTCATATGTATCATGATTAACATTCCCTTCTTTTCCTCCAATAAAATTCCAACCATGGATATCGTCGATATAACCATTATTGTCATCATCTTTATTGTTATCCGGGATTTCTCCTGGATTTGTCCACATAACATCTTTTAAATCTTCATGTTCTGCATCCACTCCGGAATCTATAATAGCAACTACTACGGTGCTACCTTTTTTACCTTCTTCCAATTCATAAGCTTGATTTGCGGCTGTTCCATTATATCCATCATTTTGATTCAATAGAAACCAATTCTGCGGGGCTTGAGCATTCAGGCTGTTATAAAATACAATGATTAAAGCAGGGAATAATATTTTTCTCATAATTTTTATAGTCAATTTATTATATCTTTTACTTGCAAATTTAATACCGTATAGAAAACAGTATATAAGGATTAAAAATTGTAACGTTAGGTATAAGTATAATTTGATATTATCTTAACATTATATTTGAAATTCATGCATTTATGCCTCAATATGAATTAGTTATGCATAAAATTTACATATTAGCTTGTTTTTGTCTTCTGTCTGCTACAATGTCTTTTTCCCAAAATCATTACTGGGAAGCATCATACGGTTTGGGTATTTCTACTTATTGGGGTGATTTAAGTGCGACCTCAGTTACAAGCAATTTTGGTAATTTGACAGCTGGCGGGACTCTTTATGCCCAATACAACAAGAATTCTTATGTTGGGTTTAGGACCGCATTGACGTTCACTCGACTTGAGGGTGATGATTACAAAGCAAACTCAGAAGTACAAAGGATGAGAAATTTAAACTTTTATTCTCCTCTTGTGGAACTTGCATTTATGATGGAGTATAATCTATTTGGATTTGACCCAAAAGATAAAGAACAGCGTTTTTCACCGACATTATTCCTAGGTATTGGCATCTTTGGTTTCAATCCTAAAACAGATTATAGAGATGTTACAGTGGAATTACAGCCTCTTGGAACAGAAGGACAAGGAATTGAAGGTTTTGCCAATAAATACAAGCGAATCCAACCATCTATTCCTTTTGGAGCCGGGATGAAGATCAAGTTGAAGCATAATTTGTCATTGAGTTTTGAAATACTAGCAAGGTATACACTGACAGATTATATAGATGACCTTAGTACGAGATATGTAAATTATGATATCTTAAGTGCTAATAATGGGGTATTGAGTGCTAATCTATCCGAACGACAAGACGAATTTTTTGGTCAATCAGAAGGAAGTTTTGCAGAGACTACTGGAGGGACCATTAGAGGAGGTCCAGATGTAAATGATTATTACGTAACCATGTTTTTTTCATTGAGATATAATTTAGGTAAAACATTTTCATTGAAAAATAGAAATAGAAAAGGGGCCCACTGCCCTAAATTTTAATGTCAGTTCTACCTCAACTTAAAAATCTTCTTAATAAATATTGGGGTTTTGATGAATTTCGTCCTAACCAAATTCCCATTATTGAAAGTATCGTAAGCGGAACGGATACTTTAGCGGTCTTGCCGACAGGGGGTGGGAAGTCCATCTGTTTTCAAATACCGGCACTTTATTTTGATGGACTCACCGTTGTCATATCTCCTCTAATCGCTCTTATGACCGATCAGACATCAAGATTGAAAAAGCTAAATATTTCCGCGGAAGCCTTACATTCAGGGCTTGATTCTTCACAGCAATCAGAAATATTGAATCAAGCTTTAGAAGGACAATTAAAACTACTCTATCTCTCTCCAGAGCGGCTTTTTTCTAAAAAATTCAATACACTTCTTCCTAAAATACCATTGTCATTACTTGTTATTGATGAAGCTCATTGTATTTCACAGTTTGGACATGATTTTAGACCATCATATAGACGTCTTTCTACCATTCGAGAGGTATTTAGCGATGTGCCAATTCTCGCTTTGACAGCTACTGCCACAACAGCAGTTATTCAAGATTTAGTCTCGAATTTGAAGTTGCAAAAACCTAAGCTAGTGATTCATTCGAGTAAACGAATAAATCTTAAATATAAGGTGATTTTTACAGAAGATAAAAGAGGTTCATTATTGCGATTTGTCATTAGTCATCACAACCAAACAGGGATACTATATGCCCGTAATAGAAAATTAGTAGCTGAATTATCTTTGTTTCTGAAGCAGCGAGGCATTAATTCCGCCTATTATCATGCCGGTCTTTCTAGCTCAACAAAAAATATGGTTTTGGAAAAATGGTTAGATAATGAAATTCAATTGGTCGTAGCTACAAATGCGTTTGGAATGGGTATAGATAAGTCGGACGTTCGATATGTCATACATTACGACCTTCCACCTACCTTAGAGGATTATATTCAGGAAGCAGGGAGAGGAGGAAGAGATGGCAAAAAAGCGGAAGCAATTATCTTAGTTGATAAGTCTGATTTTGATAATAAACTTGTTGATATTGAGAAAAAATATCCTTCAAGAGCATATATCCAAAAGGTGTATCGATCTATTTCCACCTACCTTGGATTGTCTATTGGTGAAAAAATGAGAGAACCAGTTTCATTTGGATTTATTGATTTCTGTAGCCAATTTAAGTTGAATCCATTGATTACTTATCATTCGATTGATCGTTTAGAGAAAGCAAATTTATTATTCTTGACTCAAGGTTTTCACTCTCCTAGCTTACTTCAAATCGAATCAAAGTTTGTCAACCAAATGGATGATTTAAATATTTCTGCATCTACTCAATTAGTGGTGAAATCTTGTGTCCGAATATATGATGGTATTTTTTATAAAAAATGTAAAATTGATACCGCTTTTCTAGCAAAACATTGTAAAATTGATAAAGTAAAAATTGATCAAATTTTAAATAGATTATCAGTAGCAAAATGGGTAGATTATACGCCTCAAACAGATTTGCCTAAGCTAAAGATAATGGGGCCGCGTAGAGATTCTAGTCAGATAACTATTCCTGCTGAAATTTTAGAAGACAGAAAGGAAAGTGCGATAAAGAGATTGTACAAAATGAATGAATATTTATTGTCAAAGCAATGCAGACAAGTTGTAATGGGACAATATTTTGGCGAAGAAGGAACTACGGATTGTGGATTGTGTGATAACTGCCAAAGCTTAAATACATCTTCCGAAAAATCGGATCTTAAATACCTAATTGAAAAGATAAAATTTCTCCTTGCACCGAATAACTTAAATTTAATAGATTTGTTAAATGAATTTCCGGCGGACGAAAGGAGTCAAATCGTAGAAATATTACAACTCATGGAAAGTGAGAATATCGTGACCATCGTCAATGAACTCATTATATTAAACCGTTGAATAAAGAATAGGAGCCGTTGAATAAAGGAAAGAACCATATTATTTTTTGTTCTACGAGCATCGCTGACTACGATCGAAGAATTCATCGGATTATTAGGGCTTTACTTTCTGATGGATATAAGATTTCTTGGATAAGTAGAAAAGATGATCCCGATTTTTCTATTGAAGGCATCACCCACATTGATGTAAATTCAATATTTAAATCAGGCTTTCTATTTTATGCCATTATTAATTTTAAGCTATTTTATCATTTATTAGCAAAGCGTAAAACCGTCATTTCTGCGGTAGATTTGGATACAGTTTTATCCGCATTTTTGGTATCCAAATTTACGGGTCGAACTTTGATATTTGATTCGCATGAGTATTTTCCGGAGGTTCCCGAATTACTGAACCGCAAGGGAATAAAGAATTTCTGGATGATATTAGGAGCTAAGATTTGCCCTCAAATTGAATATAACTACACTGTGGGCCCATCCCTTCAAGAAATATTTGCAGAAAAGTACAATGTTCCTTATCATACCATTTTGAATATTGATCATGATGCAAAACAATCATTAGACCTAAGAAAAAGAAAGTTTGATCAAATGATTTACTTGGGAGTTATTAATGAGGGGAGAGGAATAGAGATCGCCATCGAATCGCTTAGATTATTACCGCAAAAAAACCTTTTGATTATAGGTGATGGGGATCTTACTGTGAATATGAAAGCTTTAGCCATAGATCTGAATGTATCCGATCGGGTTAAATTTTTAGGATATATCCAGCCTAAGGATATTGCGAATTATTTAGAAAATAGTTGGATCGGTATCAATCTGTTAGATAATCAAAGCTTAAGCTACTATTATAGCCTAGCTAATAAATATTTTGATTATATCCATGCTCAATTACCCTGTATATCAATGAATTTCCCAGAATACAGTAAAATTCAAGGAAAGTGTGGGTGCGGAGTGCTTATTGAAAATTATGCAATAAAAGATTTTGTCTCTGCAGTCAAACAATTGGAAAATAAAGAACTCTATAATTCGTGTGTTAATGGATGTGTCATTGCAGCTAAAGAGTATAATTGGAGTATAGAAAAGTCCAAATTATTGACTCTTTATGAACAATGGCTAGCATAAAAGAGAGATAATTATGATATGTGGATATTTAATTACCAAAATATTAGATGAACGACCCATAATAATCATAGATTTATCTATTCAAATCTTGTAAAATTATAATTTCGCACAAATTTTAAAGAACATGTCAAAGGTTTCGCAATTAATAGAGAAAGAGTTAGATCGTCAACGAAGAGGAGTTGAATTAATCGCATCAGAGAATTTCACGAGTCAAGAAGTGATCGATGCGATGGGGAGTTGTCTGACGAATAAATATGCTGAAGGTTATCCAGGTAAGAGATACTATGGTGGTTGCGAAGTCGTAGATGAAATTGAGCAATTGGCTATTGATCGACTGAAAGACCTTTTCGGTATGGAATATGCAAATGTTCAGCCTCATTCTGGGGCACAAGCAAATGCGGCTGTTTTTCTTGCCTGCTTACAACCAGGTGATACCATTCTAGGTTTTGACTTATCACATGGAGGACATCTAAGTCATGGGTCTCCGGTAAATTTTTCTGGCAAAGTATATAATCCCGTTTTTTATGGTGTAGAGTCCGACACAGGAGTGATAGATATGGATAAAGTAGAAACAATCGCAAATGTCCATAGACCAAAATTGATTATATGCGGTGCTTCTGCTTATGCAAGGGACTGGGATTACAATAGATTCAAAGAAATTGCAGATAATCTGGGTTCATTACTTTTAGCAGATATTGCTCACCCAGCCGGCTTAATTGCCTCAGATTTATTAAACGACCCTGCTCCACATTGTCATATAGTAACCTCGACTACTCACAAGACTTTAAGAGGACCGCGAGGTGGGATCATTATGATGGGAAAGGATTTTCCAAACCCTTGGGGAAGAAAGACTAAGAAAGGCAATGACATTATGATGTCTTCAATTTTGAATAGCGGCGTTTTTCCAGGTATGCAAGGAGGACCATTGGAGCATGTGATTGCCGCTAAAGCCATTGCATTTGAAGAAGCTTTAACCCCTGAGTTTAGGTCTTATTCTCAGCAAGTTATAAAAAATGCATCTGTTATGGCAGATGCTTTTACCACCAAAGATTATAAGATTATATCAGGAGGAACGGACAACCACTTAATGTTGATTGATCTTAGAAATAAAGATATAAGTGGTAAAGTAGCTGAAGCTGCACTAATCAAAGCAGATATTACAGTAAATAAAAATATGGTTCCTTTTGATGACAAAAGCCCTTTTGTTACTTCTGGAATTAGAATCGGAACATCAGCAATTACATCACGAGGATTCAAGGAGTCTGATACGTTGAAAGTCGTTGAGTGGATCGATGAAATCCTTAATAATATAGATAACGAATCTAAGATTTTAGAGATTAGAAATCAGGTAAATTCTTTCATGGAGGGCTTTCCACTATATCAGTAATTATTTTAGACTAATAATAAAGGTACTCTGAAGTCTATAAACATATGAAGGGATTCATATATTTTTTTCTTTTATAAAAGGATAGTCAACTTGAGTAAGGAAAAGTCCATCAGCAGGGACGGAATTATCTCTAGAGAGTCGGGTTTGATTTT
>Ga0209828_1003227_pt1 | contig 12629 bp, 10 predicted proteins | sample MaitaG_FD_187429 | JGI IMG/M metagenome (GOLD analysis project Ga0209828, IMG submission 187429) | Marine algal microbial communities from Maine, USA - Maine_Asex2 metaG (SPAdes) (version 2) | ecosystem: Host-associated > Algae > Red algae > Unclassified | place: Maine, USA | collected 2015-01-05
TCCCTCCCTTTTTTGGTAACCTTTTTCAAGTGCGGGATATATATAACTAATGTCTAGTCTTATAAGTTGACGAAACATGAAATTGTAATTATTAAATCGTCAAAACTTTTGGAAGGATAGTACTTAAATCGTTCGCTTTGCTCACTGTTAGATCGCTCACTTTGTTCGCTGTTAGATCGTTCGCTTTGCTCACTGTTAGATCGCTCACTTTGTTCGCTGTTAGATCGTTCGCTTTGCTCACTGTTAGATCGCTCACGTTGTTCGCTGTTAGATCGCTCACTTTGTTCGCTGTTAGATCGCTCACTTTGTTCGCTGTTAGATCGTTCGCTTTGCTCACTGTTAGATCGCTCACGTTGTTCGCTGTTAGATCGTTCGCTTTGCTCACTGTTAGATCGCTCACTGTGTTCGCTGTTAGATCGTTCGCTTTGCTCACTGTTAGATCGTTCGCTTTGCTCACTGTTAGATCGCTCACGTAGTTCGCTGTTAGATCGTTCGCTTTGCTCACTGTTAGATCGCTCACTGTGTTCGCTATTAGATCGCTCACTTTGTTCGCTGTTAGATCGTTTGCTTTGCTCACTTTTAGATTGTATGGTCTAAAATTCCTGCATCAGGGGTAGTAAGGGCCCGCAGGGGTCGCGCAGCAGTTTACTGCGGAGGGACGAAACCCCTGAATGACCCGGTCACCGCGGGAAGATAGGAAGAAACGGTGGGTGAGATGCCCTAAACAATTCCATGCAGATTATCACCTGTTTTCGTACCTTTAGTATATGGAAAAAATTGCTTCATATACGGCAAAAAATAAGATAAGAATTCTAACTGCAGGTTCATTATTTGATGGGCACGATGCGGCAATAAATATAATGCGGAGGATTATCCAGCGTTCTGGTGCTGAGGTGATACATCTGGGGCATAATAGGCCTGTGCATGAGATTGTGGATGCTGCGATACAGGAGGATGTGCAGGGGATTGCATTGACGTCTTATCAGGGTGGACACAATGAGTTTTTTAAGTATGCCTACGATTTGCTGAAGGAAAAAAACTCGGAGCACATCAAGATATTTGGTGGTGGCGGTGGAACAATTTTACCTACGGAAATAGAGGACTTGCATGCGTATGGGATTACACGAATATATTCTCCAGATGATGGTAGGTCGATGGGATTGCAAGGGATGATTAATGATTTGTTGGAGCAGTGTGATTATGCGGTAGGGACACATTTAAATGGCCAACTCAAGGCAGTGTCTCCAAAGAATCACGGAGCGATTGCGCGATTAATTACAGCGTTAGAAAATTATCCAGAAGAGAATAAATCTTGGTTAGATGGTGTCAAGGCAGAGGTAAAAGATAAGCCGATACCTGTATTGGGAATAACGGGTACGGGTGGTGCGGGAAAATCAAGTTTGGTGGACGAATTGGTGATGCGTTATTTACATGCGTTTCCTGAAAAAACGCTAGGCATTATTTCTGTGGATCCGTCTAAGCGTAAAACGGGTGGCGCATTGTTAGGGGATAGAATACGGATGAACTCTATTGCGGATAAGCGTGTGTTTATGCGGTCGCTAGCAACACGTCAATATAATCTTGCGCTGAACAAACATATAGATGGGACGATTTCTGTATTGAAGAAGTCGGGTTTTGACCTTATCATCTTAGAGACGTCAGGTATAGGTCAATCGGATTCTGAAATTGTAGATCACGCGGATCTTTCTGTATATGTGATGACACCGGAATATGGTGCGGCATCTCAACTGGAAAAGATAGATATGTTAGATTTTGCAGACCTAATTGCAATCAATAAATTTGATAAAAGAGGTTCGCAAGATGCGCTTAGAGATGTAAAAAAGCAGTACCAAAGAAACCATGACTTATGGCATGATGATCCTGCTACGATGCCCGTATATGGAACAATAGCTTCGCAGTTTAATGATCCGGGTGTCAATGTATTGTTTAATGATCTGATAGATAAATTGTTTCCAGAAAACGGACTAAAAGACTTAAAAGAAGGCGAGAGTGAAAAGCAATATATCATTCCTCCTGCGCGCGTGCGCTATCTATCTGAGATAACGGATACGATAAAAAAATATGATGCAGAAGTAGAAGCGCAAGCAGAGATAGCAACTCAGGTTTTTAGTATAGAGAATGTGAAAGGACTTACGGAAGATGAGAAGATGTTAGCGGAACTGGAAGAGATGCAGAAAGATAAAAGTGCTGAATTAAAAAAAGAAAATAAAGAAATACTGTCAGGCTGGGAGGCGAAGAAAAAGTCCTACACAGATGAGAGTTTTGTATACAAGGTGAGAGACAGAGAATTTAAGGTAGAGAATTATACAAAGTCTTTATCTCAGTCGGATATTCCTAAAATTGCATTGCCGAGATATAAAGACTACGGTGAAATTCTTCGTTGGTCCAAGCAGGAAAATGTGCCGGGGGAATTTCCATTTACTGCGGGTGTATTTCCATTTAAGAGGAAGGGGGAGGACCCTACACGAATGTTTGCAGGTGAAGGCGGACCAGAACGTACAAATAAACGCTTCCACTACCTTTCAAAAGGTATGCCAGCGAAACGTTTGTCTACCGCGTTTGATTCTGTGACACTGTATGGAGAGGATCCAGATCACAGACCAGACATTTATGGGAAGGTAGGAAATTCTGGTGTCAATGTGAGTTCATTAAATGATGCGAAGAAACTGTATTCAGGATTTGATTTATGTAATCCGAAGACGTCTGTTTCAATGACCATAAATGGTCCTGCTGCAACGATTTGTGCATACTTTATGAATGCGGCTATAGATCAACAATGCGAATTGTACATCAAGGAACATGGTCTAGAGAGTAAAGTAGAAGCTGCGTTTAAAAAGCAATATGATGATCAGGGATTGGAGCGTCCAAAGTATGAGGATACGATTCCAGAAGGCAATGATGGTCTAGGGCTTATGCTTTTAGGATTGACAGGTGATCAAGTTTTAGAACCAAACATATATGCTGAATTAAAGGCAAAGGCACTGGCATCTGTAAGAGGAACTGTGCAGGCGGATATACTTAAGGAAGATCAAGCACAGAATACATGTATTTTCTCCACCGAGTTTTCTTTAAAGTTGATGGGAGATGTACAGCAGTACTTTATAGACAAGCATGTACGTAATTTTTATTCTGTTTCTATCTCGGGATACCATATTGCAGAAGCGGGTGCTAATCCAATTACGCAACTCGCTTTTACCTTGTCGAATGGATTTACATTTGTGGAATACTACCTCTCTAGAGGAATGGATATTAATGACTTCGCACCTAATCTTTCTTTCTTTTTTAGTAACGGCGTAGATCCAGAATACGCTGTAATAGGTAGGGTAGCGCGTAGGATATGGTCTAAGGCCATGAAATATAAGTACAGTGCAAATGCGCGATCACAAAAACTAAAGTACCATATCCAAACCTCTGGAAGATCTCTGCATGCGCAGGAAATCGATTTTAATGATATCCGTACAACCTTGCAAGCATTGTACGCTATTTATGACAATTGTAACTCCTTGCACACGAATGCATATGATGAAGCAATTACAACGCCGACAGAAGATAGCGTGCGTAGAGCGGTTGCCATCCAAATGATTATTAATCATGAATTGGGTCTATCGAAGAACGAAAATCCATTACAAGGGGCATTTATTATAGAGGAGTTGACGGATTTGGTAGAAGAAGCAGTGCTAACGGAATTTGATAGAATCACAGAACGTGGTGGCGTCTTAGGTGCTATGGAAACGATGTATCAACGTAGCAAGATTCAGGAAGAAAGTCTGTATTATGAAACGCTAAAGCACACGGGTGAGTATCCTATCATAGGCGTAAATACATTTCTTTCCTCTAAGGGATCACCGACCATCATTCCGAGCGAAGTGATACGTGCTACCACAGACGAGAAGGAAATTCAAATCAAAAATCTACACGCATTGCATGCTTTGCATGCGGATAAAGCAGAGGTGGCATTAAAGGAACTGCAAAGAGCGGCGAGGGCGAATGAAAATCTTTTTGAACATCTTATGGAAGCTGGGAAATTATGTACACTAGGACAGATCACGCATGCGTTATTTTCTGTGGGTGGGAAGTATAGAAGAAGTATGTAGGTTGTTTAATAATTTCTCTATTAGATGAAGATGTTCTTATAGATATGCCTAATACTTGTTCTTTGTCTTGATACAAAGAACCAAAAATCAAGATTATCAAATGCCCAGCAGCATCCCGTCCATCAGGTTAGCTGATGGTTCCTTTATTAAATTGCCTACTTGGCAATTTTGCTGCGCAACATGCAGTCACCCGCGTCCCATCTAGATAATCAACTGCCATCCCGCTGGTTTTAAACGCGAGTAGAATGAACTAAAAGCCCCTCGTCTGGGTTTTATAGTTTTACAAGAAAAAGTTAAGACCTAACTTAACATGCTTCTAATTTACATATCCATTAATGGCAAGAAAAAGACCAAAATCTCTTAAAGACACTAAAAAGACGAACCTCAAAGAGTCCTTTAGCGCACTCATATACATACCTAGATTTTTTAAAGAGATTTGGAATACGGACAAGAAACTATTTTTGATTTCTAGTCTATGTAGATTAGTAGGTGCTGTATTGCCTGTACTAATTCTATGGCTTGGTAAATTGATTATAGATGAGATAATTCTACAGAGCAAAGCAGATATTGCTGAGTTAAATCAACTGTGGATGTATGTTGCAATTGAGTTTGGTTTAATACTGCTTTCTGATCTGGTTAATAGGGCAATAACCTTGACAGATGGCTTGCTCGGGGATTCTTACTCCATAAATACATCTATAAAGATTATAAAAAAGACAAATCAAGTAGACATCAGCTCTCTTGAAGACTCAGAATTTTATGATATGCTTGAGCGCGCCAGAACCCAGACAACTGGTAGGGTTGCTTTGATGTCCAATGTTTTGGGTGAGTTACAAAGTTTGATATCTATAGCGACTTTGGTTGCGGGGCTTATTTATTTTGAACCCTATCTTCTGATTTTACTCGTATTGAGTATTATTCCTTCCTTCATAAATGAAATTTGGTTTAGTCAAAAACACTATTCGCTTGTTAGAGGATGGACGGCGGAGAGAAGAGAATTGGATTACTTAAGGTTTATAGGTGCAAATGATAAGACGGCAAAAGAAATTAAATTATTTGGCCTCACTGATTTTATAGTGCAGCGTTTTAAAAATCTCTCTCTCGAGTATTATGAGCTCAATAAAAATTTAGCTATAAAGAGGACATCTCTTGGGTTTTTATTTAATGTATTAGGAGCCCTGAGTTATTACGGTGCCTATGTTTTTGTTATTTATAGAGTAGTATCAGGAATGATAAGTTTAGGAGAACTTACCTTTCTTTCTGGTGCTTTTAATCGGTTGACTAAAAACCTCCAAGGCTTCTTTTCTAAATTTACACGTATTGCAGGAAGTGCGTTATACTTAAAGGATTACTTCAATTTTATTGATATTTCAATAAAGCCTAGACAGGAGGAGGATATGCAACTCCCTACTAGAATCCACGTAGGGTTTGAATTTAGAGACGTAAGATTTACCTATCCGCAGTCTGAAATTGAAATTCTTAAAGGGCTCAATTTTACTATTAAAGCTGGAGAAAAGATAGCACTTGTAGGGCAAAACGGTGCAGGCAAGACAACCATTGTAAAGTTGCTGTTACGATTTTATGCGCCTACCGCTGGAGAAATTCTACTCGACGGAATTAATATAAACCGATTTAAAAAGTCAGAGTATCAACAGATATTTGGTGCTATTTTCCAAGATTTTTTTAAATATGATTTTACGCTTAAAGAAAACATAGCAGTGGGTGATATTCAAGAAATCACTAATCAAAATAAAATTAGGAGTGCTGCTGAATTAAGTCTGGCAAACCAAGTGGCTGAAGAATTCAGCAGAGGCTACGATCAACAGTTGGGCAAACGTTTTGCCAAAGGACAAGAACTGTCGGGTGGCCAATGGCAGAAAGTAGCACTCGCAAGAGCGTACATGAAAGACGCCCAGGTAATGATACTAGACGAACCGACTTCCGCATTGGATGCAAAAGCAGAAAGTGAAGTCTTTGAACGCTTTATAGGATTGACTAAGGATAAAACAAGTATTATTATTTCTCATAGATTTAGTACTGTTAGGAGAGCGCATAAGATTATAGTCCTTGATGATGGTGCGGTTTTGGAAATGGGGAGGCATGAGGAGTTGCTATCTAATTCTTCACTCTATGCAGAATTGTTTGAGTTGCAAGCAGAAGGGTATCAGTAAGGTTTAGATAATCAACTGCTTTCGCATATTTTTAATTGTTTATATTTTAATAAAGAAAGTAATTGAAATTATCGACTTACTTTATCACTTGTTCTTTGTCTTTATACAAAGAACCAAAAATCAAGATTATCAAATGCCCAGCAGCATCCCGTCCATCAGGTTAGCTGATGGTTCCTTTATTAAATTGCCTACTTGGCAATTTTGCTGCGCAACATGCAGTCACCCTCGGCCCATCTAGATAATCAACTGCCATCCCGCAATTTTTATTTAAATATATAGAACTAGCTAAAAGCGCGCTACTTGATTCTCACAAGCGGGAGCGGGAGCCGGCATTCGCCGACTAGCATTTGAGAATCTTGATTTTTTGGCTTCTTATTTTTTCAAGAAAAAAAGACGGATTGGGTAAATGAAGAAAAAGCCATACCTAAATTGTAAAAACTTCATAAAAGAGATCAGTCATTGGAAGCTGGTTTGGTTCTTTGTATCAAGATAAATAACAAATGATAGGTAAGTCTATAAAAATAAAAGATTTCTAATTGATAGACAAAGTCTAGATCCATACCGAAATTGCATAAAACTTCATATAGCAGATAAATTATTAGACTCTTGTTTGGTTCTTTGTATCAAGACAAAGAACAGATATAAAGTAAGTCTAAAAGAAAACCTACAATCTAAGTGAAAAGATATAATTAGAAAAAATAATATTAAATACAAATGCCAATCGGCATTATCACTCCTTTCGTCGAGAAAAACGTTCATTTTTGATAAAATTTAAGGAAACTGTAACAAAATGAAATCAGAAGCCGTCATCCTGTTGTAACTTAGAAAAACTCTCTTTTATTAATCAACATAAAAAATCTAATCGATGAGAAATTTTATACTAATCGCATTACTTGCATCCTTAACATCTGGCGTATTTGCTCAGAATATTATTGAAAGAGAGTTTAGCCACTATGTGGATCAAGAAAACACAACAAGTGTATTTGTTTCAGGTAAAGTGTTTGAATTTGCTTCTTACATTGAAACAGATGAGCCCGAATTTGAAGAGATTAAAGACTTTATAACAACCATAGAATCATTCAATTTAATAGCTGTACAAGACCATCCAAATCCAGGTGATGAATATAGAGCAGCAACGAAAAGAGTAGGCTCAGATTACGAAGAGCTAATTCGAGTAACAGATAAAGAAGGGAATATCACGATTTATATTGACGAGTCCAATGGTGTTGTCACAGAGCTGGTAGGAATCGCAAGCGGAGAAAAAGAATTTGTTGTCTTCTCCTTGTACGGAAGAATGGATTTGAATAAAGTAGGGGAGATAGCAGGAAAATTGCAGTCAGATGGTTTTGAGCAGTTGTCTGTAATTAGAGACAATGAGGTTTCAAAAGTAAAAATCTATCCTAACCCAACAAATGCTTCTGAAGGATTTACGCTTGAAGTTCCAGAATCAATGGATGAAGGAACTGCAACAGTGTTTGATATGAACGGTGCTAAAATTAATAGCTTTCCGTTAAGAACGGGAAATCAAAATATAGATACACAGGGTTATTCCGCTGGTAAATATTTTGTAGAACTACAAAAAGATGGTGTTAGCATCAAGAAGAAGCTTATTATAGTACAATAAGAATTATTACTTGATAATGTATTTAGAGGTGATTCCAATATTGGAGTCACCTCTTTTTTTGATTATAAAAGAGTGATAGTCAGTAATTGGTAGGTGTAATAATTTTTGAACAAATTAAGAAGATACTTAAAATAAAAATTTTACCTTTTGTATTCAAAACAAAAATTTAAAACAATGAATACTTCAAAAATCCCTACTTGGTTTTGGATAGTGGCTGTCCTAGGTCTTCTTTGGAATGCTATGGGCGTATTTGCTTTCATAAGTGATCTCACTATGACTCCAGAGAAACTGGCCCTATATACTCCTGAACAACAAGCAGCATTAGCAGATTATCCAGCATGGACTAAGATTATTTATGGAATCGCAACAATCGCGGGTTTACTTGGGTGTATAGGTGTATTGATGCGGAAATCATGGGCGGTTCCTTTGTTTTTAGCTTCGCTCATAGCTGTGATAGTACAGCAAGCACATTCCATTTTTATAACTAGAGCTGTAGAAGTGTTTGGGGCAGGCGTTGCAATTGTCTTTCCAGTAGTAATTATTATTCTCTCTTTTGTTTTATTGATTTTTGCAAGAATAGCAAGAGGGAGAAATTGGTTGACATAGATTGGAAACGCGGCGCTATACATTTAATGCTATATTTTTTTATGCTGAAGCTTTTGTGATTTTAAAAATCAATCTAATGTCTAGCGTCTAATAAAAAAAGAGGCTGTTTTGGGACAGCCGCTTTTTTTAATCATACCGAATGTAGAAAAGATTACATCTTTTCTGCTTTAGCTTCTTTCTTTTTAAGCTTATCCATATCTTTCTCTACGCGTTTAATTTGCTTCATTGCAGATTCGTAACGTTTATTTGTTATCGTACCTGCTGCCTTTTTTTCTTCTAAATTCTTTTTGAGCATTGCAAGTTTAAGTTCTTTTTCGCCGCGCTCCATTTTACTTCCTTGTGCTCTCTCTTTCATTTGCTGCTTTCTCATTTCTTTGCTCATGCCGCGTGTTTTCTCCTTGGTCATCATCTTCTCTTTACGCATAGCCATTTGCTCCATACGTTTATTATATTCTTCCTGAGTGATTTCTCCGTTTTCTACACGTTCCTTGAGAGCAGATTCTCGTATATCTACCCGAGCTCCTTTCTTACCTTTGTTAGAACCCATTTCCTGCCACTTATTTTTCTTTTTCTTTCCTTTTCCTGCTTCTTTCTTAATCTGTTCTTTTTGCCAGTCTGTTCTCTTGTCCACCCATTCAGCCTTTTTTTCAGAATTTCCTGCATCATCCTTAGTTGATTGCTTTTCTTTACGCTCTGCTCTTTTTTTCTCAAAGCGCTCCATACGTTCTTGACGCTTCGCTTTTTCTTCCTCTGTCATATCTTTATCTCCGGCTTTTCCGTCTTCCATGCGCTGTTTTCTTTTTTCCATTTGCTCCATACGATCCTTATGACTTGGAGGGACTTGGCGGGATTTATCTTGATACATTTTTTTCTTAGCAACTTCCAGCTTTGCTTTAGTATCTAAATATTTTTCTTCTGTAATTTTACCCATTGCTCTTCTCCGTTCTAGATTAATAATAGCTCGTTGTATGCGTTTGTCTTTCATATAGAATCCTTCTCCGGGTAGTAGACCGCCTATCGCGTTCCCTTTTCTTTTCTTCACTTTTTTCTTTTCCTTCATGGCTGTATCGGATTCTAGGTCCTGTAGAATTGCTTCAAGTTCTTCTTCTTCAGCGTTGTTAACTTCAGATTCTGTGCTTTTAGCTTTTTCTAAAATCTGTGCATTTACACCTACCATACTTAGCAGCATGAAAGCGAGCAAGATGAATTTGATATTCTGAATTTTCATAGTATTATTTTTTAATTAAACGGTCAATTTCTATTAGGACGCAAAAACATCTAATATTCCTCAATTAAAAACAAGAGGGAGTCAATGTCAGCATGTAATGAGTCAATTTCTTCTTCTATATTTTGAATTTCTATAAGCTCTGCGTCAAAAGCCATAATTGATATATCAGATTGATTATCAGGTCCTTCAGCGCTAGAATTGTCTTTGCATTGAACAAATATAGTGCTCCAAATTAAGACAAGAGCGAAGCAGAATCTCATAGTGTTAAATTAAATTTAAAATTAAGAAGGCTTGTGTAAGTCGAGTACTGTCTAACTAAATATACGAATTATCTACGAGTGTTATAACTGTTGATTACGCAAGTAGCATCAAGCTTGCCATAATTAGCATGACAACATTTTCTATAATTGTAACGACTGACATGGGAAGGTTAAATACATCGCCTAGACATGCACATTGTATCGTGCGTTTGTCTAAGTTACTTTTAATAACACCTATACTGCCTATACTTAATAATAGAATAGTGATGATCCCTATGAGCTGTGGTTCCATGTTTACTAAATAAGCGATGCCTAATGCTAATTCTAGAAACGGGTAGATGTATCCCCACGTTTTCCATCGACCTGCAAGAATATCATACATGGCATAGCTATTTGCAAACCCTTCTAAATTGAGTAATTTGAAAAATGCGAAAACAATAAAAAAGCCAGCCATAAAATGACGCATAAACAGCATCCATGAAAATTCTAAAAATGGGTATTGCGCTAAGAGAGATACACCAGCTATGAATGCTACGATCATAAGCAACGGTTTGTATGTGCTTATAAAGCTTTCTTCTTTCTCTGTAGCGTGTTCTATTGTCGGGTTCAGGGATTTTACAGTATAGCTTGGAAGCGCAGCTCGTATTTTTTCTACTGAGATAGGCTTTGCGGTTTCCATTACTAATTGAGGTGAGTTAAGTTGCACATGGGAATGGCTAATATCTGCTAATGCATTGATTTTAGCGCGCACCTTTTTGACACAGTTTTGGCAGGTCATTCCAGTTATTTCATACTTCTCCGTCATATTGTATTATATAAATGCAATAACTACAGAATAAGTTTACTTTCCCGTTTAAATCGTAAAACTAGCCTACATTTCTCAGAAGGTAGGGAAAAAAAAAGACCCCTTAAAAAGGAGTCTTTAAATCATAGTCTATAGGTGCTATAAATTCGAAGTAACGGGCGAATTAATCGCTCTTACTTTAAATGTTCTGCGGAATCTTCTCTTAAACATATCTAAATAATTTCGTTGTTAATTAAATCCACAGCAAAGGTATATACATAATTAATACAAAACAATATTTTGCCAATAAATAAAATTGCACCTATATTATGATTTATATATGGCATTAATTAAATAAAACAGAATATAATATTGAAATCCTTAAATCATTGAGTCTTAACTATTCAATTCTAAAGGCGAATCAGGATTATCTTTGCTAAAAATTAAGAAAATAATATGTTAATACCTATAAGTCATACTTATATGTATTAAAGAATAATTTAATATGAAGGCGTTTTGGACGCAAAAGACATAAAAAAACCGAGTCAGATATCCTAACTCGGTCAGTTTCATCGGGTGTCAAAAAATGAGAAACTATATCTTAGAAACGTTTATAGTAAAACGGTTCTTTGTCAAAGATAGTTAAAATTTAGCGCTTATGCATTTTTTGAGTAACAGCAGAATTAATACCATTCAAGCGTATTATGTACATACCTGATCTTATATTGCTAAGATCTAAAGTATTTATGTTCTGCGTATTATAATTTTGGATCAATTGGCCAGCTGTATTAAAGAGGCTTATTGATTGTACATCACCTTCTAAAATAATGTGATCATTGACAGAAGATGGTTTGAAGCCTAATGACTTTGAACTGGATATTTGTAATCCTCTAATTTCTGAGTATCTATACTCTCCATTTCTGTCTACTTGCTTCAGTCTGTAATAATTGAGTCCCGTTTCTGCATTTTTGTGTACATAGCTGTAATTAATTTCTGTATTACTTTCACCTTGCGCATTGGCAATATGTATACTCTGATAGGAATTTCCATCTCTACTCCATTGTAAGTCAAAATAGTCCGTATTGGTTTCTTGCGTCGTCGACCATGCAACATCCACATTATTATCTCTGTTTGTAGTTACTTGGAATTTACCCATTATGATAGGTAAAATGGTTTCTGGGCAATCATCAAAATCACTTACGGCAGGTGCACTACCAACACCAGCAGGACTTATTTGAATAGAATTGCCTATGGGAGTGGTACCCGTTTCTGCTGTACCTATGTCTGTAGATGTCATTCCAGAAGCAGGTCCTGATCCAGCAGTGAAACTGCCTTCATAACTTAAAAACTGGAGCACTGTTCCACCTGCATCTACTAATGCCATACCATCAGGAGAACCATTTTGAATACCGGCCTGAGGAATAAATAATGTGCAACCAGCTGCACCAGCACCAGCACCAGCACAAGCCCCTGCAGCTGCTGGACAATCAAAATCAGCCGTAAGAGTACTATATACGTTTAATTGTGTAGAACTTCCATTATACAATGCGACAGTCCATCCTGTAGTGTTAGTCCCAGCTGGGATAAAAATTTCAACGCCTTCACCGACATCACCGCCCGCATTATCATAGTGAATTTCACTAATGTGTTGAGCACCAATAAATGAGGTAATAAAAATTGAGATGAGAAAAATGGGTAATATTCTAATCATAGCTTAGGTTGGTTTAGTTAATCAGTAATTCTGTCTAGTAGTTGAATACCTTTTAGTTAACCAAATATATAGAAAATTTAATTATATAAAGAAGTGTAATACGAAGCTGTATGCGGATTTCTTACTGTCT
>Ga0209828_1003228_pt1 | contig 12628 bp, 14 predicted proteins | sample MaitaG_FD_187429 | JGI IMG/M metagenome (GOLD analysis project Ga0209828, IMG submission 187429) | Marine algal microbial communities from Maine, USA - Maine_Asex2 metaG (SPAdes) (version 2) | ecosystem: Host-associated > Algae > Red algae > Unclassified | place: Maine, USA | collected 2015-01-05
TTGATGGTCTCTTAACCTTAGTTTTCTAAGATGCTTACTTCCTCTTAGCGCTAGCGGGATGGCACCATACTTCTCTAAAAATGGAATTTCCTTTACCATTTTTCCAATAAGAAATGAGTTTTTAGGGATAATTACTTCAATTAAACTAGCATCATCCTTGTTTAGGTCAACATCAGTAATATTGCTTTTTGAAAAAACTTTTATGCCCGAAATATTTTCAAGATAAATTAGATTTTCGGTGTTACTTCTAACCAACAATTCATCACCACCTTCAATATGTAGTCCGGGCTTTGGTAGCCAAATTTTACCATCAGTTCTAATAATTTCTATAACAACAATGTTTAGCTCAGATAAAAATGTTAAATCCTTTATGGGCTGACCAATTAGTTTGCTGTCGTGTGATACATTAATTCTTGTAAAGTAATTGGTTATATCATAATCACCAGTTAAATCTCCTTCTGTTTTTCTTATAGGTATCAACTTTCTGCCAAACAACAGAAAATATGCAATCATCAATATTAAAACTACAATACCAACAACTGTAAATTCAAAAAACCCAAATTCAGTACCTCCATGTGTTGAAGCGATATTGCTTACGATTAAATTTGTTGAAGTACCCATAACAGTTGAGGCTCCGCCAGCCATTGCTGAAAATGATAAGGGAATTAACAAATAGGTGGGATTAATTTTTTTAACCTTAGCAATGCGCAATACAATTGGAATGAAAACTATTACAACTGCAGTTGTATTTATAAATGCAGAAATGATTGCAGTAAACAACATTAAAACAAGCAGCACTTGCCAATAACTAGTGCCTGAAATTTTAAGCATAGCTGTACTTATGTTTTTTACAATACCAGTGTTTGAAAGCGCTTGACTAACCACAAATAAAGCCAGAATAGTAAGTGTTGCAGGGTTGCTAAAGCCTGAAATGCCTTGCTGGGGTGTAACTACGCCCCAAAGCAATAAAATTACCATAACACCAATAGCCGTTACATCTACAGGTAATTTTTCAGTAACAAATAATACTAAAACCGCTAGTATTAATAATAGTAAAAGGGCAATATCTATAGTCAATCTTGCTTATTTATGTAAGTAGTCATATTATAAATAAGGTGCTTGTGTTGATCTATTAGCTTGGCTGTTATATCAAACAACTCCTCAAAATCTACGGCCATTTTGTTTAACTCAGGACTAACGTGCTCAAAGTTTCTCATTTTAAATTTATGGTAATTGTTAAAACCGTTAACAATGTCTGAGATTTCAGTTACACTGTTCTCAAATTTATGCAATTGGCTAAGCATTTGCTCATCATTTTCTACATTATTTAAAATTTCGCTGAGTATTACATCCGAGTTTTCAACCAAAGTATTTGTACCATGCAATTCAAACATAGGTTCTTCAACAAGCCTTAAAACACTTGTGTTAAAGTATTTGGCTATGGTTAATAAACTTTCCATTTTAGGTTCTGCATTACCTTTTTCATAAGATGCTATGTTCCCTCTATTCAAGCCAACTTTTAGTGCAAATTCTTCCTGACTTAAACCTTGCTGCTTTCTCAAAAATTTAATATTCTTTGATAAGTTATTCATAAATGTAATTTTTGTTAACACAAATGTAATTAAAATTTGCATTAATGATATTTATATTTTAATATTGAGGTGTAAATAGAAAAATTATACACAAATTGATTAGTTCAAAATTAAAATTAAAATTATGAATAACCAGTATAACACATTAGTTGAGGCTATTAATTCACTTAGCAAACAAGGCTACAATGAAGAGTTTTATATTAAGGATGAAGTTGTTGTAAAACAACGCACCAATAGAGTTATGAATGTTGATGAGTTAAAGGTTGATCAATTTCATAAAGTTGAAGGTTTAAGTGATCCGGCTGATGGAGCAATTGTAGTTGCAATTAGTACTAATTGTGGTCATAAGGGATTGGTAGTGGATGGCTATGGTCCATACTCTACGCAAGATTTATCTATACTAACTAGAAAAACAGCATAATGATTAAAAAAGCTTTAAAGGGATATATGATGCTGCATGCCGCAAATGCAAGTGGAAAATTGCAGTTAAAGGAAGTAAAAGTAATTACTAAAAAAGTAGGTGTGCTTAATTTTGTTTTCGCTTATGTTGTTCAATTGTTTCAATCTTCAAACTCAATTGAATCAATAATAAAGCAATTAGGGCCCCAGGTGTTTAATTCAGAAAATTGCAAGCAAAAAGCCATTGAAGCAATTAAAGAAGTTTATTGGGCTGATGATGAATTGTGTACTAAAGAGCAAAGGCATTTTTTTACAGTGCTAAATTTTTTTGGTTCTGGAAAAAACAAGGTGATTAATATTTAAATGTGATCTAGTTTTTTAGAATTATTTGCTCTAAGCTGATAAATACAAGCTACATCATTTTCTAAAAATTCTTTTATGCAATATTATCTTTGTGGCATAATTAATAAAAAGAAAAATTCATGAACAGTTGGTTAAACATCTCAGCAGATAGCGATTTTAGTATCTACAATTTACCCTTTGGAATATTTTCTACCGCAAAAGATAGCCCACGAATTGGAATTGCAATTGGTAAATACGCAATTGACCTTTCCAAGCTTAATGATGCTGGTTTGTTATTAAATGATAAATTAACCAATGATATTTTGGTAAATAATTACTTAAACGATTTTATAGCATTGGGTAAAGAGGTAACAGTACCCGTGAGAGAAAGAGTGCAAGGTTTGTTGTGTGATGAAGGGCATAAAAGTGCAGTTGAACAATGTTTAATAAGTTTAAGTGATGTTACCATGCACATGCCAGTGCAAGTGGGTGATTATACTGATTTTTATAGCAGCATTGAACACGCCACCAATGTGGGCATGATGTTTAGAGATCCTGAAAATGCATTGTTGCCAAACTGGAAACATATACCTGTTGGCTACCATGGCCGTTCATCTTCCATTGTACCAAGTGGCACAGAAATTCACCGTCCAAAAGGTCAAGTATTACCGAAAGGGGAGGACAAGCCAGTTTTTTCACCTTGTAGGTTGTTAGATTTTGAATTGGAAATGGCTTTTATAGTAGGTAAATCTACCAAAATGGGAAGCTCAGTTTCAACTGATGAGGCTGCCGACCACATTTTTGGAATGACTTTGTTTAATGATTGGAGTGCAAGAGATATTCAAAAATGGGAGTATGTTCCATTAGGCCCATTTTTAGGGAAAAGTTTTGCTTCAACAACTTCAGCATGGGTTGTTACATTAGAGGCTTTGGCTCCTTTTAAAGTGGATGGGCCACAACAAGATCCACCTGTTCAACCATATTTAGCTTATAATGGGCAACACAATTACGATATCAATTTAGAAGTTGCAATTTGTCCTGATGGAGGAAGTGATAATGTAGTTTCAAAATCTAATTACCAATACATGTATTGGAACATGGCGCAACAACTGGCTCACCATACAGTAAATGGCTGCAACATTAATGTTGGCGATATGATGGCTTCAGGTACTATAAGTGGCAAGGATGAATCATCTTATGGTTCAATGTTAGAAATTAGTTGGGCAGGTTCAAAATCATTAACATTAAATGATGGCAGTGAACGCAAGTTTATTAAAGATGGTGACACTGTTAAGCTAAAAGGTTACTGCGAAAAAGATGGTATGCGTGTTGGCTTTGGTGAAGCCAATGGTAAGATTTTGCCGGCTAACTAACTCTAAAACCAACTTCACCCAAACCTTCAACACTGGTAGATACTTGCTGGCCAGCTGCTAAATATTTGGCCGCAGTTGCTGAGCCTGCCATAATGTAGTTGCCTTTATAAATAGGTTGCTCGTATTTTACAGCCAACCTAGTAGCATCTACAAAAGATAATAATGGATTGCCCAAAATGTTTGCGGTAGAGCCTTCTTCTACAACCTCCTGATCTATTTTTAACTCAATTTTTAAATTGGTAATGTCATTGGGCAATGTCTGCCAATCTCCAACAATCAATCCTGCAGATGAGCAATTGTCTGCGATAACATCTTCTAGCGAAAATTTAAAATCTTTATATCTCGAGTCAATAATTTCAATGGCAGGAGCAATTGCTTCAATATATTCACCAACATCTTCTAAAGCTATTTCTGTGGTAATATCTTGCTTAACTAAAAAACAAACTTCAGGCTCAGCTCGCGGGTGAATAAACTTGCTTAAGTTAATGCTGGCGCCATTTTCGATTAGCATAGTACTTGTAAGTCTACCCCAAATTAAATCATTCACACCCATTTGAATCATTTTGGCTTTACTTGTAAAACCCATTTTTAAGCCAATGAATTTTTCGCCTCTATCTAACCTGCGTGCAATTGATATTTGCTGAATTTTATAAGCATCATCTTCTGAAAAAGTATGTTGCTCACTCAACTGTTGTGTTGGTTTGCAATTCATTGCTGCATCATCTACTATTGCTGCTAACTCGTTAAAATTCATATGTAATAATTTAGTTGTAAGATAGGTTAACTCTTAAGTGAATTCAAAAGTTCCACCATTTTTATTCCAAACAAGTCCCAATTAAATTTCTCGGCTTGTTCAATTGCTCTTTGTGTCATTTCGGCTTGCATTGTTTCGCTGCTGCAAACTGTATTTAAATGTTCGGATAAACCAATGGCATCCATTGCATTAAAATACAATGCTGCATCACCGCCAACTTCTGGTAAACTGGAGTTGTCACTTACTAAAATTGGACAACCGCAAGCCATGGCTTCCAACACAGATAATCCAAAACCTTCATAAATTGACGGATAAACAAACACCATTGCTGAAGTTAATAGTTTAGGTAAATCTTCTCGTGGCAAGTAACCTAATATTTTGATGTCATTTTTAAAAGGATGATTTTTCATTGCAGCATCAAAAGCATCTGTTTTCCACCCTTTTTGGCCTGCAATTACCAAATCAATATCTAGGTTATATTTTTCTTTAAATATTTGATATGCTTTGAGGAGCGTTACCAAATTTTTTCTAGGTTCAATGGTGCCTAAAAATAAAATGTAAGGTTTTGTTAAACCGTGTAGTTTGTTAAACTCGGCATCAACTGTGGGTTTAAAAATGTCATCCTTGCCTAAATGTATCAAGTTTACTTTGCCCACAGTATTTGGAAAATGCATTTCGATATCGTTTTTGGAGTTGTTTGAATTGGTAATGATCATATCAGTCCTATTCAAAATCTTTTTCAGAAACATACCTTGTAATAATTGGCTATGCCATCTATGATGTTGCTTTAGTGTAATGGGCGTTAAGTCATGTATAACCGTAACTCGTTTTATGTGTTTAGGCAAATTTAATGGCCCAAAATGAGCAGGCTCAACTACTACATCAAAATTGTGTTTTTTAATATAAGCCGGTATTTGAAAAGCCAATCGCCATGGGGTGTATAAAAAGGGTACCGGCACATTTGGCAAAGCGTGTTGGTGCTCAGCATCTACCTTATCATCTGCAGTTAAGCGAATTATGTGATATTCATTTACAGTATCATGCTTTATTAGGGCATTAATCATCCACCGGGTAAAAATGTGAATACCTGCATATTGATTATCTAAAGGGTCGCCTAAAATGGCAATTTTCATAGGAAGCCAAAGGTAAAACTAATTATGATTTTAGGCTTTTGTATAGATCAATATATTCTTGAATACTTTGGTCAAGCGTAAATTTTTTAAGTGATTTATCTATCCATTCATTATTGTAAGCTTTTGCTAAAGCTTCAGCAACTCCATTGGCATCTAAAGTTTGTATAACTATCATTTTACCCGATACTACTTCCGCCAAAGCTCCTTTTTGCGAACTAATCAACGGAACACCTAATGCAACGGTTTCAGCAGCGGCAAAACAAAAACCTTCACTGTGTGAGGTGATAATGGCACAGTGGCTATTGGTAATTTCTTTTAACAAATTATCGAACGATAAGCTGTGTTTTAGGTCTAATTTTTTTCTTATTCCTAAATCATCAATTAAACTGTTTACTTTTTGAAACATGGCTTTAGGATATTCAGGAATAATCAATTTTAGAATTACGTTATTTTGTTGGTCAGAAAATTGCTTGAATCCTTTTAACAATAGGTCAATTCCCTTTGAAATGCCTAGCCTACTAAAGTAAGTAACTGTAAATGTTTTCGTTGGTTGATGATTATAGTTTTCAAATTCGCTATAGTTTATTCCATTGTAAATCCGAACTACTTTACTATTAGGTATTCCAGCGTCAATCAATGCATTTTTTGTATAATCAGAAACCGCCACATATTTATAAAACTTCAAGCCAAGAATAAATCTTTCGAAATGGTAATAACCCCACTTGGCAAATTTTGAAGCAAAGGGCAGCTTTTTCCATAAATCACCCCAAACTTCATGAAACGTGATGATTACCCGCTTGCCTTTTAGCACTGCAGCAATGTATGCAGGTATGGCTGAATTATAGGAGGTGGTATGAATAAAATCACAATTTTTAGACTCGCGCATTATTCTAAAAATTGAAAAAAGGGTAAAGAAATATCTATTAAAGCAATTGATACGGACAATATTTACGCCATTAAAATTTTCATTTTTTGCAACTTGCTTGTTGTGCTTGGTGGTTACAACAGTTACTTCATGGCCTTGCTTAGTCAATTCGACAGTTAAGTTTTTAAACAACGTTTCTGCCCCGCCAATATATGGGTGAAAATGATCGAGTACGAAAAGAAATTTCATTATGCTTGCGGACTTTAGCGGTTTTACTCGTCCAATTCTTTTTCATCATTATCTAATGCAATTTTTCTAACTAAATCAGTTATAAAAACGTTTTGTTTTTTGAGGATAAGATACAATCTAAATTGCAAAAAGAACAGGAGACCTAAGGCTGCGAATATAATGGCATGCACGGTTTCTTTTATGCCCAACGCATCTGCTATAAACTCTCCAATTAAATCGGGAAACAACGCAATTGCAGCCAAACCCAACCAAAAAATGGCCCAAACAATAGTTTCAAACAAGGTTATTTGTCCTTTTAAAAAAAAACGAATAGTAACTGCAAGCAGTATGGCTGCCAAAGCTGGCACTAATATTTGATAATATTGAATTGCTAGAATCATTTACCGGTTGTCTCTAAATATAAAGTTATGCAACAAATTTATTGCAGTAACAACTCCTACAAAAAAGTTTTGACCTTTGGCTTGCGATTGCGCTGTGTAGTAAACCTTTACAGGAATTTCAGTAGATTTTAAATCTAAGTTGTGCGCCCGAATAACCATTTCGCTGCAAAACTCATAACCATCTGTATGGATGTCTAATCTATAAAAAGCTTTTTTGTTTAAGGCTTTTATCCCAGACTGTGAATCAGTTACCCACTTACCACAAAACAAAAAGGTGAAAATATTGGCAATCTTGTTAAATACTATTCGTGATTTTGGTATATCGTTTTGCGATAAAAATCTACTTCCAAAAACTATATCTACATCATTACCTTCTAAGGCTTGTACTAAATTTTCTACGTCTTCCACATCATGTTGCCCATCAGCATCAATAGTAATTAAAGCACTATAATTGTTTCTACGTGCATACATAAATCCTGTTTGAGTGGCTGCTCCAGGCCCACGATTAATTACATGGCTAATTACTGTTGCGCCTGCCATAATAGCAACCTCAGCAGTATTATCACTACTTCCATCATTAACTACCAACACTTTAGGATAGCCACTTTCCAATAGTCGGGTTATTACCGGACTAATGCGCGTTGCTTCATTTAAAGCAGGAATAATTATTAATATCTTATCCTTTGGTATAGGCATAGTTAGCACAAAGTTACAGTATTTTAAAGACTGCTATACTACCATTATTTATGATCGACTTTCCAAACACTTTGCGGCTTCCAGGTGTATTTTTCCCGTTTACGTTAAAAAACATTTGGCTACTATCATCTTCAACCACTCTATCGGTTGTAACTAGTTGAATACGTGGGTTGTTATATAGGTAGCCATAAAGGTCATTCATTTTGGCTGTTAAGGTTTTTCCTGGAGTGTTATCAATAGTGCCAGTGTTTAAATCTACTACTATGTAGCCAATGTCATTTTGTTTTAGTTTGTTGGTTAAGGCCTGCTTATCGTTTGAGATAGTCTGTAATTTATTAAATAAATCTAGTTGATTATCAATGTAAACTCTTATATCGCTATTACTTACAAAATAGTTTATGTAAGTTCCTACCCGCAGCACACCTGCTTTTTTATCTCGGTTAATTACATCAGCACCTTTTTTTATGGCTGGGTTAATAGCTGCTAAAACTTTATCTGCATCCAAGTCACCAGCAGCATACTGCATAAATATTCTGCTTTGCACGTCACTGTCAATAGCAGGCAAAACTCTTATTGAACGGAGCGAAACTGAGCAAACTATCCAAAACACAATAATTGAATAGCCAAATACTTTTACCACCTTATCATTTAGCAATGAATCATTTTTCTCCGATAAAAAGTATAAAAGTATGATTGGTGCTGAAGCGATCATTAGCAAACCGTACCAAGTAATACCACTTGCTAAGGCCATAAAAAATAAAAAGAAGGTTACCATAAAAGCTAAAAGATATTTAACTGGCTTAGGCAATGTTTTTACGGAGTGATAAAACAATGCAATTAAAACTATAATACTTGCTATTATGATGTAGAAATTGGTTATTTCGCTTTGCTTTGAGAGTAAATCTAATAAGCTGGTGGTACTTTCTGCCAATTGAATAAAGAGCTTATAAATGGAAGCATATATTTTATTAAAAATACCATTACTCTGAGCAGTAATTTGATTAATGTAGGCCAAAGCGGTATCAGCGTTAAATGGCCCTTGAGCCATATATGATGATGCTATGGAAACAACTAAAAATAGAACAAGTAAAAAGGCTTTTACCACATTAAGCAATAAGTTTAACGCCTGGTTTTTAGCTCTAATAGAAAATATGATTAGCGGAATTAAAATGAGCATTAAAAAACCTAAATCATTAGAGAATAGATCAACATTATTGCCCATAGCAGCATCATACGGGAAGCTTATATATTTTAGTATCCCTTTTTCATAACCTATGTAACGATTAATCTCTTCATACTTACCGGTTGCTACAAAGCCTTTCTTTTTTGCATTTTTTGCTGCTACAGGTTTTGGTTGAGCTTGTTTCTTGTTAGAGGTTGCCTTTTTCTTCTTTTGATTGGGATTATTCTTCTTGGTTGTTTCGTTTTGGCTTAGCAAATAATTCTCTGCAGAAGCATACCAATTACTAGGTGGCTTAATTTGCTCTGAAAATTTTAATGGTTTAATAGGTTTTTTACCATCAAACATTGAGTTTACGTCAACCTTTTTGTTTTCGGCTAAGTTTTTAATAATCCAAGGCGAAACAGATAGAAACGTTACCAAAGTAAAAACGGTAGTATACTTTAAAACACTTCTTAGCTTTAGCCTATCCCTTAAAAAAGATACCACTAGCAATGCAGCACCAACTAAAAAAGGTATTACAACTAGCAGCGGAGAGTTAATTGAAATACTATCGTTACTAAAACGATATAAATCGAACTGAAAAATTACAGCAAATATTATAAAGAAAATACCTAAGAAAGCCCAACGAGATGCATACTTATAAAACATATAAACTACAAAGGCAAAAATGGCAAATAAGGCAGTATACTTTACTCCAAAGGCATAACCACAAAGCCAACCCATTAATAACCAAGTACCTAGTTGCTTGTCTTCAGTTAATATATTACCAATTTTAGATTGAAAAAATTTATCGTATAACTTGCCTTTTCTAAGCTTTAAAACTTTTTTAACATTGGTGTTTTCAACCAATAGCAAAAGGGCTGCAAACAGAATTAGAAGCGAACCTAAATCTACCTTTATTTCGTTGGTAGATTGCCATAGAATTAAAGGCAACGTAAAAAATAAAGCAGCTGCAATGAGCGCATTATTATGGTTTAAAAACCTTTTAGCAATTTGATAAATTAAGAAAATTGAAAGGATGCCAGGCAATACTGAAAACGCCAATGCCAATGGCACACTATCGCCAAAAATAAAGCCCAAACTCATTATAAGCGACCAATTGTAGGCCTGCCCACCTTGCGCTAAACCATGGTAGCCATCAATCAACTTAGGGGTAATCATATACAAGTTCAATGCATCAAAACCGAAAGGTATGGGACGCATAATGGCTATAAAGTTGGCGGCAATAAAAAATAGTAAAGTAAACAGCGCTAGCATACCTAATAAATTGGTACGCCTTTCTTTAAATGGTGTGAGAAACAATGATTTTAAAAACGCTATGTTGCGCTTTAAGTTTAATATAATAAATACAATTAAAACCGGACCAATTATATAGCTTCTCAATAAGTTAACCGCTCCCAATAAAAACATTATTAAAGTTAATATGGTAATACCTGCTGTTATAGATAGTAGGGTATGGGTAAGTTTTGAAACTTTTAAATTTAGAAATGGCAGTAATAGTTTACCAACAGAAAATGCCGACAACACAAATAGAAACAACACTAAATGCATGCCTAGCAATTTAATTAAATAGCTCATTGAGCCAGTAAGCGCTCCATCATCAAGGGCATTTACTTTATTACCTAATAACGCAAAGCTTAAAAAAGAAAATATTAGAAAAAGAAGATAAACCTGCCAACCCTTTACGTTTCTAATTGCAATGGTACCTGCTTTTAGTTCATCTATCCATTTTTTGGATTTACTTACCACAAAAACTCCTACCACAAAAGCTATAAGCGTTGCACTTATAAGCCAGCCAGTAGCTGATGCGAATGAATTTTTATAAAGCTCATTATGAGCTAAATAATCTAGTAGTAAAAATAGTATCCAGCAAAAACTAAATACTCGTAGAAACCAAGTGTTGATTCCTGATAAAATTGCTTTCAAAGTGTATATTTAAAATCCTCCAAATCCGCCAGCTGCGCCAGCAACTCCCATAACAACAGCGTATATAATTCCAAGAATAAAACTTAATATTCCTAACACTAATCCAATAATAGCGCAAATTCTACCAGCTGTCAAGTTTTTATAACTCTTTTCGCTATAGTTTCCAGGGTTAAGGTTATATAACTCATTATCACTATTGTACTTAGATAACGCAATGGCTCCGCAAATAATACTTATCAAGCCACAAAAACAGTTTCCAACAATGGCAACAATTCCTAAAACTAAAACAGTACTCGCATTTGGTAAATCTGGTTTCCATCCAGGATAACCACCACCGCTTCCATAGTTATCGCCTCCATTGCCATAACCACCATCATTGTTTTGGCCGCCTAAACTACCTTGAGCACCAGAACTTTGTTGAGCGCCCCCATTTCCTTGATTGCCCAAATTGTTAGACTTTTCTGGGTTTTGTTGATTCTCATCTTCAAAAGAATAATGTTCTATACTCATAACTTTGGCAAAATTTGGATATAAATTTAATTTTAAAAGCACAAGATAAGCGATTAATACAAATAATAACTGCGCTGTATATGTACTTTTGGTAAGTGAAACTTAAAAAACACATTTTACCAGTATTAATGTTAGCTGCTATAGTTGTTTTAATAGTAGTTTATAAAAAGAACGATCCTTCTTATAATGAGTATTTTCCTAAATGCATGGTTAAAAGCGTAACAGGTTATGACTGCCCTGGTTGCGGCAGCCAGCGAGCCATACATAGTTTGCTCAATTTTAGAATAGTTGATGCTTTAAAGCACAATGCATTAACTATAGTTGCAATACCCTATTTGTTACTAGGCTTTACACTAAATTATGTAGTTAAACCAAACAAGCATACCGAAAAGATAAAACGAAAACTATTTGGCAATGTGGCAATTTACATTGTACTGGCGGTTATATTGGGTTTTTGGATGTTTAAGCTTTTTTGGTAAATGTTTTGTTAGTGGATATGTTTGAAGTAATAACAATTGATTATTATTAATACTTTGTTATTTTGTGTGCTTTGTAAACCTTAAACTAAACAAACTATGGAACAGAAAACAGCAAGTCAAGGAATGATAATTGGAGGATACGTAGCAGCCGTTTTATGCGGATTGTTAGGATTAATTATCCCATTAATGTTAAGACTATCAAAAGTGACAAACGCAGATGGTATTCAAGTGCCAGCTTATGATGAAGCCTCAAGAAAACAAGGAAAAACAATGTTAATTGTTTGGGCTGTAGTATTTGTAGTTGGTATTATACTTTACGGTGTAATGGGCGCTTCTATGATGGCCGGCATGTAATACATAACTTACCTAAAATAAAAAAGAGGCTTAAATTTTAAGCCTCTTTTTTTTATGTCGTTTATTTTTTTACTCTATTAGTCTTGGGCAATAGCCAATTGACCTCTGTAGTGCCCACACTCAGGGCAAACATGATGCGATAATTTAGGAGATGCACAATTAGGACATGCCGCTACATTAGGAATTTTTGCCTTGTAGTGTGTTCTTCTTTTATCTCTTCTTTGTTTAGACGTTTTTCGTTTAGGATGCGCCATAATGTTTTATTTTTCTTTCTTCAAATTTTTTAATGCGTCCCATCTGGGATCAGTTCCGTTTGTTTTTTGAGGTTTAGTGTTTAAAATTTTGAGTACTTTAGGATTGCAGGCATAAATGCCATTTTCATCAATCGGATGT
>Ga0209828_1003232_pt1 | contig 12616 bp, 13 predicted proteins | sample MaitaG_FD_187429 | JGI IMG/M metagenome (GOLD analysis project Ga0209828, IMG submission 187429) | Marine algal microbial communities from Maine, USA - Maine_Asex2 metaG (SPAdes) (version 2) | ecosystem: Host-associated > Algae > Red algae > Unclassified | place: Maine, USA | collected 2015-01-05
ATCCAGTCAGCTACGATGCGGAGCAAAATAGAGTGATTCAAATAAAGTAAGCTAAAAAAGGAAAGAGGGATTATTTCCCTCTCTTCTTTTTTTATCAAAGACTTTCAAAAATGTCTGATGGCTTTAAATTCAATTTGGTCGCGTCCTTGTGTATAAGTCTAGATTTACTCATTTTCTTAAATGCATCTATTGTTCCTGTTTCGTTATCCCTGTAGAACATCATCTTGTCACGCGTAATCCCCATATTCTGAGCTTGTGTCATTGCCTCTTTTGTTGTTCCCATAAACGTCACCGTCCAGTTTTCGGCCTCTTTTTCCGTTATGAGCTTTTTGACATCTGCATTCTTAAACTCTTTGGAATCATTTTCTAGACCATCCGTGAAGATTGTTACTAGGACTGCATCATTTTCTTTGGGGACGAGTGCAAAGGATTTCCCTATTGCATCAAAGAGTGCGGTCATGCTGCGGGGTTTGTAATCTCCCTTCTTAAGTTTCTTTAAGTCTTTGACTTTGGCATTGTCATACAAGATATTAAAGTCACCATGTGAGGAGAAGTCTATCATGGCAATGCGGTTTCTGACATCAGGATCATTGATCTTGTCTTCTTTAAATTCCTTGATAAGCTGGTTAAGTCCTCCGCGTACTTCTTCTACTTTATTAGACATACTGCCAGATGCATCGATGATAAGTAGGTTGTGGATTTTTTTCTTTTTCATAATGAAATTGATGTTTAAAAGGTGAAATAATAATCAGAGTCCTCAATTAAGTTGTGGGTTTGTGAGCTGCAATGTTGTTGTCAGAATCTTATCTATTTTGTTAGCTGATCTTTTATTTGCGCAATCGCCACACATCGTGAAAATCTGTTGAGCAGAGATAACTTTGGCATAAAGATCCAGAGTTGCAGGTCTTTGTTTATAATATTCTACATTATAAGTAATGGCTACATGCCCTTCTCCGACAGATATCTTTTTATCACAGATGTTGCAATGCAAATCCAGCATAGGCTTTAAGTTTTAAAGGTTAAATAATAGAATTTAAATCTTCTGCAAATTAAGCCGGACCTGTGCACAGTATCTGCACTATAAAAGATTAGCTGCTATTTATATGAATTGGACATATCTAGCACAAGTCTTTTCATTTCGTTTCTGACCTTCAATGGAGATAAGACTTCAATTGCTGGACCAAAGGATAAGAGGGTTTTGTATAATTCAAAATTGGGTTTTACTTTAATCGAAGTTTCGTAAAAATCTTTACCTTCTTCAAAGTGAATTTTCTTTTGGCTTTCGTGGATGGGCTTACTATCTATATACTTAGCTTGGATTGCTGAGACTTTAAATTTGATAGGGCGAGGCTTCTCGTCTTCTTTTATTGTCACACCTATTACATCTTCAAAATATGTTTCGTAAGCTATCTCTCTATTAGGGATGTATTTACCCATGATTTCCTTTAGGTTTATAATTCTATCTAAGGCCATATTATATGGATAAATGTTTTTTTCTTTCTTTGCATTTGGTTCTAAGCCAAACAAAAACCAGCGATTATTGTACTGTTTTAAAAAGTGGGGATGTATAGTATAGACCTTAGGTTCATCATCGTTAAAAGATTGATATGTTATTTCCTGTAGCTTTTTATATCGAATCGCATTGAATAGAGGAGTAAGCAGTTCCCTATTTTTTAGATCTACATTCGATTGATAGCTTATAATTTGATCAATGTTTATGTTTTCTGATTGAGTAGCTTCTAACTTTGGTAAGATATCCTTGACCCAATCGTATTCCTCCACGCCACTAATCCTTCCCATTAACTGAACCATATCTTTTAATTTATCCAGTTCCTCTTTATTTAAGGGTTGGTTATTAATGTTAAAATTTAGATCCTCATATGTATAATAGGTTCTCTGGCCATCTCTTACACTTATTATAGGAGCGGAGAACCCAGCTTCAGATCTCATAAAATCGATGTCATTATATACTGTTCGTCGAGATATAGCATGTCCAGTACCATAATGTTCTTCTAATGTTTCTTCACATTTTTCTTGAAGAACATCCCAATAACATCTTATTCCTGGGTTTCTCAAACAGTCATTAATAACCTTGTAGCGGATTTGAGCATGTTTGTTCGTTGGCATATCTTAATTTTTGCTTTTATATCTATTTGTAAGCTTACAGAGAATTGTATTCCCTCCCTTCTTCCTGCATATTGCAGCTAAATACTAAAACACAATATATGAACTTAATTATACTTGTGCAAATATACTGCACAAGTTAGAGGTAAGTTTGTTTCAGATTGATTGAGGGACGTAGAGAATAAGAAAAAACATTTTTAAATACTGTGCAGATGTATTGCATAGTAGGAACTTAAATTTGATAAACATTTATTATGAACTACAAGAAACACTTAATGGAAATCCAAGTCGAGGCTACAGGCAACAGAACATTTAACTTGGACTATTCACTAACTAAGCACCTTTTGAAGCGAATGGACCAACGTGCAATTTCTAGAGAAATGCTATCAATTGCCCTACTCTATGGTAAGTGTTTTTTTAAACAAGGACTAAGCTATTACTATACAATGGCCAAAGACCTTCCGGAAAGTTTAAGACCTAGCTTGAGAGGAAAAATGGACAATATGGTTCTTGTTGTAGACGATAATGAATCGTGCGTTCTCACTGCTTATCGTTCTAGAAAAGGTCTATTACATATTAAGAAGAAGAGAAAGTCACTGTATAAATACGCAGCATAAAATAACTGAATACACATAACAAAACTGTTAAGCCTTATGATTATTAAAATGATAAAAAACTTGTTTAAAGGGAAAGCCACAAGCCTATCAAATACGACAGAAAAGCAAAGCCAAGCTTCTGATTTTGAAAATGGAGAATCAAACACAGACAATTCTTTGCTGGACCAATTTTTTGAAGTGAATTATCAAAAAATTGGATATCAAGAGGGATACGAGTTTCATAATTCTGAAATAATGCAGATTAAGCTAAAGAAGATCAAAGCGGATTATCTGCTTTTGATTACGAAGTCTTTAGATTATTGTCAAGCTTATGAACATCAACTGAACTTACAACTTCAAGAGAGTAAGGAATTATCTGACCTTATCTGTGACAAAATCAACGAAGGATTACGATTTAACAAAACGAAACAAGAGAACCTTGTTTTTGAAAAAGAACTTGTTGTCATGGATGAAGGCTGCTTTATGCAAGCAGTACATGGATATACCCTGGGCTTTAAACAGGGAGCAAATGATTATGTGGAAGAGATGATGATCTCACAATCAGCAAATTTATTTAACAAACCAAACACAAAGGACTATGCTTAAATTATACACTATAATTTTAGGAGAGGATTATAACTTACTTATTTCATCTTCTCCTGAGAGTAGAAAGAAAGTGAGAATGATGGGTTCACTGCTTTTTATACCCGTATTTATATGGTTCGTGGTTTTATATGCCTTTGCGCATGAGTTTTTTAAACTAACACCGCAAGGTTCCTTAATGGTTGCTACGGCGGGTGCATTAATTATATTTCTTATAGAGCGATCAATCGTAATGAGTAAGGGCAATTCTTATATAAAATGGTTTAGAGTCCTTATTGGTTTAGTAATGGCAGTGCTAAGTTCAATAATGTTGGATGAGTTTATATTTAGAAAAGACATCCAGAATCAGAAGCTTGAAGATTTGGAACTTAGTTACAATGAACAAAGTCCAAGAGAGACACAACTTGTAAGTGAGACACAATCTTTGTCCCAATCATACCATCTGAAAAAAGAACAAGCTGCTGCAGAAGCCCAAGGAAAAGGAAGTGGTTATAGGGGTGTTGGTGATATAACAAAGATGTTACAGGATGATGCAACTCAAATCTTAACGCTAAAAAACCTGAAGGAACAAGAACTTACAGAATTACATACTCAAAAATCCACGGAATATGAAGCCAGAAGAAATGACATCCTCAGTGGCGCAACAGATGCAGAGCTTTTAAATAATATCAAAGCATTATTTGCTTTTTTGAAGGAGTCAAAGTTTGCACTGGCAGTATTCATCATGTTCTTTGTATTGATGGCTTCTCTAGAATTTATGGTCATTCTTTTTAAACTGTGTAGTAGCAAAACCAGTTACGAAGAACGTCTTGAGTTAATAGATAAAATACAAAGGCAAAAAATGATTAAGATAGGTGATAGAGTATCAAATAATTACAATCCAATTACAGCGACTAAAGAATATAGACACAGTGAAGATATTTTAAAAAGGAACATGAAAGGAATCTTTAATCATGCTCCATCAAATAACTAATATGAAGCAGCAATTACAAATCACATTCTTTCTTTTATTCTCTACTCTAGTAATGAGTGCGCAAGCAGAGAAAATATATGCAATCCAAATACAAAAAGAATTAGGAGGGAAAGTAGAACAGAGTATGCCTGACGGCTCACGAGCAGATTTAGTAACGCATAAAACTGCTTTTGAAATTGATTTTGCAGCCAAATGGAAGGAGAGTATTGGTCAGGCATTATGGTATGCCTTACAATCCAATAAGCGAGCGGGTATTATATTAATACGACAGACCAAGGCAGACTACAGATACGTCCAACAATTATATTCTGCACTAGAATACGCAGAACTAACGAGTAAATTTACTGTTCTCATTTTTCCTGATGACTTTCCGAATACTGCCAACTTTGTCAAAGATCACATTGTATCAAACTACTGGCTATCTAAAAATTCAAAAAAGAGACATAACAAAGAATGTTACAACTATAACAATACAAATGGGTATTACTGTGGCCCGAGAGATGGTAGTGCAGCTGGCTGCTGTGGGGGATGATGTATTGTAGGAATACCCAAGAAGGTAGTTTTATCAACTTGTGCACTTCAGGTGCACACGTACTATTTAAATTTGAATATCATTAAAAATATAATTATGAATTTACAAATTGAACATATTATCATAGGAATTATTGCTTTTACTATTGGAGCAATTCTAATGTATCTTTTTCTAAATGCTTCACGCGTTCATCGTAATCTTTTTGAAAATTTAAGAGAAACCCTAGGCGCCACCCAGAATGATTTAGATACACACAAAGCTCTTGTAAGCCAATTTACAGGTGATAAAGAAATGCTTGAGCAACGACTCTTGTCAGAACAAGAACTAAACAGAATTCAAGAACATAAAATTTCTGAATTAATGGCTAAGTATGATGCTGTGTTTAATAATTATAAATTAGAAAAAGAACTTAACCAAGAACAACAAGGAAGAATCCAGAACAATCAAAGTGAAATAAAAGATCTCAATTCCACAGTTGCGACATATAGTGCTAATAATAAAGCACTGATCGAAAAATTAGACACTCAAAAAGATGAAATTGTTAAACTTGGAGAACAGACAAAGTTGCAATTTAAAGAAATAGCAGAGTCGCTCCTTAAGGAAAAATCTCATGAGTTCACTCAGGTGAATCAAAAAAATATCAATAATATATTGACTCCGCTCAATGAAAAGATTAAGCAGTTTGAACAAAAAGTGGAACTTTCTAATAAAGAATCTAACGTTAGACATGCGGGTCTTAAGGAATTGATTCACTTGATAGCTGCCCAAAGTCAAAAAGTTACAGAGGAGGCTGGAAATCTTGCAAAAGCACTAAAAGGTGACAAAAAAATGCAAGGAAATTGGGGTGAAGTTATTCTGCAAAACATTCTTGACAAATCAGGATTGGAAAAAGGGCGAGAATACCATTTACAACAGGCTGAACGAGACCATGAAGGAAAATTGAAAAAGCCAGATGTTGTTATTGATTTACCAGAAAACAAAAAAATTATTATTGATTCCAAAGTATCACTTGTCGCTTATGAAGCATTTGTGAGTGCCGACGACCAAGCAACTGCTGAGCCACACTTAAAAAACCATTTGATAGCAATCCGAAAGCATATCAAAGACTTAAGTGATAAAAACTATCATAGCCTTTATCAGATTGAAAGTCCAGATTTTGTAATGATGTTTATTCCCATAGAAACGGCATGTAGTGTAGCTCTCCAAAGAGACGGATCTCTCTATTCCTATGCATTTGATAAGAATATCATAATTGTAACACCATCTACTCTCTTAGCAACCATGAAAACCGTAGAGTCCTTATGGAAAAATGATAAACAAAATAGATTTGCTGCCCAGATAGCTCAGGAGGCAGGTAAAATGTATGACAAATTTGTTGGATTTATGGAGGATATGAAAAAAATGGGAAATCAACTTAACACAGTAAAAAATACCTATAGCGATTCTATGAAAAAACTAGGCGAAGGCTCAGGAAACCTAGTGAGACGTGCTGAAAAAATTAAAGAGCTAGGCGCAAACACAAGCAAGAAACTGAAAATCGGAGCTGCTTAAGAGTTCCTATAAAACATTAGTTATTAAGTTTAGAAAAATTCACAATGAACAATATGATTACACCAAGCATCCTTTATAATTACCTCCAGTGCCCTCACAAAGTATGGCGTGATGTGCATGGACCAGCCAGCGAAAAAATTGATGAAACAAATCCTTTTGTGGAATTACTATGGGAAAAAGGCGTACAACATGAAAAATCTGTAGTAAGCTCTCTTGGTGAATTTAAAGACCTGAGCGAAGGAACGAGAGAAGAAAGAATTGCTCAAACGAAAGAAGCAATTGCAAATAAAGAACCCTTAATTTATCAACCAATAATCACACATGAAAACCTATACGGTATACCTGATCTTTTAAAACTGATAGATGGGCAGTATTATCCTGTGGACATCAAATCAGGGATGGGTCTTGAACATGTGAATTCAAAAGCAGACAGTGACACCAGGCCAAAAAGAGATTATGCAGTGCAGCTTGCGATGCATATAGATATATTAACCCGTCTGGGTCATATAAGCCATAAAACTGGATATATACTAGATGGGAATTCTGAAGAGGTAGAATACGATCTGAATGTAGCTATGGGGAAAAGGCTACCGGATTCATATTGGGAGTTTTATCTAAAAACGAAGCGAACTGTTGAAGAGCTTACTAGCAACAAAACTCAAAACTTGCCTGCAATTGCTTCAGCCTGCAAGCTGTGTAACTGGCATGACTCCTGCAAGAAATGGGCAATGACACAAAACGATCTTACTCAATTATATAAATCTGGAAGAAAGGTTAGAGATGTTTTATCGAAAGATCTCGGTCTGAGTAAGGTAGACGAAGTTATTGATTTAGATGTTAAAGATTTACTTGCACGTAAAAAAGAAGATAGCGATTTTCTTAAAGGTGTAGGAAAGACAACATTAGATAAGTTGAAATTAAGGGCAAATCTTTTCCAGAATAACTTGGAGCCTGTAATTCATAAGCCAGTTGAATTTCCGGAAGTGCAATATGAACTATTCTTTGACATTGAAGATGACCCGACAAGAGAATTTGTCTATATGCATGGGGTGTATGAACGCACCGGGAACAAAGAAAAGTTTATTGATTTTACTGCGAAAGGAATTTCTTCTGAAGATGAAAAGACAACATGGGCAAATTTTTGGAAGTATATAAAAACCCTTCCTGAAAATGACTATGCGATATATTACTATTCGCATCATGAAGAAACAACGTATAAAAAACTGCAGAAAAAATATCCTAAAGTTATTTCAGAAGAAGAGCTGGCTGCGTTTTTTGCAAATCCCCATGTAATAGATCTATATAGATTTGTAGATAGCTCTACGGACTGGCCAGTAGGTAGCTACTCGTTAAAAGAACTTGCTACCTACTTAGGCTTTTCGTGGAGAGATGAAACCCCTTCAGGCGCATTATCTATAAAATGGTTTAATGATTATATCGAGAAAAAAGATGAGGAAACCTTAAAGCGCATATTAGAATATAATGAAGACGATTGCAAAGCCACTATGGTTCTCAAGGATGGACTATGTGTGTTAATGCAATCATATTCCTCATGAACAATAATACATAGACTATAATGTGCAATTTTTAAGTACGCCAGGTAGCACCTGAGGCTTTGCGTTCTTCTGACAGTATTTGGTCAGCATTATTTCTATTTGTTACTGACTCTATTAGTAGGTTATTGGCATTCTCTTGATGTTTGTTAACTTTTTCTAACTCATTGGCTCCATTTTGTATGCCATAGAGAATGCCACTACCTACAGATCTTTCATATATTGATTTATTCAAAAGCCGTAATTGTTTCTGTTTCAATAAAAGAAATTGTATCAATTCATTGTCACTTCTTTTGTGTGCATCTTTTAACATAACCCAAAACACACTATTAATAGCAGCATTCATCGTATTTCGTGATGCCGCAGAGGCCCCCAGAGTTATGCTTCCAGTAAGTGTCGGTTCTTTTGTTTGATTTAGCGTTACCATGTATAGAATATTTAAATGATCAAATATAAAAGATTACACGATTTGGTAGATTGAATATAGACACATTAAAGTATAATCAAATCGTAAGGTGTGCAAATATATTGCACAATAAGGTACTAACTTTACAATATGAATAAGAACCAATGGATATATAACATGCTTTCAATTCTTGAAAATGCATATTGTGCAAAATGCATAATGCAACACACCAGAGAACAATCAATTGACCACTATCTAGAAATGAAGGATGGCAAGATAGCACTGCATAGTATCCAAACCTTTGAGGATCAAATTGATGGCAATACTGTTTTTCAATCTATGGAAATTCTACTGAATCATCTGTTGAAGGTAATTCCTACGCGCAGAAGGTTTTTATTTATAGATCAGGATTTTGGACATAAAATGATAGAACATTTTAAAGCGAATAATCAGGAAATACCAATCGCGTTTTCAAACCACTTAGCTGAACAAAAATACATCAAAACATGAAATACCTCATCCTTTTATTCTTTACTTTGACTTTATCAAATAACACGGTCTTTAAAGAAGGATCTTATATGGCGATGCAGAATACATATTGTGGTATATCAAAAGGCAATTTACTGATTTCAAATAGAGCACCCGATGTGTTTGACTTTAAAATTAATGTTAGTAATAGTGGTGGAATAGGCGAAATTGAAGGAACTGCTAAGATTTGGGATCAAAGCTATGCTTATGCAAATGTGGAGATTGAACTAGAGGAAGAACCAAGCGAGTGGACTAGTCTTAAGTTTTCTATAAGCCCAGATCGAAAATGGGTTCATATTGCAGTGGAAAATAGTACTTGGTGGCATGGCGCAGAAGTATGCTTTAATGGTTTTTATGAGATTCCTTGAATACCGATGAGCTGTTTTATGCAAGATTGAAATAAAAAACCAACAAAGTTTATTATTTTGTCTTACCCCGCATTACAATTGAAACCTTCTTATTAAGTAATATGTAGAGAGCAACTGTTAGAACAGTTTACTCCTCTACAATCATATAAAACAAATTAAAGACCGGCCTCTTTTAAGATTGCTATGTTTCGTGACCTCAAAAGATTACTTGCAATGAAAATAAAACTCCAAGGCTTCAGAGGATTTAGCAATGACGCAGACTTTATCGATTTAAGCGATATCAATATTTTTATTGGTAAAAACAGCAGTGGGAAAAGTACTTTAATCAAGTTTTTAAAAACACTTTCTATTGCTTTTTCAGAAGTAAGTGATTTTGATTCTCTTATTGGATTAAAGTTAAACTTAGCTACAAATCTACTAGGCGGGGATACACATGTCAAACATAATGAAGTGACCAAATATATCGATTTTAGTGTTGAATCCACCTTTGATTATTACAATGGAGATCATGAAATAAAGTTTAGATTCAAAATTATGAATGATGAGACTCTTGTCCTTAATAGTATTTCCATTCATGATGAAGATGACGGTATTTGGATACAAAGTTTATTTGAAAACAATCCACTTATGGAAAAAGGGTTTGATTTTTATAGGCCTTTTGATGGGATTATTAAATTTCAAAAAGGTAGAACTACAACTAATATTAAAAGACTGTATAATAAGTATATGAACCAGTTGCCAATACATAATTTATGTGAAATAAACGGTTATTTGAAAAACCCCAATATAAAACGAATCGAGGAAAATATTAAATTAGAAACATACAAAAGGGAACTAATGAATAAATTCAGGATCTCTTCTGATGATTTGAAAGAACTTGAAAAATCGCACTATTACTTTCATAATTATAATTTTGATTTTCAGATTCAACCTGTAAATACAGAGAACAAAGTGTTTTTGAGGGAGGAGTATTCTGATGAAGAGTATATTGATTTTACAGTTTTAAATGGAATAGAAACTGATTTTAATTTTACGAAATCTTTTATAGATGATTTAATTGAAGCGCACTTTGAGAGGACTGATGAAATCGTTGAAGATGATTTTCTGCTAGAAATATTAAGTGAAAACCCACATTTAGATAAATATAGCTTAGTCGAAAAGATAAAAGACTATAATCTTGAATTGTACACTATTGAGTTCTTTTTAGATTTGAAAAGTGATCTCATAAAAGCAAAATTGAACATTAATCACGAAGACAGCAGTACTATTAGAGAATTAGGCAAATTAATTCTAATTCAATATTCTGATATAATATCTCCGCTAGTAAACGACTCAATTTCGATATTTCAAAACAGAATCATGTTGCATGTAAAAGATATTTCTTCTTTGCAATTTATCCACTCAAATTTAATTCAATCTGAGAGAAAATTCAACCTTTATGATAAGACAAATTTAATATCTGAATTTATAACATGGTATAAGCATAAGAAAAATATAAAAATAAACGGTGATTATAATCTAGATGGATCAATAATAGAAGCTAAAACAATTAGTTTTTATGTCTTGAATTTTCTAAAAAAATACTTGATTTTATTTGGGATAGGAAAGTCAATTGAAGTTCTTCAAAAGGAAAATCTAGGAGCAATCAGAGTCTATAAGTCTAATGGGTATTTTGATTTAGTAGATGAGGGTTCAGGATCGAATAGACTGCTCACCATTCTTCTCAGAATATCTATGCTTATTGACTATAATGAAGAAAGAGAAAAGTCAGTATATAGACATAATTACAAATTTTTCATTTTTGAAGAACCAGAGCGAAACCTTCATCCGGACCTCCAGGCAAAACTAGCTCATTTGTTTGTGGACCTTCAGAATAATTACGGGGTAAAGTGCTTAATAGAAACGCATTCAGAGTATCTGGTACGTAAGCTGCAAATACTTGTAGCAAAAAATGAAATAGCACCTTCATCTATTAATATTCAATATGTTACTCTAGATAAGGATATAAATATTCGGAAAATAACGATAGCAAATGATGGGGAGTTGTCAAGCGAATTTGATACTGGTTTTTTTGATGTAAGTGAAGGCACAACGCAGTTATTATATAACCAACTTCAAAACCAAAATTAGATTAGTGGGATTTAGCATTCAAGGATATAAAGGCTTACAAGAAAATGCGCAATTGGAAGTGGCAGATTTGACAGTACTTATTGGTAAAAACGGCTCAGGTAAAAGCTCGTTCATACAGCTTCTTAAGACGGTATCTGCAAGAACACCAAGAAAGCTAAATGAGATTAAAGAATTTGCCCAACTAGATTTTGAGTTTGATGAATTTGTGAATGATCGTGAAACTCAAATGACCAAAGAAATTATATTCAGCTTTGATGTCTTGATGGATAAGTATGGATTGCTAGAAGCACAAATTGTTTTTAAACCTAAAGAAAATCTGATTTACAGTTTGTCATGTGTAAAAGTATTTACAAACAAAACGTATCAATTAGCATTTCAAAAAGAAATTCTAAATAAAATTCCTTTTTTTCATTTTGACAGAAGAGAAATTATAGTGGATTCCAAACAGTGGATTACTTTAAATAACTACAGATATGACGTGGTAAAGGAGTATAGTACGGAAACGTTTATAAAGCCACCAAATGAGGAAGAAATAATGAACATAACCGAAGAATACTTAAAAGGTAAAGGTGATTCAAAGTTTTTCAAAGACAATAATGCAATTCGTGGATGGCTACAGGGAGACAGTTATCATTTTAGGCCTATCAATAAGAATAATGAGTTTCGTGAAAATAAGCATTCAAAGTTAAAGACTTTAGAAATTATATTGGAAGAGGATCTTCCACTAAAGCTAAAAGAATCTGCAATTCAAGACAGCAAAGCAGCGAAAGAGTATCATAATTTTCTGAGTACAAATAAAGTTCTGGATGCCAACAGTAGAATTGAAATTATTTCTCAAATTATAGAGCGAGCATTAAAGAACATTTCTTTTGAACTTGAATATGATTGGGATTATATGGATTACTTTAAGAGCAGAGATTCTTTAGACGCAGGTGACAACTGGAGATATCAAGACGTTTTACTTGAGAAGTTAAAAAGGATTGGTTATTCAGAGGAATCTCCTTTCGATGAAATGAGTTCCATCTTTTATGAATTGTGGTGCGAGATCCGTGACGAAGAGCATGACTTACTTTTTAAAAATAATTTCCGCTTACCAATAGAGGTAATGACTCCTGCTATAGACGTTGCTGTAATGACAGAAATAAATAGACTTCAAAGCTTTTTATTCATAAGTCATGATTTCACACTGAATGAAAGGTATGTCAATCTAACAAAACCCAAAGGACAATTTGATGAATTGGTTAAAAAATGG
>Ga0209828_1003234_pt1 | contig 12612 bp, 12 predicted proteins | sample MaitaG_FD_187429 | JGI IMG/M metagenome (GOLD analysis project Ga0209828, IMG submission 187429) | Marine algal microbial communities from Maine, USA - Maine_Asex2 metaG (SPAdes) (version 2) | ecosystem: Host-associated > Algae > Red algae > Unclassified | place: Maine, USA | collected 2015-01-05
GCGCCGCCGAGATCGCGGCGACTATTTCGTTCTTTTCACGCCGCCCGCCGGCACTACCGAGACCCGCCGCATGGCCTTCCGGTGTCGCTATGTACACCTGGCAGTCGGGTACCCGGGAGTTCGATTTCTTGATGACCTCCAGCAGTACCGCCAGACGCACAACGACTACCAGCGAGTCGTCAACGCCTACGAACCACACGATCACGTGTATGCCGAAATGCGCCAGCGGCCGTGCACCGTGCTGGTCCGAGGCGCAGGAATCGTTGCAAGCCGGGTGCTGCAACGACTCCTCGAGGACCGAGAGCAGCATGGTGCACAGACCACCGTGGTCCATCTGTTTCGCACCTATGCGACCGAAGCCCAGGGCGACAAGGCCACGTTCCGTCGACCTGTCCGCAAAGGCTGGGCGTACCAAGGGTTCAACTTTCCCAAGTCCGCATGGGGAGGCCAGATGCGCGATCATTTGGAGTCACTCGAGGGCGAGGAACGAGCTGCGTACATCGACTCCATTGGCGGCACCAACACGGCGCCCCGTAAGGCCTGGCGCGACCAGCTCGACCGAGGCGAAGCCGGCGGTTATTACGTGCAGGCTCGTGGCGTTGTGCAGTCGGTTATCCCGAGCCCCGACACCCGCCAGATCCGCACCCTAGTAGCTGGACCCGACGGACTGCCCAGCACCGAATACGACGCTGACTTCATCATCGACGCCACTGGCCTGGAAGCCAACATCGAAGAACACCGGGTCATCAATGACCTATTGCGTCACGGCGGCGCAGCCAAAAACGTTAAGGGGCGCCTCGATGTCGAACGTGACTTTCAGGTGCGCGGCGCAGACAATGGCCAGGGCCGCATGTACGCATCGGGCTCGATGACACTTGGCGGCTACTACGCCGGCGTCGACTCATTCCTTGGACTGCAATACGCAGCACTGCGGATTCACGACAACCTGGCTGCGAGCGGATTCGGCCGCCGCATCGGGCCAGCCCGCTCGGTCGCCCAATGGTGGAAATGGGCCAGGAACAAAGCTCTATGAGGGCCGTAGCAAATGAGAGCCACAGCGATATGAGGGATACGGCGATATGACTCCAACACTGTTTGGCCGCATTCAAACGCGACTCGTCATGCTGGGAACCGTTGGCGTCGTATGGACGGTGATCATCGGGCTGTTCGTGCCTCGCCCCGAAGGCGCCGAAGCATCAGCCATTTACAAGGCACTGTTCACCGCACTGCTGATTGTTGCGGTCGTTGGCATTGTGTGGGAACTGATCTATCACGCCATCCAGCAATACCGGTGGGAGAAAGACTGGCCAACTGTTCTTGGGCTCGTCGTAGCAATCCCCGAAGGCATCGTGGCGTGGTGGTGTCTACAGAATCAGCTGCCGTGGGATGTCGGTCCGGTGCAAGCAAGCACCTTCTTGACCATGTTCATCACGTTGTGGCTGCTCGTGTGGGCGATCACCAACGGTCCACTCCAAGTCTTCTTCCTGCGTTGGCGTTACCGCGGCGGCCGCTTCGCAGGCGGCTGGTGAACCACGAGCCGTGTACCAGGTACACGTCCTCTCCCACGAGCCGTGTACCAGGTACACGTCCTCTTCTCGGTGCAGAACTGTTACGCAGGGGACCCAAGTTTCACGGGGCCCTTTGGGGTGACGATGGTCAGGCTGAGCTGGGCTGGGCCTTTGGTGTAGTTCACGGTGTCGCCAAGCCCTAAGGCGGCAAGCACCTCGCCCGCTCGTGGGTCGGGGTGCTGCACGGTGAACGCACCAAGTCCGCCCATAGACGGGAGCGAAGCTGCCGGGCTTGGGCGACCGAGCCAATCAATCGCAAACGGGATCGCGCCGTCGAGCCGAAACCCTGTGTCGCCGCCCGCAGTGAGCTCCCACTCTAGGAGTTCGCCATCGGGCTTCTGGCGACTCATCGCCATCCATTCACCCGGATCGAAGCCTGCACTGCGCACGGTCGCAGCCAGGTCGGCGAGCGTCTCGTCGCCGACCGGATGAATAGCGAAGGCGACCAACTTGGGGGCTTGGAGTTGGTCGATGCCGAAGCCCCGAGCTCGCTCGGGTTCTGGCTGATCAGGATCCGGCCCGATGATCTCGAAGTACGTGCGATCATCAAATGTCAGCAACGTGTTGCACGTGCCCCGACCTATATGCGGACCACCTACCACTGCTTCGGCGCCCGTAAGTTCGCGAATGAGTTGTGTGCCCTCGGCGAGATCAGGAGTCGCAAACACGATGTGGTCAAGTTCGGCCATGTCAGCCTTCGATCTGCTGACGGGCATCCCACAGATGATGGGACATGTCGTGAAGCGCCATGCGAGCCGCCGAGTCGACCGTCAACGGCGACCCGTCGGCACGGACACCTTGTTTGTCCCACTCATCGCCACCGACCCGGTCCAGCAAGTCCGCATACTTGCCGGCGTTCGTTGCGAGTTCGTAGGCAACCTTGTCGGGGTCCTGCGCGGCGTAGTCGCTCTTGACAACCTCGGCTTCGTAGTCCCAGTCCGTAAAGGTTGGTGGCTTGCGTTTCTTGAGCATTTGGCGGCTGCGATCCTCGTACATCTTGCACACATCGCGCACATGACAGCCGTACTGCAACGGCGTCCAAGTGCGCTGGTCATCATCGCTCAACCGATGCACTGCTGCTCCTCGGCCTAGCAATTCTCGCCATGAGCCGCCGACCGAACGCATTCGTGCCGCAAGCTCGTTGCGCCCTAGCGCTTGGGGTTCGTACCCGCACTCGTTGCACTGTTGCGCTTGTGTATCAGTCATGCACTCACCCTAGATCGCGCCGCCCCAAGCGCCCGACACTAGACCACGTTGACATGAGTTGCGCCGCCTACCTCCGCCCCGAGCGGGCTGTTTGCCGACTCGTTTGCAATGCCTGCTGCGCACGGCCAGGCTTGCGTTATGCATCCCTTTGTCGACGCTTGTCTCGCTTCGCCAATCGGCGCATGCCTTGTTGCACGACTGGAGCAACAACAGCGACCTGACCGCGCCTGGCTGAGCGACGACCCCACCTCTAATCCTGAATACGTTGCGCAGGCAGTGTCGCAGGTGCGCCGCATGTCGTTTGGCGCTGTCTGCGAGCAAGTACTTGAAGCCAGCATGATCGTTGGACCCTGGGTCTCTGGAGCCGAGCTCGAGGCTTGGGCCGCCTATCTGCACGTGGAGGAGCGTCGGCCTGTCGCCGCGGCAATCGCCGCTAGTTTCGGCGACCGGCTGCATGCCCCGATTGATCTCAGCGGTCAAGAGTGGTGGCTTAACAGCAGCGGTGCTGCAGCAGAAGCGCCGCTGTTCCAACAGCTCGACCATGTCTATGACAACGGCGAATTGTCGTGGGGAGCGCTACGGGCCTATGGCCCGACCCCGATCGATGCACTTGATTGCCAGTTTGGCGAAGCGCCACTTCCCCATTCACGGTGGTCGCTTCCGGTGACCACAAGCCCTCGGGTCTTCGAGATTCATCGACCCAGTGATTGGCATCGCCTTTGCGTCAGTTACCCAAATCCAGCGACCCTTCGGAGCGGCCCAGACTCGCTGCCCGGCCACCGAGACAACCTTCCGCAACTGTTAGAGCTGCCAAACCAACATGCGAATGCCCGCGACGTTGGCACCCATTTGTGCACCAGGTGGAGTCACGTGGCCACCGACTACGACGCAGTGCATTTGAGCTGGGCCGGCTTCATCACTACAGAAGGGTTCGTGCTCAATCAAGGCTCGCACACCACCATGCTGCGCTTCTGGGACCGAGAGGTCACCATGTGGCTCAAAGACTGCTTCGGCACCCCGGAGCCGCTTTCATTGCCGATCGAGTGCGACCACCTGATCGATGCTGCGACGTCACCGACTCGCCTGGCACAAGACCAGGAAGTCATCGCCAAAATGCTCGCCCGCCCATGACTTCAGTTGGGCGCCGTCAAACACCGGAGTCTTCAATTGCGGGCTTGGCGACATGCTCAGGCATGCCGACAATGCATGGCTCCACCCACCCGAGCACCGAGTGAAGTCGGCCAGGCAGACGTGACCGTCGTGAGGTTGTTCGACTACATCCGACAGCCTGATAGGTACTGATCTTATTGGCAATCACTATGAGGGTGATCTACTGGGGACCTTTGGAATGACCTTTAACTTGAACTATAAAACTGCCAACGGTTGTGTAAGTTCTCTGCCATGGAAATTGACCCACAGGAACGCGCCCTTGGCGCCAATACAGGCCCCTGGCAATTCCTCACGAACCACACCCATGTGCTGGTTGCCATTCAACGAAATCCCGGTATACGCCAACGAGATATCGCCGACGCTGTAGGGATCACCGAAGGCGCCGTGCAACGCATCGTGCACGAACTCGAAGAGAGCGGCTGCCTCTCGCACACCAAAGTCGGCCGCCGCAACCACTACGAGATCGCCTTCGACAGCGGCCTACGCCACCCGCTAGAAATTAACCACACCTTGGGCGAGTTGCTCACCATGCTTGAAGATTGAGGGATAGCCCAAATCACGCTGCAGGCAGCGATTTTAAAGGCAGGTTTGTAATGCCGCGTTTGATGCTCTGACCTACTTGCCCCGAACAGGTCTGGCCCGACCTCGCTATCCGAGCGAACCTTTGGCACGGTCTGAGGTGTACTGGCGAGACCAGCACGTTCCAATGGCCGGTCACCTGCGGTTAGTCATATCCCAGACAACGAGTCCCTGCGCACGCGGTGACCCTCGTCAGAAGCCGTTGCGCTCCTGCACGTTGATCTCTAGCGGCTCGATCGATCCGCCGAACGCAAGCACTCGTTCGATCAGGTCCGGAAGCTGCCGCGGGATCACCTTGTCACTGGTTGCCCGCAGCTCGTCGACGGAGAACCAGCGGGTGTCGATGATGCCCTCGTCACGCAGCTCGGCTCTCGAGAGTGTTGGCGCGAGCGCAAAGTCGTGACACGGGACCAGGTGAATCGTCTCGTGCATGCCGCCGAATCCCGGAGCGATCGCCGGACCGACTTGGCGGCGGATGCAGACAACAGGCCCGATGAACGGATCTTTCAAGCCTGTCTCTTCGAGCAGCTCTCGTCGCAGAGCCGTGATCACGTCTTCGCCTTCTTCGATGCCGCCACCCGGGAGCACCCAACCGACCCAGCCCCGCAGATCGAGCTTGACCACAAGCACCTGGTCGCGGTGATCGATCATGAGCGCAGCCGCTCGTTGTCGCAGGGGCAATTCCTCGAGCGGAAGATCAGCCTTGGTCATGTTGCCTCGTTGGAAGTTGCACCTTGGGCAGCAAAGCAGCCGGTGACAGATTGCGCAACACGCCGACCCAAACGCCAGCGCTGTATGCGCCATGGTCAAGCCCGCGCAGCGCTATGTGGGTAACCGGATCGTTTGCGGGGCGCCGTCGGAACCAGTCGATGAGTGCGGGTAGCACGAGAGCCAGCAGCAGCCAGCGACGGCTGCGGCGACTGGCAAGAAGAAGCGGCGCCCAGGTGCGGGTCGCTGCGGTGGACAAGCCTTGCAGCGCGTAGCCGTGACTCATCGCGGTAAGTCGGGCGGCTTCGGTCACCGGATTGTCGACCTTGTCGACAATCTTGTGTCGCAGCCGCTCACCGGCGACAAGCGTTCCAAGGGCTGCGGCCGCTCGGATCTTTGTTCCCCCGAACAACGCACCCAGTGTGCTCCCAAGCACCGCAACCGGCATCTGGAGCGGAGCAACCTTGGAGCGATGGTGGCGAGCTAACACTGCGGCCGAGGAGCCATACGAAAAGCGCTGCTTAGCGAAGCTGACCAGGGAGCCTCGATTGCGGTGATGACACACCGCCTCGGGTGCGTATCGGACCATGTGCTGATCATCGGTGAGGCGCCAAATGAGATCGACATCCTCGCCAAACCGCATCTCTTCATCGAAGCCGTAGTTCTCCTCCAAGATCGATGCTCGCACCGCGAGCGCTGCCGACGGCACATAGGAGATCCGCGTGCCGGGAAAGACCAATGCAGGATCGGCGCCAAGGTCAAGCGGCGAATCATGCGACTCATATGCGGCGATCGGACCGACCCCGGGTTCTGCAGGAACCCTAGGGGCAGCCGCCGCCACGGCAGGATCGGCAAAGTGTCGAAGCAAGGCAGGCAGCGCTCCCGCCAGCGGCATGACATCGGCGTCGACAAACACAATCACCTCGGGACGAATTGAAGAAACCGCTGGCTTGTCTTCGACTCGGCGCCAGCCGGTGTTGCGGGCAGCTGCGGGTCCGCGGTTCACGTCGTGGCGGATCAGGTCAGCAGCGTGGTCCGCGACGATGTCGGCCAACCGGTTCGCGTTCGGCGACGCATCATCGACGACGACGATGCGTTCATGCGGAAAGTCACGCCGCAATGCAGCAAGCACTCGGTCGAGCCCGAGCTGATCATCGAAGACGGGGACCACAAACGCCACCGACGGCAGTTCGACCCCCACGCTGGGGACCGGATGAACCAATCCACTCTTGATCAGTTGTTCATGCAGCGCTACTTCGCCCGGCTTTGTTGGCGCCACGCTGCCAGCAAGCCACTGGTCAAGCACCCCTGAGCCCGCCGCAGACAAACGGACCAGACGGAATGGGGAGCCTCCCAGAAGTGCGGTACCGTGAGAGCCACGTCGAACATTGGAATCAAGTTCCAACCGCACTTGTTGCATCGACACGCACTCACGTTAACCCCGGGGGATTCTCATGGAACCAAAGACCGAACCAGCCGCACCCGCTAGCGAAGAAGAAGCACTTCTCGAAGAGGAACTACTCGTCGAGGAGATCTCCATCGACGGCATGTGCGGCGTCTACTAGAGATCCTTACCATGCCGAGAGGGACCGCAGACTCTTTGTCTGAAAACAGCCGCAGCGGCAATAGTGAAGCGTTGCCTGCACGGCGGACTACCCGTTGACCACAGTTACCTTCGACCCCGCGACCAAGTGGGAACGCAGCGCCAAGATCGGGCTTCGCCCCGAGCCCTTTGGCGCGCTGGCGTATCACTTTGATACTCGTCGGCTCGTATTTCTCAAGTCACCCAAGCTGGTCGACCTCGTCGAAGGCCTGGTCGATCACCCCTCTGCCGACGCCGCCATCGAAGCGATCGTTGAGCCCGCCAACGATCGCAGCCGCCAAGCTCACCTAAAAGCACTGGCATCGCTCGCCGAGGCCGGCGTGATCGAACCCGCCACCCCCGCAATCTCTTTCGTTGGATGAACCCATGACCGCCACCCAGTCCTCCCCCATATTGCTCGGCAAGACCCCGGCGGTCCCGCCGTTGGTTGAGCAGCTCAAGGGCGGCCTCGACGCTCCCATTTGCTTAACGTGGGAACTCACCTACGCCTGCAACTTGGCGTGCGTCCACTGCCTGAGCTCATCAGGTCGCCGTGACCCCAAGGAGCTCACGACCGCTGAGGCTCTCGCCGTGGTCGACGAACTCGCAGCACTCCAAGTGTTTTACGTGAACTTGGGTGGCGGTGAACCGATGATCCGCAAGGACTTCCACGACATCGTCGGGCACGCTATCGATCGCAACGTTGGCGTCAAGTTCTCGACGAACGGTTACTACATCGATAAGAGTGCGGCCGAAAAGTTTGCTGCGACCGACCTGCTCGACATCCAGATCTCGCTCGATGGCTTCGACGCCGAGACCAACGACGCAGTCCGCGGCAAAGGCTCGTGGGAAGCAGCCCGCAAGGCAATGGACAACCTGGCCGAAGCGAACTTCGGTGAGTTCAAGATCTCGATCGTGGCAACTCGCCACAATGTGGCTCAGCTCGACGACTACAAGAAGATGGCCGACGAATACGGTGCACAGTTGCGCGTTACCCGGCTGCGCCCCTCGGGTCGCGGCGTCGATTCGTACCAAGACTTGCGCCTCACTCATCCGCAGCAGCGCGACATCTTCCGCTGGATCATGGATCACCCCGACGTGCTCACGGGCGACTCGTTCTTCCATCTGAACGCCCTCGGCACCGAGACCGGCGAGACCTTGCCCGGCTTGAATCTCTGTGGCGCAGGCCGCATCGTGTGCCTAATCGACCCGATCGGCGACGTGTACGCCTGCCCGTTTGTGATCCACGACGAGTTCATGGCTGGCAACGTACGCGACCCGGGCGGCTTCGCTTCGGTTTGGCGTGAGTCCAACTTGTTCCAAGAACTCCGGGAGCCCGGCGCTGCCGGCGCGTGCGCATCCTGCAACGCGTATGACGCCTGCGGCGGAGGCTGCATGGCGGCCAAGTTCTTCACTGGCATTCCGCTCGATGGACCCGACCCCGACTGCGCGCTCGGCCACGCCGACGAAGCTGTCGCCGCTGCATCCGCTGCCGGTGTGATCCCACAACCAACCCAAGATCACTCGCGCCCGGTACGCCTCGGCGTCAAGCCATAGGCAATCGTCAAGCCATCGAGAACCGAGCGCTGCTCACACAGCGGCGCCGTTGCGCAACATATTGCAGATGATGAGCTTTCATAACTAGACGCAGGACCCACGTACCCGTTACCGCCTACCGTTGCATCCGTGAACAATCCTGGAGCTGGCCGCGCAACTCGGCGGCAACGACGCGGACGACAGGTCGACTCTGGCCCGAAGGCCGTTGAACAGCCAGTACCAGCGAAGCACCTCCGGCAGTTCGAGCCGACACGGATCGTTTCCGATGACGAAGTCGAGGCAATCCACCAGGCGTCGCTCACCTTGCTGAGCACCACCGGCATGGACGTACTGCTTCCCGACGCCCAGCAACTCTTCCTGAAGCAGGGCGCGACGCTCGACGGTGACCGCATGCGCTTCGATCCAGAAATGCTCGCCGACTATGTCGGCTCGGCCCCCTGCGAGTTTGACCTACACGCGCGTAACCCGGCACACACCGTGCGCATCGGTGGCGACAACGTGGCGTTTACCGCAGTGGCGAGTCCCCCCAACTCCGGCGACATCGCTGGTGGTCGACGCACCGGCAACTACGCCGACTTCAAAGACTTCGTCAAGCTCACACAGCAGCTCAACGCCGTGCAGTTACATGGTGGCTATCCCGTCGAACCCGGCGATATCCACGCCTCGGTTCGCCATCTCCACGCAATTCGCGACTTAGCGACACTCAGCAACAAAGCAGTCAACGCCTACAGCCTCGGAGCAGAACGCAACCGAGACGCGCTCGAGATTTTGCGGCTGGCACACGGTCTGAGCGAAGACGAGGTCGACGACAAGACAATCATCTACAGCGTGATCAATACTTCCTCACCGCTGCGCCTTGACCACCCGATGTGCACGGGCATTATCGAGTACGCGTCCCGTAATCAGTGCGTGGTGGTCACGCCTTTTACCCTCGCTGGCGCCATGGCTCCTGTCACGATCGCTGGCGCCGTCGTGCAGCAGAACGCCGAGGCATTGGTGGGCGTTGCGCTCTCACAGATCGTGCGCCGAGGCGCCCCCGTGATCTACGGCGGGTTCACCTCCAACGTCGACATGAAATCCGGTTCACCCGCCTTTGGCACCCCCGAATTCATGCAGTCCGCAATGCTCGGCGGCCAGATGGCACGGCGCTACGGATTGCCCTACCGATCTTCGAATGTCAATGCAGCAAATGCAGTCGACGCCCAAGCCGCGTACGAATCAGTCTTCTCACTGTGGGGCGCAATCATGGGCGGTGCCAACCTTGTGCTCCACGGAGCGGGTTGGCTCGAGGGCGGCCTGCGAGCCTCATTCGAGAAGATGGTGCTCGACGCTGACCTCATTGCCATGGTCGGCACCTTCCTTGCTCCCCTGATCGTCGACCAGGCAACCATGGCACTCGACGCCATCGACGAAGTTGGCCCTGGTGGCCATTTCTTCGGCACCCAACACACCCAGGACCGCTACCGCACGGCCTTCTTCTCGCCAATGATTAGCGACTGGCGCAACTTCGAATCATGGGAAGAAGCCGGCTCACCAACCGCCGACCAGACAACCGCCTCGCTTTACAAGCAGCTTCTAGCCGAATACGAGCGCCCCCCAATCGAACCCGACCGCCAGGCCGCAATCGACGAATTCGTGGAGCGCCGGGTTGCCGAAGGCGGCGTCGCCACCGACTATTAACGCGACATGAGGGTCTGACCCCCGTGCCAACGCTTTAGGTTTGGGCGGTGCTGTCCAGACGCACTGGCTTGACGTCGGCGAACCGGTCTACGTTGCGAAGGTCAGGGAAGACGAACCACCCAACCCCAACGACCACGAGTGTGCCGATTCCGCCGATGACCACTGCCGGGCCTAAACCGAACCAGGCCGCGGTCTCGCCCGACTCCCATGCTCCAAGTTCGTTGGAGCCCCCAATGAAAACGTTCTCGACGGCCAGCACTCTTCCTCGCATCGACTCGGGCGTGGCCAGCGGAACAACACTCGCCCTAATGAACACGCTGATCTGGTCCGCAGCGCTCAGCACCGCCACTGCCCCAATCGCTACGACATAGCTGCGGGTCACGCCCAGCACAATCGTGGCAGTGCCAAAGATCGCGATCACCCCAAACAAGTACTTGCCGACATTGCGGGTGAGAGGTCGGATCGAAAGCGTGAGCGCGGTGAGTGCTGCGGCCGCGCCAATCGAGGAGCGCATTACGCCAACACCAAGGTCAACATCGCTAACACCCAGGCGTTCCTCGACGATTGCGGGCAGAAGTGCGACCGCTCCCCCGAACAAAACCGCAAAGAGGTCGAGCGAGATCGCGCCCAAAATGATTTGTGAGCGGCGGATGAACCAGAGTCCTTCGATCGCATCTCGCACAGCTTGTTTGGGGCCAGCGGCCGTGTCGAGCTTGGCGGTGGTTGGTTTGGCTACCCGCAGGAGTAGGAGCAGTGCAACCAGTTGTGCAGCGATGATGATGCTGTATGGCAAGACCATGGACCGGCGATTGGCAAACGCCCCGATAAGCGGGCCAATGATGATTGCCACTTGGAACGCCAGCGAGCGGGTGGCAACGATGCGCTCAAGAAGCTCCTCCGGAGCCATGTCGATGGGCAGCGAACGACTCGCAGGAGTACCAACCGATCGACCGACTCCGTTGACTGCCAACAAAGCCCAAATGGGCCAGATCTTTGTGGGGCTTGTCGATGCGTAGATCATCAGTCCGACGGTCGACGCTGTCATGATCACGAGACCCACCGCATAGACCTTGCGCCGGTCAAACCGGTCAGCCACCGTTCCCGTGAACGGTGACAAGACCAGGATCGGCACGAACTGAGCGAGACCTACGAGACCAAGGTCCCGGGTGCTCTCCGAGATTGCGTACACCTGAAGGCCGATGATCGTGCCGAGCACCGAGAAGCTGATTGCGCCGAACCCGAGGGCAGCCAACAACAGCCGTACATCGCCCGGAATCCTGCCGCGACTCGCCACCGCAGCAGACTACTGCCGAGCCACATTTTTGCGCCCCGTGCGAATCACAGAGGACATGTACCTGGTACGTGTCCTGCCGGAGAGGACATGTACCTGGTACGTGTCCTGCCGGAGAGGACGTGTACCAGGTACACGTCCGGTGCTATAGGCGGGGTGGGCAGAAGCCGTTGGGGATGACGACGTCGGCAGGTGACAGCTCGGTGATATCGGACTTACCCAGGCCCAACATGGTGGCATCTATGCCGTTGCGCAAAATGTCCAGCACGTTCTCGACGCCGGCTTGCCCGTTCGCTGCGAGTCCCCACAGGTAGGCGCGGCCGATCATGACCGCTTCGGCACCGAGCGCCAGAGCTTTGACCACATCGGAGCCGCGGCGGATGCCGCCGTCCATAATCACTTGGATCTCGCTGCCGACAGCCTCGGCGATTTCGGGCAGCACCCGAATCGGGGCGGGGCTGCTGTCGATGTTGTTACCGCCGTGGTTCGAAACCGAGATAGCAGTCGCGCCGGCCTGCACAGCCCGCCTGGCTTCGTCGGGCCTGCCAATGCCTTTCACCATGAACTCGCCGCCCCATTCTTGGATCAGTCCAGCGATGTCATCCCAACTCGGCGGCGGCGTTCCCATCCAGGTGCCGTAAGCCTCGAAGAACCCGGGAACCGGAGCGCCACCCGTTGGAAAGTTCGGCACACCCAAGTCGGGCAATCGCTTAGTTTTCAGCCAGCTCATGAGCCATTGCGGTCGGGTCAGCACATCGGGCGCGTGTTGGATTGCGGTCTTGAGGTCAATCTTTTCGGGAATCGACGGGCTGCCCCAATCGCGCCCGTGGGAGAAGGACCAGTCAAGTGTCAGGATCATGCCTGCTGCGCCAGCATTGCGAGCCCGCTCCATGCGGGCACTCATCGAATCGCGATCGCCCGCCCAGTAGATCTGGAAGAATGTTTGCGGGTTTGCTTCGATCACGTCCTCAAGGGGCTTGCTACCAAAGGAACTCAAGCCCATGGGCACACCACGCGCTGCCGTTGCTCGACCAACAGCAACTTCGCCGTCGGGATGCACTGCCTGCACGCCGGTCGGCGAGATCATGACCGGCATCGACGCGGGCTGACCCATGATGGTGGTCGCCATTTCGCGATGACTGTGTTGGCCCGCCGCCACCGGTCGCAAACCAAGCTGATCGAATGCTGACAGGTTGTCGTCGCGCGACACACCAGCTTCGGCCCCAGCCACGATCGCGCCATAGACGGATCGAGGAAGCCTTTTCTTGGAA
>Ga0209828_1003235_pt1 | contig 12611 bp, 7 predicted proteins | sample MaitaG_FD_187429 | JGI IMG/M metagenome (GOLD analysis project Ga0209828, IMG submission 187429) | Marine algal microbial communities from Maine, USA - Maine_Asex2 metaG (SPAdes) (version 2) | ecosystem: Host-associated > Algae > Red algae > Unclassified | place: Maine, USA | collected 2015-01-05
ACTTCGGAAGCACTGCGATGAACGTTGGGTGATCCTGCTGGTGGAGCGTTGGCTGACGGCCCCGATGTGTATGCCGGATGGGACCGAGTATTCGAGAACGGTCGGCACGCCTCAAGGTGGCCCACTTTCTCCGGTACTCGCAAACCTGTTCCTGCACTACGCGCTGGACCGGTGGCTGGCGACCCATTATCAGGACATTCCGTTCTGCCGTTATGCGGATGACGGCATCCTGCATTGCCGGAGCGAGGCTGAGGCGAACACGATGCGCGAGCATCTGGCCGCAAGGCTTCGGGACTGCAAGCTGGAGCTGCACCCGGACAAAACCCGGGTGGTGTACTGCAAGGATCGCAGACGCACCGGAACACATGAGCACGTCAGCTTCGACTTCCTCGGCTATACGTTTCGGCCGAGGACTATCGTAGGTCGTGGAGGTCGACCGGACACAGGGTTCACCCCTGCCGTCAGTCGATCATCAATGACGGCCATGCGTCAGTCGATGCGGCGATGGCGACTGCATCTTCGTAGTTCTCTGGAGCTGGAGGATCTCGCCACGGCGAGCGCTCCGCGGTTACGGGGGTGGATGCAGTACTACTGTCGTTTCAGAGGCTCGGAGTTCCAGCCTGTCGCGGAGCACTTCGACAGGATCATCGTGCGGTGGGCCATGAGGAAATACAAACGCCTGCGCGGTCATCGGGGTAGAGCGTTCCTGTGGCTTGACCGCGTGAAGCGGACTCGTCCGGATCTGTTCGTGCACTGGACTGGCCGCGGGGAGTTTTCGGTTGGAGCAATGGGAGCCCGGTGAGCCGAGAGGTTCACGCCGGGTTCTGCGAGAGGCTGCGGGGGCAGTTCCCGCGGCCTACTCACCCCGGTAAAGCTATGCTGCTTTTCTGATAGTTTCCTTCGTCTCGCCTGACTCCCGCCCGGGGTTCAGCCACACCACTTCGGGACGCGCCCAGGTACGAGTCTTGCCACTCGATCGTGACGGGTTTCGTTGCCGGGCATCCTCGTGGATTCGCTTACGTTCGTCGAGAATCTCGTTGTCGCGTCCTTCATGTCGTTCTTTCGGGCTGACGAAGCGAATCGAGCCGTGATGGTGCTCCTCGTTGTACCAGGTCACGAAGGTGAGGACCCACTTGCGCGCCGCCTCGATGCTCGCGAAGCCATCAGAAACCTTGGTCGGGCCTGATCAGCTTCACGGTAGGGAAGTGTGTGGCGAAGCGTCGCACGTCGCGCGTCATCAGCCGATAGCCCGCCACTGCGGCGTGCGCACCTATGAAGAAGTCGGGTAGCACGCCCGTTTTCGTGCCGCCGGATCGTCGGTACCGCAGAAAGGCCTTGCCGGCAAGGAACGAGGCCTCCCGTGGCGGTTCCCGGTAGGCGAGATTGAGGCGAGCGAGCACGGCTTCGAGCACCTCGATCCGTTCGAAGCCCACCGAGACCTCGGCGTAGACTACCGGGTCGAGGACGAGCACGGCACCCGCGTCGAGAGTCTCGAGGGTAGCGACACTCCATTCGAACCATGCCCCGTCCGGGTCGACGAGATCGAGCACCACGCACGAGTCCACGAGTACGCCGAACACGCCGCTATCCGCGGGTGAGTGCGAGAATCTCGTCGGTCGACATCGTCGATCGGCCTACCTCGTGTGCAGTGCGGAAGCGGCTGCGCGATCCGATGGGGCCGACCTTGCACAACACCCACTCGCCAGCCTCGTTCAACACGAACTCCACTTCGGTGCCGCCGGTCTGTATGCCGAGCGCATCACGCACCGGCTTCGGAATGGTCACCTGCCCCTTGCTCGTGACGCGCATATCTCTTCCTTTGCAAGTGTAATACCTGAAAGTATTACTTAGGTCGCGAGAAATCAATGCCGCCGCGCGCAAAGCGTGAAAGGTGTCGTCGGCAGGATCGGTCCAAGAGCGGCAAGTACCGACGCGCGAAGGCAAAAGACCTCTTCGATTACAAGGCAGAGGGACGGTAACGACTATTACATCAACGCCTCGCTCGTTCAGCTCTGCGCAGAGGTTTCGGGGTCTTACTGATCCATCACGCATCGTGTCCGAGCCGTTCGAAGTCTTGCACCCGGAGGTCGAGCGCCTCGAGAGGGCAGGGCTCGAGTGCTGCCGGTCATGAACGACACCGATCCGGAGATGGCGCACCGCTACGGCGGAAAGGCGATGCGGTTGACGCCGGAGAGGCGCTTGCGAATGGTCAGTGACATGACCACTCGACCGGCGGACAGACGCGGTCGCAGTCACGCTACCAGTCCGGCTTCACCCAGGGCGTCGCCCGAAAGGTGCTGAGCTTCTCGAGCATGAGCTTGAATGCTGCGCATGCGCGCGTCGCCCGATACCGCCCGGTTCCGTTGACATGTCCGCATCTGACGATCCGCTCCCTCACGGCGCCTACGAATCACTTGTAACCGACGCGCTCGCGGTCGCCATTGATGCGCACGATGGTGAAGTCTTCACGGACGCGCTGGATGGGGTGGAGGGCGCCGCCCGGTTGACGCATCATCTCGCTGGACTGCTGCTCGGTGCGCTCGGCTCAGTCCCTGCCGCAAAGCGTCCCGCTACTCAGGCCGAGCTGACGAATCAGCTGTCCTCCGAGCGCTTGATCGCGCGAAGGCAGGTTAACGAAAAAGGGTAATCTGGTTTCTGATTACCCTTTTCCTGGTGCCTATCCCCCCATTTCTAACTGACCGGAGCGACAGGCGGGGCGGCCACCAGCGAGCCGACTGCGGTCGAGAAGCAATCAAGGAAGCCAGCACCTTGACCGCTACGCTCTGCCGTGTGAGCGGCTACTCCGGTAGCTCGGAAAGTGTGACAGGAGTCGTTTGCGTAGCGCGATCTATCCGAAGCTACCGGGAGAACGGCAAGGTCAAGAACGAGACGCGTGCACGATCTCGCGACCCCGCTCGACTGTGCCGTTGCCAGAAGCGCAGGGATGCCAAGGAACGTCCTGTGCATTCTCGCTGTCGAGAAAGCGCCTGGGTCAGTTTGCCGAGTATTTGGAGGCCGCCGAACGGAAGATCCTGGACGGCAACACGGATAGGTTCGAGGGCATGTTCGAGTGAGCACATCAACGACGTTCAAGGTGGCGATGCAGCCGCGATTCGGCCACTTCTGCGGTGTGGGAAGCCAAGCGGTCGAGCTGCTCAGTTCAGAGGTGTATCCGCATCTCGACGGTGGCGGCGTGAATGAGGGGAAGGCGAAAGCCTCGCATCGAAGCGAATGCCAAAGCGTGTCTGACAATCGTCGCCACGCGAGTGGCGCTTGTACATCGATGACATGATCGTGTTTTCAGAGCGCGTGCTCGATGATACGTCGAGTCCGGATCGCGAGGAATCGATGACGATGTGGTCTGGAGTATCGTCCAGGATGATCTTGGGAGGACGTACGGCTCCCGGCCCGAAGTTGTAGCTGCTACGATCGCGGCACAACCAACTCGTGCGCGCCTGGCCGCTGGTAATCCGATGGCGAAATACCCCGTCTGCAACGCAGGGAAAGCCAAGCGGAGGTGTCTGATCGCGGACTCCGGCGAGATCTGCAGTCTCTGCTGCGGACAGGCGCGACAGGAGAGCAACTGCAGCGGCTGCTCGATCGGTATCATTTCGGGGAGGAGAGCGCGGCTGTCGAGGATGCCTGGGAAGAGCGGGATCTGCTGCAGCTCGAAGGGCTGATAGAAGGCGAGTTGCACGGCATTGACCGGACAACGCTTGTGAAGGTGCTGGGCGTGTTGCGGTTCGTCGCCCGGCGCAGGACCCGCGGCAGGCGCGAGTACCTGCGCATCGTGCAGTCGTTCGTCGGCGGCTTCTGAGCAGCTGACTGCTCATGATCGAGCACATCACTGCCCCTGTGAGCGTCGCCTGCCGTCCGGAGATCCCGCTCGGCGCCGGAATCGATACCGAGTCAGATCACGTGACGTTGCCCACCGCCCGCGAAACCTTCCGGCAAGACCCAACTTGCGTGCCGCCGCACTGCGAACTCCCCGCGCCGTGCAGGCGGTCGCCTCGGCAATGCACGGGGTCCGAAACACGGCTCGAATGGCCAAGGAAGTCATGAAACGATGAGAGTACGGCTCTACGAAGGAATCGATGCCGCGCGCATTCCGAACTTCGCCCGCTTTCGGCGCGCGATCGAGAACGACGACTTCGCTGCTGCCAGCATCGGCAAGATCGGCGACAACCTCTATCGCGCGCGTCTCGGCAAGAGCGCGCGGCTTCTGTTCTCGTTCTACCGAGACGCCGAGCGTACCGAATGCCTGGTGCTGGAGCACCTGCCGAGTCACGAGTACGAGAAGTCGCGCTTTCTCGCTCGCGGCGTCACCGTCGATGAGTCGCGGCTGCAGCCACTCACCACGCCGGGTGACGTCGAGCCCGAGCCGCTGGTGTACCTCAACCCCGCCACCGAGCGCTTCCACGTGCTCGACAAGGTGCTCTCGTTCGACGACGAGCAGCAGACGATCTTCGAACTGCCGCCGCCGCTGGTCGTCGTCGGCTCGGCCGGCAGCGGCAAGACGGCACTGACCCTCGAGAAGATGAAGCAGGCACTCGGCGACGTGCTTTACGTGAGCCTCTCACCCTATCTCGTGGAGAGCGCCCGCGCCCTCTACCACGCCAACGGCTACGTCAATGAGGACCAGCAAGTCGACTTCCTATCGTTCGAGGAATTTCTCGAAAGCGTGCGTGTGCCGCCCGGGCGCGAGGCAGTCTACGCCGACTTCGAGCGTTGGTTCGTCCGCAACCGTTCAGGAGCGGGGCCGAAGGATCCGCACGCGCTGTTCGAGGAGTTCCGCGGTGTCATCACCGGCGCCGTCGGCGAACAGGCCTGGCTGCCTGTCGAGGCCTACGTCGCGCTCGGGGTGCGCCAGTCGATCTTTCCCGCTGCCGAGCGCGCAGCGGTGCATGCGCTGTTCCTGCGCTACGTGCGCCATCTCGAGGAGGCGGGTCTGCACGACTCCAATCTCCTCGCCCACGACTACCGCGCCCTCGTCCGGCCCTCGCGTGACTTCGTCGTCGTCGACGAGGTGCAGGACTTCACCAACGTGCAGCTCCGTCTCGTGCTGCAAGCGCTCCACCAACCGGGCGATTTCCTGCTCTGTGGCGACGCCAATCAGATCGTTCATCCGAACTTCTTCAGCTGGTCGAAGCTGAAGTCGCTGTTCTTTGCAGAGCGCGGGCTGGCCGGCGAGGGCGAGACGCTGCGCATCCTGCACGCCAACTACCGGAATTCGCCTCTCGTCACCGCTGTCGCCAACCGCATACTCAAGCTCAAGCAGGCGCGCTTCGGTTCGGTCGATCGCGAGAGCAACCATCTTGTGGAGAGCCGCGGCGCTCACGAGGGAACGCTTCAGCTCCTTGCTGACGACGACGCGATGCGCCGCGAACTCGACGCCAAGACGCGCCGCTCGACGCGCTTTGCGGTGCTGGTCATGCACGCAGCGGACAAGGCGGCCGCGCGGGCGGTGTTCGACACCCCGCTGGTGTTCTCGATCCAGGAGGCGAAGGGGCTCGAGTACGAGAACATCGTCCTGTTCGGATTTGTCGGTGGCGAAGAGCGCGTTTTTCGCGAGATCGCCGCGGGAGTCGATGCGCGCGATCTCGAGGGCGACACGCTCGACTACGCTCGTGCGAAGGACAAGCGTGACAAGTCGCTCGAAATTTACAAGTTCTATATCAACGCCCTCTACGTCGCGGTCACCCGCGCAGTCAGAAACCTCTACCTCGTCGAACGGCGGGCCGATCACCCGCTCCTCAGGCTGCTCGATCTCGAGCGCTTTGCCGGAACGCTCGCCCTCGAGACGGCGGAATCGAGCGTCGAGGAGTGGCAGCGGGAAGCGCGTCGGCTCGAGCTTCAGGGCAAGCGCGAGCAGGCGGAAGCGATTCACGAGCGCATCCTCGAAAGGAAGCCCGTTCCCTGGACCGTGCTCGATCGGGTGTGGTTCGAGGTGTTGCGCGAACGCGTGCTCGGCACGGAGGGCGGCACGGGGGGCGGCATGTCGGCTGCCGGGCCAGGCGGATTAGCCGGAGGCGCGTCGGGCGGCGTCAGCAAGAAGGACCGTCTTCGCCTGTTCGAGTATGCCCTTTTGCACCACCATGCACCGACGCTCGACGCACTCGCGCAAAATGGCTTCCGTCCGGCGATGCAGCCTGAGGAGAAGTCGCTCAGGCAGCTCTACCGCAACCACTTCATGGTTTACGAGCTGTCAAGCCCGAGCGCGATCCTGAAGGACACCGAGCGCTACGGAGTCGATCACCGGACCGTGTTCGGCTGGACGCCGCTGATGGTTGCGGCGAAGCTCGCGAACGCGCCGCTCGTGAAGGCACTGCTCGAGCGTGGCGCCGAGCCGACACTCGTCGCCAACCACGGAATGAACGCCGCGCAGATCCTGCTCGAGGTGGCGACGGAAAACCCGAAGCTCGCCCGGCGCGCAGGCTCAGTCTGGCCTGCGCTCGCCCCCGAGAGTCTCTCGATCCAGGTCGACGGACGTCTGATAAAGCTCGCCGGACATCTGATGGGGCTGTTCCTGCTGAATCTGATGTTTGCCCGCTTCCACCGCGATGTCGGCCGCTTCGCGAGCGAGGGTTGGGCGATCGACGCAATCCGCCTCGAGGAATGGGTCGCTGAACTGCCCGAGACGATCCTCCCCGCCCGGCGCAAGCGCCGCGCCTACATCAGTTCGGTGCTCTCGGGCAACGAGGTCGATCGTGACGCGCCCTATAACCGAAAGCTCTTCAAGCGCGTCTCGCGCGGCAACTACATCATCAACCCGGCGCTGAAGCTCCGCCTCGGCGGCGTACGGGCAGTTGGCAAGGACGACAGCCCCGAAGGTGGCTCGGGCGGCGGATGGCTCGGCGTGCACGAGCTCCTGCGCCTCGAGGATCTCGGCATCGAGCCGGTGAAGCCCGGCGACATTCCGGTCTACTCGGAGGAGCAGCGGCGATTGCGCGAAGGCTGGCTGGAGCAGCGGCGCAGGCTGCGCGAGCGACGCCTCGATGACTTTCGGATGCAGGTGCGGACACTCGCCGGCGGGAAGGGAGAATGATCGCTCGTCGCGGTGGGGCTATTGCTCACGCAATACTTCGAGACACTGGGGTGTTGGAGCACCGGGGCACGCTGGATAGAACTCCCGCACAGGTGTTTCTGCGAGCGCGTAACGTGGAGTAGCCTGGGAAGGCGCGAAATGATGCCTTCCGCACTTCGCGTTCAACGTCGCGTCATGCCGATTTGTGAGGACCAGACAAGCAAGGAAGTTGATCGGCTGACTGCAAGCATTCGTCTCGGTGAGCGGCTTGCGGCGAGGCGGATTGCTTCTGGTGTATCTTTCGAGCATGCAGGGTCGTCGATCCCGCGCCGCCTATCGCTGTGCTGCCGAGGAACCAGGGTGAATCCGGAGACTGCAGTCGAGTTGCTCAGATCATTGCGACCCGAACTCGAGCGCAAGTACGGCGTCGTCGAGCTTGCTCTGTTCGGTTCGTTAGCCCGAGGTGATGGCGACGAAAATAGCGACGTGGATGTCCTGTGATTCAGTTACTTGACCGTGTTCTGTTCTGTTCGCAGTGTGTGCCCTTGATTTCGGGGTTCGATCTGTCATTCGTCAATCGAGACTGCGCGCCAGTGCCCGGGCGAAGAATCCATCCCGTGGTACTTCGGACACCAGTGCCCGAACGCGTGCGCGTGTGCGCTCTTCAGCGCCTGCATTCTGCGCAGCCGTCAACGTGTGCCGCCACGCCGCGAGCACGTCGGCGGCAGTGATGTCGTAACCGTAGCCGGCACTCATCCAGTACAACGCCGTGAAACCCGCCTCGATCGCGAATTCCGGCTCGGTGGCCTCGAAATCGCGCGCAGCTCGCGTCAGCGTCTGCGGTGCCGTGGGGCTGCGGCGGGCCAGATCGATGGCCTTGTCAAAGCGCTTTGCGTCCTTGGCTGCCGCGAACCACTTGCCCTCTTCGCCGGGCGTGTGGGCGACCAGGTCGTCGAGCACATCGTCGGCGCTTCTGTCCGGATAGGCGCGTGCAACGTTCCTGAACCAGGTCAGCCGTGTGGTCGCCCGATTCGCCTCCATGGCATAGCGCGCATACGCCTCTTCGCTGCGACCTGCCTGCAGCAGGATTGCCTCGCAGTCTCTAGCGACGGCGAACGGACTGTCGTTGAGCCCGCGACCGTCCTCGGCGTAGGCGAGCGCATCATCCAGACGGCCCAGCGCGGCGAGCGCCTGGACGCCGTAGCGGCGGTAGTGCCAACTCGAATAGGGCGCCGTGTCGAGCAGGGCGAGCAGTTCGTCATGGCGTTCGGCGACGAGGAGGGCGCTCAGGCACGGCACCGTGCCGCAAAAGTAGCCACCCGGGGCGTTGTCGTCGTGCCAGACACGCCGGCAGGTGCCGATGAGTTCGTCCGCCCAATGCGATGCAAGCGTGGGTGAGCCGCACAGCTCGCCCCAGCGTTCGCCCAATGTCTCGATGTAGGGGATGTCGTCATCCTGGTAGGCCGTCCAGAGACGCTCCAGCCACAGCCGCCGGACGGATTCCTCCGCCGGTGCCGCGACGATGATTCGCACCAGTGCCGCCACGGCGTTGTTGACGGCAGTGCCGATGGACCCCGAGGAGCTGTCGACCTGTTCGAGTGCCGGCGATACCTTCTCGAGAAACAATACGGCGCCCTCTGCGCCGAGCATCGGGTCGGTGCGCGCCGCCGCCTTGATCTCGCTGACCGCCTCCTTCACGCGCTGGATGGCGGGTTGTGATTTCCAGCCGAACGCACGCTCGCGAAATCGGCGTCGGAAGGTCCAGTTGTGCTTGTTGCTCATGCGCGCTGCCTGTCAGGCCCTCTCGCCGGTTTCACTGCATTATCCAACAAGGCTCCTTGCGTCCGGGAGAACATGCACCCGTTGCCGAGAAGGCTGTTCAACGATTCATCCATTAAAACGGCATCGTCGCCATGTGCTTCAATACTGCGCATGCGCGCGTCGCCCGACATCGCCCGGTTCCGTTTACATGCCCGCATCTGACGACCTGCTTCCTCACGGGGCCTACGAATCGCTGGTGACCGACGCACTCGCGAGTGCCATTGACACGCACGCCGGTGAAGTCGTCACGGACGCGCTGGACGGGGCAGAGGGCGCCGCGCGATTGACGCATCACCTGGCGGGACTTTTGCTCGGTGCGCTCGCCTCAGTCCCGGCAGCAAGACGTCCTGCAGCTCAGGCCGAGCTGACGAATCAGCTGATCGGATGGCTCAGTGAGCATGGACACGTCAGTCCAGACGAACTCGTCGCGGATCCGCCCCGCGTCCTCAGGTTGTTGACGGAGCATCTACTTCCGGGTCAGGCCGCGCCTCCCTTGCCCGATGTGCCGCTTCTCGATCACGATCTCCTGGCGAACGCGCCGGGCGAGCCCGCCTTTGCGCACGCGCTCGGCACCGAGTTCGCCACCGCCGACCGCGTCGACGCTGTGATCGCATTCGTTCGCTGGACCGGTTTGAATCTGATCCGTGCACCGCTGCTGGGCTTGATCGAGAAGGGCGTTCCGGTTCGAGTGCTGACGACAACGTTCACGGGTTCGACGGAACGCAAGGCGCTTGACTGGCTGGTCAAGCACGGTGCAGAGGTCAAGGTTTCCTACGACACGCGTTCCACAAGACTGCACGCCAAGGCGTGGTTGCTGCACCGCGACACCGGGTTCTCGACGGCCTACGTCGGTTCGTCGAATCTTTCCCGATCGGCGCTGATCGACGGGATCGAATGGAACGTTCGGCTCGCCGAAGCGACGGCACCTGCCGTGCTCGCGAAACTTCGGGCGACGTTCGATTCCCTCTGGAACGACGAGAGTTTCGAACAATACAACTCCGATGCCGACGCCGAGCGCTTCGACGAGGCTATCCGGCGAACGTCAGCTGGCACTTCCTATACGGGAGTCTCCGGTCTGGACGTGCGGCCGTGGCACTACCAGCGCGAGATTCTCGAGGCACTTGTTGTCGAGCGGCAACGTTTCGGGCGAACCCGCAACCTCGTTGTCGCCCCGACCGGCACAGGCAAGACGGTGGTGGCGGCGCTGGACTACCGCGCGCTGCGCGACGGGCAGGGCAGACTCGACGGTGCAGCATCCGGCAACTTGTCGCCTGACCCGACCTTGCTGTTTGTTGCGCACCGCGAACAGATCCTCCAGCAGTCACTGCAGACCTTCCGCGACGTGCTCAAGGATGGCAGCTTCGGGGAGTTGCTGGTCGGCGGTCAACAGCCGCGGGCGTGGCGGCACGTCTTCGCCTCAGTGCAATCGCTGACGGCGCTGGATCTCGATGTGCTCGATCCCGCGAAGTTCGACGTCGTCTACATAGACGAGTTTCATCATGCTGAAGCGCCGACGTACCGCCGACTGATGAACCATCTCGCGCCGCGCGTCATGGTCGGCCTGACAGCGACACCTGAGCGCACGGACGGCACCAACGCGCGTGATCTGTTCGACGGGCGCTACGCGTTCGAGATGCGGCTGTGGGACGCGCTCGATCAGCAGCTTCTGTCCCCCTTTCATTACTTTGGTGTCGCTGACGGCACGAACCTCGCGGGGTTGCGCTGGGAGCGAGGCGGCTATCGTGTCGCGGAGCTCGAGGCACACTACGTGGTCGACGGTCACGACGCCCGAACGTCGAAAGTTCTGACTGCACTGGACGATCGTGTCGCGGATGTTCGCGATATGCGCGCGTTTGGTTTCTGCGTTTCGGTCAAGCACGCGCACTACATGGCAGAAAAGTTCACCGCCGCCGGTATCCCGTCTGCCGCGATGGACGGATCGACCGCCACTGCCGAACGCAGGCGGCAGCTTGACGCGCTGCGGTCGCGAGAGATCAATGCCGTGTTCGCCGTCGATGTGCTGACCGAAGGGGTAGACGTCCCGGAGGTAGACACGATCCTGCTTCTGCGGCCCACTGAATCGGCAACGGTCTTTCTCCAGCAATTGGGGCGGGGGTTGCGTCTGCATCCCGCGAAGGATGTCTGCACGGTGCTCGATTTCATCGGCCAACAGCACGGGAAGTTCCGAGCGGATCTTCGCCTTCGCGCGCTGACCGGGCGCTCCCGTGGACAGCTGGTCAAGGATGTCGAGCACGGCTTTCCGTTCTTGCCGTCCGGCTGTCACATCCGGCTCGAGCGGCAGGCCGAAGCACACCTGATCGACAACCTCAAGGCGGTCACGTCGCTTCGTGCTGTCGTGATGGCGAGAGAGCTCGCAGCGCTCGAGGAACGGCTCGCACATCGTGTTGACCTGGCTGAGTTCTTGGCGGAATCGCTGATCGATCCGGCTGACATCTATCGTCGTGGGTCGTGGACGGATCTGCGCCGCCGCGCTGGCGTCGAAGTCGAACCTGCTGGCCCGCGCGAGGCGGAACTCTTGAAAGCCCTTCGTCTACGTCTGCAGGAAATAGACGATCCTGAACGTCTCGCGATGCTCAGACAGTTCGGCAAGGCAGAGTCGATTCCCGGCGACGCGCGATCCCGGCGCCTCGCGGCGATGTTGGGCTTCGTGCTTTTTGATGATGGCAAGGCGCCCGATAGCGTTCCGGCTGTGCTCGATGCGTTGCGTGCCGAACCTGCAGTACGCCGTGAGCTTGCAGAGCTCGTCGATGTCCTCGATGCGCGATCGGACGTGCTGACTCGCCCGAGCGCGATGTCAGTCGACGTGCCATTGCACGTGCACGCGACCTACGGTCGGGGCGAGGTGCTCGTCGCCTTCGGCGATCGGGTTCTGGGTGACACGACCGCCCATCGCGAAGGCGGGAAATACATCAAGGCGCTTAACGTGACTGTCCTGTTCGTGACGCTCGAAAAGTCGGAACGGGATTACTCCCCGACGACGCGCTATCGCGACTACGCCGTCTCGCGAGAGCTGTTCCATTGGGAGTCGCAATCCACGACGACGCGCCGCTCGCCGACGGGCCAACGCTTTCTGAACGATGCGTCCACCGTTCTTTTGTTTGTCCGCCGAACGAACAAGGATGCGTCTGGCCGGGCGCCCGGGTTCGTCTTCCTGGGGCCCGTCACCCGAGTGGAGGATCGGGGCGAAAAGCCAATCTCGGTCACCTGGAAGTTGGCGACGCCGATGCCGGAGCGCTGGTTCCGGATCGCGAGAGCGGCGGCTGGATAGCGAAAGCAACTCTCACGCAAGTTCGTCGTTTACCGGGATCGCTTGCCCGCTCGCTATCGCCTCAAGCAATTGTCGAGATCGGCAGCCTTGGCGCCTCGATTCAATTCTAATTCCGGCCGGCGTTCGCTGCCGTCAGTCGTCATCCCGTGTTGGTGATTCCTTTGCCAGCTCGTTGAAGTTCGCCGTCCTGCCGGTCACTAGCCGCAGGGACTTGCGGTCGAGCGCGCGGCCCTCGATGCCATGACGATGGTCTTCAGAGTCCAGGATAGCTCTTCCGGCTGTCGTCAGCGCGTATCCCATTCAATTGATTTGCATCAGGCAATTCATCATTTTTCGCCGCTAGCATGCCGCTCGTGAGTGGCGAGTTCTTCCCTATTTCGATTGTCTTCTTGATGGGGCCTGATGCTTGCGGATCCACCGTTTGATCTGTCTCTCGAAGCGCTCCATTTCTGACTCGCTGAACCCTTCAGGCACGTG
>Ga0209828_1003236_pt1 | contig 12611 bp, 12 predicted proteins | sample MaitaG_FD_187429 | JGI IMG/M metagenome (GOLD analysis project Ga0209828, IMG submission 187429) | Marine algal microbial communities from Maine, USA - Maine_Asex2 metaG (SPAdes) (version 2) | ecosystem: Host-associated > Algae > Red algae > Unclassified | place: Maine, USA | collected 2015-01-05
ATGTTGTCGCCATCTCGGTAGGCCGCGGTGCCATGGAAGATGAACATCGGGTCCACCTCGACCCAACGGATGTCGTCGTTGGTGCCACCGAGTGGCATGACGCCCAACCGTGCGCCATACGAAGCGCTCCAGCTGTACGGAATGGGTTCGCCAGCAATCGCCATGTTGATGTCGAACATGACCGGCCCTTCCCAGAAAATCACATCGCGGCCGGTAATGGCGAAGTCATGAATCATTGTTGACGCACCAAGTTCAATCGGTGCGCTGTGCACGATCTCTTGGCCATCGGCTGAGATCACGAAGTACGTGAGAAACGGCGGCGCCAGCAGTCCGTAACCGAAGGCGTGCAGCAGTCCGGTTGCGGGGTCAACCTTGGGGTGTGCGGTCATGTTCGGACCCAGGGCTCCGCCGAAATCCACCGCCCCGATCGTGGACAGGTCGGTCGGGTCGAGCTCGAACGGCCAGCCGATCTCACCCAGGCTGAGCAGCCGACCGCCGTGGCTGATCACGCTGACATTGCTCTGGCTGTTTGTCTGCCCGGGCACAGCGCTGGCTGGCGGCCCGCCCACGGCGGCGTCGTAGACGGGCGTTCGCACATAACGATTGCGATAGGTCAGCGCCTTGCCGCCACTGAGTTCGACGCCGTGCACCATGCCTTCACCAAAGAACCAGTGCGCCGATGGACCCAACCCATTCGAACCGTTGCGGACATAGAGCCCATCGAGGCTGGAGGGAATGGTTCCTCGCACAACAAGGTCGTTGGCATCGAGCTCGTCGGCAACCGGGCTGTAGCCGCCTTGTTTCCAGTAGCCGATCGACGGATCAAACTGGCCTGCAATGATGTCGGACGCTTCGGGCATCGGCGTGCCGGTTGGGTCTGGTGCGGGGCTCGGATCAGGCAGCGCGGTGCTCGTGGGGCTTGGCGGGCTTGTGGGGTTTGGCGCCGAGGGCGCAGACACTGTTGGAACAGCGGCCTGTTCGGCGAATACATCGCTTCCGCCGCCGCAGGCTGTGAGACCAAGCGGCGTTACAACTCCCATTGCCGCGGCGTAGCGCAGGAACCTTCGACGACTCCACTCAGCTTGCTCGTCCATCATGCCCCTTTGATCTAGTTCAGAATCTAGCTACTGCTGTCGCAACCTGGTGAACGAGTTGCACTCAGCGGGGTTTGTGAACATCGCCGGGGCCCGGTGGTTGTCATGGGAAACCAGGCGTGCCTGCAAGAACCATCAGGGCGATCCTGCGTCGTAACGCCCCGCGGCGCGGCGATCTTTTTATTGGTAGCGAACGAACTCGGTGACTTCGCCGCTCGTCGCGTCGATGACCACCTTGAACCCGCCTCCAAGTTCGGTTGGCGGAGGCAGGAACTCAACGGTCCAGCTGGTTCCTTCTAGCACCGCCGTCGGTTCAAGTCCGCCAGGATCCGTGTCGTTCTCCTCGGCATGGGTTCTGGCGGCTGCGATCGCGGCGGCGTCGGTGCTCACGGCGAGATTCTCCTCGGTTCCGTCGTCAGAGCTGGGATTGTCTGCGTTCGTGTCGGGTTCAGGGGTAGAGCTTTCGCTTGAGCCGTCGGTGGTCGGTAGCGGTTCGGGGGCTGGGTCGCTCGAACAACCAGCAGCGATGGCAAGAAGTACTAGCGCAACTATGAGGGCGGGGAGTTTTCTCCAACGAGTCATGATCCGATCGTTCCTGTCCGACTGCCGTTTCGGGTGACATTACCATCAGCATCGATCACCCAGACCGAGCCATCGCTGACGACATAGTGAGGCGCCCGTCCGTCGCCGGCAAGCGTCCAGTTGACGTCCGCTGGGCTTGGCTCCTCTTGCCAGCCAGGGCCGAGGTTGGGGTGCGTGTGATAGGCGCCAAGGGCATTCGACGGCGCAGGGGTCGGTGTAATGCCTGCCGCTGCGCCAGATGGCCACGGCGAGATCGAGACGGTGCCGTCGTCGGCCAGGACAATCCAGCCTCCCTGCTCGGCGCGGTCGGGGTCGGTTCCAGTTCCTGGATTCGAATCGGTCCACGCGTCATTCAAGGTTGACGTCACTTCGGACACCTCAAGGTAAATCTCGGGTCGCGCTGCGACGATCGAGCGACGCACGTCTGGGTCAGTAACGGCATCGAGCACAACAGCGTCGCTCGTGTCCGAGTCAAGGAAGCTTGAGATTGGACCTGCCTCTGCGATCGTTGCCAGCAGCGCCTCCTGTTCGGCCTCGGTTCCGTCTGTGAATACGTCGTTCAGAACCTCGTTGATCTGTTCGTCGCTCAGCTCAGCAAGTGCGTCGGCACGCTCAGCCGGAGTGAGATCGTCCAGGATGTCCTGAATTTCCTGGCTGTCCGGATCGTCGCCTTCGAGGATCTCGCCAATTTCCTCAGCCGCTTCTGCGCCGGGGTCCGGGACTACCGGAATCGGCTCGCTGGGACCCGACCCACCTGGACCGGTGCCACCCGGGTCCGTGTCGCCTGGACCGGTAGCACCTACGGACAGCCCAGCGGCTTCGGCGATTCGTTCGGCAAGCGTGGAGATGGTGCCACCAAGCGTGCCTGCGGCAAGAGCTGCAGCGATGCAAAGGCCAGCCATGAGAATTAGCCACGAAGCGACATCACCCCGCTCAGAACGAACCGAGCTGTAGCGACAAGATCGTTGGCTTCTACGGTGCAGGGGGCTCACCGTCTGAACCTATTGCTACACGCGAGTCCTGACGAGAGGGGATCTCTCCCCTCTCGTCATGGCGTGGTGGCTCAGCAACGTCACTCGCAAGGCGCTTTCACGGCATGATCTACGCTGGCGGCGCAGCGAACTGAGGAGTGAATCAGTGGCACGAGCGATGAACGATGACGAAACCCGGACCTTCCTGTTGGAAGGCACCCGGACCGGCAAGCTCGGCTGGGTGTCCAAAGACGGGCGACCACATGTCGCCCCTATCTGGTTCTTGCTCGACGGCGATGACATCGTCTTTATGACCGAGACCAAGGGTGGCAAAGGGTTGGCTATGGCTCGTACTGGTCGAGCGTCGCTGGTGGTCGATATCGAGGAGCCGCCCTACGCCTTCGTCAAGGTCGACGGCAGCGTGACCGTCACCCCCAACGACCCTGATCTGCTCGACTGGGGCACTCGAATCGGTGGTCGATACATGGGTCAGGACCGCGCCGAAGAATTCGGCAGGCGCAACGCCGTGCCTGAAGAAGCGCTTGTTCGCCTCACCCCAGACCGAATCATTGCCATGACCGACGTCTCTGGATAGGTGTATCTCAATGAATCGCAATCGTCATCTGGTTATCCGAACCATCGAGCGGACGCCCCTCGAGGTGGCGGATCCGCTCGGCCAGGCTGGAACTGCAACCGTGCATGAATCAATCGGGCGTCGGGGATTCCTTGGTCCCGATCTGCGGCCGATTCAATCCGATACCAAGATCGGCGGCACAGCGGTCACGGTGCTATCACATCCTGGCGACAACATCATGCTGCATGCCGCGGTCGAGGTCTGCCAAGCAGGCGATGTTCTGGTCGTTGCGACGACAGCGCCTTCAACCCATGGCATGTTCGGTGATCTGCTTGCGACCTCGCTGCAGGTGCGAGGTGTGCGCGGCCTTGTCATTGATGCCGCAGTGCGCGATATCGCGGACTTGCGCGAGATGCGATTTCCCGTGTGGACCCGTCACATTTCGTGTCAGGGCACAGTGAAAGCGACGCCTGGTTCGGTGAACGTGCCTATTGCTCTCAACGGCGTAGCGATCAACCCTGGCGACGCGATTTGCGCAGATGACGACGGTGTTGTTGTGGTCGATCGCACCGAAGCGGCCTGGGCGCTCGAACAAACAAACGCCCGACTGGCCGAGGAAGAGGTCGCTCGCGAGCAACTACTTGCGGGCGACGTAAGTGTCGATGTATTCGGATTGCGTGCCAAGCTCGCCGATCTCGGCGTCGAGTACCTCGATTGAACCACAGCGCTCCGAACACCCATGCCTTGATGTATTTCTCGATGGTAGGTACCTACACGATGCATCCAAGTGAGCGACCGTTCACAGCTGCTGTGCAATGATGGTCGCCGATCGGGTGTCAGTGCCGGAATGTACATACGCATGAAGTAAGGGGTTGACGAATGGTCGTCGAAAGCGCCGAGGCCCATCGTGGGGTCGACATCCTGAACGATCCAATGCGAAACAAGGGCACGGCCTTTACGCAAGCAGAGCGGGAACTTCTCCACATTCAGGGTCTGATCCCTCCTGCCGTTGAAACCATCAAGGAACAACTCGTGCGAACAGCGTTTGAGTTTGAGCGGGCAGAAGGGCCGCTTGCCAAACACATTTATCTGCGAGCGCTGCAAGACAACAATGAGGTTCTGTTTCTCCAATTCGTGAAGCAAAATCTCGAGGCCACGCTTCCGATCGTTTACACGCCAACAGTGGGTCTGGCCGCACAAGAGTTCAGCCGCATCTATCGCCGGCCCCGCGGACTATTTCTCAGCTATGCAACTCGCGACCGTTTGCGTCGCCAGCTCGGGTCGATCACCCGCGAGATCGATGTGATCGTTGCAACCGACGGGCAGCGCATCCTTGGGCTTGGCGATCAAGGTATTGGCGGCATGGGGATTCCAATTGGCAAGCTCAGCTTGTATTCGGCCTTCGGAGGCATCGACCCCGACCGCACGCTTCCAATCATGATCGACGTTGGTACGAACAACGAAGATCGGTTGGCAGATCAGTGCTATCTCGGCGAACGTTTCGAGCGGATTGACCAAGCCGAGTACGACTCCTTCATCGACCAGATTGTCGATGAGGTGCACAGGCGCTGGCCGGGTGTGCTGCTGCAGTGGGAAGACTTTGCCCAACAGAACGCAACCCCCATTCTCAAGCGGCATCGCGACCGTATTCTCAGCTTCAACGATGACATTCAAGGCACGGCCGCAGTGGCGCTCGCTGTGGTGATGGCTGCGGTTCGCCAGCTCGACCAGCCGTTTACCGACCAGCGAATTTGTATTCTCGGCGCTGGTTCTGCTGGGTCAGGCGTGGGAACCATGATTGCGCGTGCGCTTGAGAACCACGGTGTCGCAAATGCGCGAGAACAGATGGTCCTTGTTGATGTGCACGGTGTAGTGCACGATCAGCGCGACGACTTGCGCGAGTTTCAAGTCCCGCTGGCCTTCTCTAACGAGGTGGCTGCCACATGGGATTCCGGTGGCGACGAAAATACGTTCGAAACGGTCGTGCGCCATTTCAAGCCCACGGTCTTGTTCGGGGTGTCCGGCGTTGGTGGGCTATTTACCGAACGCTCGATCAAGACGATGGCAGAACACTGCGAGAACCCCATCATCTTGCCGCTTTCAAATCCAACGAGTCACGCCGAAGCAACACCCCATGACCTTTTGACCTGGACTGAGGGCAACGCAATCGTCGCCACTGGCTCGCCTTTCGACCCGGTGACCCTGAACGGCATCACCCACACGATTTCCCAGTCGAACAACGTCTACGTGTTCCCTGGTGTGGGACTGGGTGTGGTTGCGTGCCATGCCCGCAAGATCACCGATGAGATGCTCATGGCTGCGGCCGAAGCGGTTGGTGATCCTTCCGGCTCAACCGAGCGGGGAGCGCGCGTGTTGCCGCCGCTCGAAGAGGTGACCGACGTCAGCGAACGCATCGCCCGGGCAGTTGCGCGGGTCGCCTGTGAGCAGGGCGTGGCTGATGAACTCACCGACGCCGAGATCGATGAGCGCATAGCCAGCGTGCGCTGGGAACCGAACTATCGAGACTTCACGAGATCGGACTCCTGACGGTGTCTGTAAAAGGTGAGTTCACGGCAGCAGGTCCACCTAAGAATCTGAAAGGGATCTGCATACATGGGTGATCTGTCATCAACGGAATTCGCAACAGTCGTGCTTGCGTTTCGGGTCATATTTGGGCTTGTCTTTGCGACCCACGGCATCGCAAAGATGAAGAGTCTCGACGGCACGGCCGCATGGTTCGAGTCAATTGGAATGAAACCAGGGCCGCTGCACGCTCGAGCTGCCGCCGCAAGCGAGATCGGCACCGGCCTCATGATCGCTGCTGGCCTGCTCACGTCGTTTGCAGCTGCCGGCATGGTCGGTGTGATGCTCGTCGCTGCATGGACTGTGCATCGAAAGAACGGCTTCGCAATAGTCAAGGACGGGTGGGAAGTCACCTTTGTCTTTGGTCTCATTGCGGTGCTTATCGCGGGGTTAGGTCCCGGTGAGTACTCAGTCGATCACGCCCTCGGTCTGGCAGACACCTTGAACGGATGGGTCGGCATTGCGATCGCCGCCGGTCTTGGTATTGCTGGCGGCGTGGGCCAGCTGGTGGTGTTCTTCCGCCCACCCGCTGGCAACTAACTGAAGCCGAATGTGCGCGGTTCCGTCATACACCTACTAACTGCTAGTCCTCGGTGAACCGAGTGATTCCTATGCCTCATCCTCACGCAACTGACCATAAGACCGACACGATTGCGTGGCGTGAGACGGGCATCGGCGACCCGCTTATTTTCCTGCACGGTCTTGGGGGAACGCGAACCGCATGGGGTCCACAGCTCCGAGGCCTTAGCGACCGCTATCGCTGCATTGCATGGGATATGCCTGGCTATGGCGCTTCGGCTCCCCTTGAACCGCTTAGCTATCGCGGCATCGCCGAACGCCTCGTTGGGCTGTTTGACCACCTCGATATCTCGGCGGCAACAGTGGTCGGTCTTTCCTTTGGTGGCATGCACGCACTTCACACTGCCCTCGAGTTCCCCGACCGTGTCGCCCAACTCGTGCTTGCCGACAGCAGTCCCGCGTTCGGTATCGACGGCACCAACCGCCAAGATTGGATGCAAGCTCGGCTGGACCCGATCGACCGGGGCGGCTCGCCTGCTGATGCGGCCGAAGCAATCATCGACTCCATTACGGCGACACCGCTTTCGGGTCAGATCCGAACCGAGACGCTCGAATCGTTCGGTCGAATCTCACCGCGTGGATTCCGTGCCGCGGTTGAGTGCCTGCCTACCAACGATGTACGCGAGCGTCTCGCCGACATTACCCAACCGACGTTGGTGGTCGTGGGTGAGCTCGACGAAGAAACCCCGGTAGCCTACTCAGAGCTCCTCGCCGCCGGCATTCCCACGAGCGAGTTGAAAATCCTGCCTGGCGTCGGCCACCTCAGCCCAGCCGAAGCACCGGATCTCTTCAATGCTGCACTCATCGACTTTCTCACCACTACTGGGTGAAATGACTCGGAAACGGCGGGCGACGGCCGCTTCCTGTTGCTCATCGTGTCGGCTGCGTCGAGCAGATCAGTTGGTTACGCGGGAGAAGCGCCGGATTGAGAGCGCAGCGAACACCACAGTGATCGCCGCGATCCAGAACAATGACCACCACAGATGTTCGCCCGGAGGCAGACCGTTGTAGAGCGCTCGGGTCGCGTTGACGAGCCGGGTGAACGGGTTGTGGTTGGCGATCGGCTGCAACCAACCTGGCATCGAGGCAGGGTCAACGAAGGCAGAGGATACGAACGTCAGCGGGAACATCCAGATGAAAGATGCGGCGCTGGCCGCCTCGACCGAGCCGACGCTCATGCCGATGAATGCCTGGATCCAGCTGAACGAGATGGCGAAGGCCATCATCAGCACCGTGCCACCAATGGCCCCGGCTACTGAACCTTCGAAGCGGAAGCCGATCAGGAAGGCCACGATCACCATGGTCGTGAACGTCAACACCGTGCGTGCGATGTCGGAGAACACCCGGCCAACCAGAACCGCTGAGCGGGCGATTGGCAGCGACCGGAGTCGATCGATGAGTCCCTTGCTGAGGTCGTCGGCCAGGCCAACCGCGGTAAACGACGAGTTGAAGACCATGGTTTGGGCGAAGATGCCAGGAATTAGGAACTGCTGGTAGTCAGAGAAGCCGGGAACCTCGATCGCGCCGCCAAACACGTAGTTGAACAGCACGATGAACATGACAGGTTGGATCGTTGAGAAACCCAGTAGCTCGGGGTTACGCGGGATGATCCGCAGATGGCGCATTGCTTCGGTCGATGCGTCACGCCATGCGTCGGCCAAACCAGGCTTGGGGTGTGACGCCATATTCGGCGTCGCTGCTTCGCGTGCCGCCGTGGTCATGACGTCACCTCCGGTTGATGCGCCGCAGAGGTGGGGCTGTTGGCAACACTGCTGTCTGTGTCACTGCTGTCGTCGTCGTTGCCTTCTGCCCGGCGCCCGGTGAGCGTCAAGAACACATCGTCGAGCGTGGGTCGGCGCACCTCGACGTCGACAACCTCGGCGCCGGCTTCGTCGAGAGCCCGGATCGCAGCGGGGACAACCCCGCCACCAGCTCTGATTGGCGCAACCAGGGTGTTCTGCGATTCGTTGTCGAGTTCGATCTCACCGGTGACAAGCGACGCGAGCGCCGAGCGCGCCAGGTCGATGTTCTCGACGCGTGCGATGCTGACGCGAATCCGATCGCCACCGATCCGATCCTTGAGTTCGTCAACCGAACCCTCGGCGATCTTGACGCCGCGGTCGATCACGATCACATTGTCGGCGAGCTGGTCGGCTTCTTCCAGGTACTGGGTTGTCAACACGACGGTTGTGCCGTCGTTGCTGAGTTCTTCGATCACCGACCACATGCCAATGCGAGCCCGGGGGTCGAGTCCGGTGGTTGGTTCATCGAGGAAGAGGACCGATGGCCGTGCGACCAGGCTCATGGCGATATCGAGCCGCCGCCGCATACCTCCCGAATAGGTGTTGGTGACCCGGTCGGCTGCTTCGGTCAAGTCGAAACGTTCGAGTAGAGCCGATGCTCGAGACTGCCGAGATGATTTGTCGAGGTGGAAGAACTGGCCGATCATCTCAAGGTTCTCGCGGCCGGTCATACGTTCTTCGACGGCGGCGTACTGGCCCGTCAGACCAATCCGAGAACGCACGGCATGGGGTTCGCGAAGTACGTCGATGCCATCGATTGACGCGCTACCAGCGTCGGGCTGCAGCAGGGTCGTGAGTACCCGAACAGCGGTTGTTTTACCCGCTCCGTTTGGGCCAAGAAGCCCGAGGACTGACCCAGCAGGAACGGTCAGGTCGAGGCCATCAAGTGCTTTTGTTTCGCCATAGTGCTTGACCAATCCCGCCGCTACAACCGCATCCATAGACCAATAGTACAGCAACAACGCGTCTTGTGAATAGTTTCACAAGATGTCTTCGCCGCCGAGCGCGTGTTCGGTACGCATAACCACGTTCTCCACAGGGTTTTCCACTGATTGTGGATAAATCACACAGGTGTAGTTTCCGGCAGTGCAGCGTCGCACATCGCCGGGCACGACGTCATGTATCTCAGCACGTGGGATCGCAGCGAACCGGCTCTCAGTTCGGGCTAGATCGTCCCAGCAAAGATCACGTCGGTCGTGGGATGGGCTGAGCCACCCTCTGGCTCAATTGTGATCCCCCAGCCCGTCGTGGCTGTGTCATCAACCGGCAGCACGATCTCAACCGCGCCGTTCTCCGGTCGGAACAAAGCAGCGGGCGCGACGCCCTCATCGAGCAGGAACCACACTGCATAGACATGGCCAGCACCCGGATCGGGGAGACCTGTCGCTATCACGCCAATCTCGTCGCGTTCTGCTGACCATAGCACCTCGACCTTGCCCGCCTGATCGTCGCCAGTTGCATCGAGAACGGCGACCACGGCGTCACTGGTCGACGCTAGTTCGTCGATCGATGGTGACCCATCTCGGTTGATAAGTGCGACGCCACCAGCGAACACTAAGACGATGGCCGCTGCTGCGGCGAGCGCTGTTCGGCGCCACTCAAACGACGAAGATTTTGTTGTTAGAGAAGCCGAAGGCGTCTGCGGAAGATTTGACTGAGACAGCGAAGCGCCATTGACTTCGGTCCCGATCGAATCGAAAAGGTGTGGTGGCGGTGCAGTGGCTGTGGTTTCAGCTAGTGCAGCAGCAACATCTTGGAACGAAGCAACCTCGGCGCTGCAGGTAATGCAGGTCGGGTAGTGCGCCTCGAACTCGGCAACTTCCGCTGGATCGAGTGCGTTCAGTGCGTAGGCGCCTGCGAGCTCATGGATGTCGTTGGTCACGATGGCGCTCCCAACGTGTCGCGCAAGCGACGGAGTCCATCTCGGATTCTTGACTTCGCTGTTCCCTCAGGTATTTCCAGGATCTCAGCCACTTCCCGGTATGTGTTTCCTTCAAAGTAGGCGAGCGCAACGGCTTCGCGCTGCGCCGACGGGATCGTTTCGAGGGCTGCATGCACCCGGTCGCGCTCAGATCTTCCCGCCACAGCCTCTGCAACGTCGTCGACAAGCACGACGGGCGTGGCTTCATGATCGGCTTTCTCGCGTCTTCGGCGTGACTCTTCCTTGCGTACCCTGTCGACCGCTCGGCGATGGGCAATTGTTAGTATCCACGATCGGGCGTTGCCCTGCTCAGGGTCGAACCTTTCGGCTTGGCGCCAAATCTGAACGAAGACATCTTGTGTGACTTCTTCGGCCATGGCGTCGTCGAGCAGCACTCGTAGAACGATGCCATAGACGCGTGAGCCAAATTCGTTGTACACAGCCTCAAAGGCTTCTCTATCGCCGCGCCCGGCCCGCTCAAGGGATTCGTTAGAAGAAACCACGGCAGGTTCGCGAACGAGCCGCAGAATACGTGGTCTCACGAGCTCTATTGTGCCACCGTGGCCCGCTGGCGCGGCGAATCCAATCACATCTTGTTGTTCGCCACCCTCACGAGCGCGTATTGCGCGAAAGCCAGCAAAATCCAGAAAATGCTCGGTGACGAACACTGTGCATGGGCCAAATCGACCAGCCACCCGACAATCAACAGGTTACGCGCACGACAGCTGCTGCGACCGGGCTCGCCGCTGGACTGGCCGGCATCGCGGTGGCCGTGTTGGTCGCCAGTACCGCTCGCGGGTTGCGGTCACCAATCCTTGACGTCGGCGACCGAGTCGTTGACAACGTACCTAGTTGGCTCAAAGACCTAGCCATCGCGTGGTTCGGTACAAACGATAAGATCGCACTGCTCGTTGGAATAGCTGCCACGCTGACCGTATTTGCTGCGACGTTGGGTCTGTTTGCGATGCGCGGGCGCCCCACCTTGGCCTACGTCGGCGCCGCGGCCTTCGGCGTCGTCGGCGCCGCAGCCGCATTAGCTTCTCGAACCAGCAGTGCCGCAGTGAGCGTGCTGCCCTCACTGGTTGGGGCTGGCGTCGTGTGCGTCGTGCTGATTTGGGCCCGCCGCCAGCTAGCGACAAGCGATGGATCTCGGCTCGCTGGTGATCCGGGTCCAGCATTGTGGGCAACTGGCGGCCGACGGCGCTTTCTAGCGGGCCTGGGCGGGGTCACGGCCGCGTCGGTCACCGTTGGCGCGATCGGCACCAAGCTTGATCAACGATTCAGCGCCGCCTCATCACGAGAGGAGGTAGCGCAAGCGGTGTCAAGGACTGGCATGCAACCCACGCCAGATGGAGCTCAAGCAGAGGGCGCGGCGCCGTTCTATACGCCAAACGAGGATTTCTACCGGATCGACACAGCTTTGACCGTGCCACAGGTGCCCGCCGATTCTTGGACACTTCGAGTAACTGGAATGGTGGATAACCCCATCGAGCTCACGTACGACGAACTTGTTGCACGGGGCCTGGTGGAGAGCGACATCACACTGACATGTGTCTCGAACTTGGTCGGCGGTGATTTGGTCGGAACCGCGCGATGGCAGGGCATCCGGCTCGACGAGTTACTCGACGATGTCGGGGTTCAATCTGGTGCAGACCAGATTGTTGGCCGGTCAGTTGACGGGTACACGTGCGGATTTCCCGTAGAGGCGCTTGATGGGCGCGATGCGCTCGTGGCCGTCGCTATGAACGGCGAACCTCTGCCTCTCGAACATGGATTTCCGGCTCGCCTAATTGTCCCCGGAATTTATGGCTACGCCTCTGCAACCAAGTGGCTTACCGAGATTGAACTAACAACCTTCGCCGACTTTTCTCACTATTGGGTGCCACGCGGATACGCAGAGAAAGCGCCGATAAAGATGCAAACGCGCATCGACGCCCCGCGCGGGCTTGATCGAATTGCAGCTGGACGTTTCGCCATTGGGGGAGTTGCGTGGGCCCAGCCGGTGGGAATCAAACAGGTTGAACTGCAGATCGATGACGGCCCATGGATCCCCGCTTTGATGGCCGAAGAGATCAATGGGAGCACCTGGCGACAGTGGACGCACGTGTGGGACGCAACGCCAGGTCGCCACACGATCACCGCCCGTGCAATCGACCAAAAAGATGTCATCCAAACCGCCGATCGCGACGAACCACTTCCGAACGGCGTTTCTGGTCACCACTCGGTGGTCGTACTCGTCGACGAGGCCTAAGGCCACGAGAGAAAGAACTCCTAGGAGAACCCCACATGAATCCCGAATACCCCCCACAAAATGCCCGCAACAAATTTCTTGCACTACTGATCGCGCTCGCCATGATCCTGGCAGCATGCGGCAGCGATGCCGATGAAGCCGCAGTCGACACAGATTCGGCGCCTGCTGAATCCACTGTTGACGCCATGGACGAAGACGACGCCATGGACGAAGACGACGCCATGGCAGATGATGCCATGGATGAAGACGACGCC
>Ga0209828_1003238_pt1 | contig 12604 bp, 11 predicted proteins | sample MaitaG_FD_187429 | JGI IMG/M metagenome (GOLD analysis project Ga0209828, IMG submission 187429) | Marine algal microbial communities from Maine, USA - Maine_Asex2 metaG (SPAdes) (version 2) | ecosystem: Host-associated > Algae > Red algae > Unclassified | place: Maine, USA | collected 2015-01-05
GACGCCTTCGAGCAATCGCCCCGCGTAGAAATCTCCGTGACCGCACATAATGCCGCGCTCGACGAGGCCCGCTGCTACGTCGGCCGGCGCCAGCGCTCGAGGAGTAAAAGCCACGGTCGGGCATCGATGCTGCGACTGGTCATCGGCGCGGGCCGGGCCGATGAGTCGTACCCCGTCATGATCCTCAAGCCATGAGAGCACCGGCTCGACGAGGCGAGTTTCGTGGTCTTGCCACAGCGTCGTAACCCCGGCGGCCTGGTCACGCAGGCTCGCCTTGGCGTCGCCCCCATGAGCCACGTACAGCGCCGAGACGTAGTCGAGCACAGCCCCGGCTGCTGCTTCTTGGGCATGATCTGGGCCCGCCGGTGTCAGTCGCTTTGACGCCAGTTCGGCATTGAACCCATGGCCCTGGTTGGGCAATTCGTCGACGATGCCGTTGGCCGTCACCATCAGCCCTTGATGCACCGAATACACCTTGTACAAGCTGAACAGATACACGTCGGCCCCCATCTCGGCGACGTCGGGCAGACCGTGCGGGGCGTACGAAACGCCATCGACGATCACCCGTGCGCCAACGGCGTGGGCCGCAGCCGTCCACTCGGTAGCCGGGTTCTGTTGGCCGACGATGTTCGAGCAATGGGGGAAGCACACCAGCCGGGTGCGCTCGTTCAGCAGCTCATCGAGTCCGTTGCCCTCGAGCACGCCAGTCGCCCTATCGACACGCCATTCACGCAGGGTCGCGCCGACAGACTTGGCCATGCGGCGCACCGCTCCGGTGTTCGCCTCGTGGTCTTGGTTCGTCACGATCACTTCGTCGCCTGGTCCAAGGATCTCACCAAACGCCTTGGCCAACACGTAGGTGTTCATCGAGGTCGACGGTCCGAACTGCACCTCGTCGACATCGACCCCGAGGGCCTGCGCCCACCGTGAGCGACTGCTGTCCATCTGTGCGCCGGCCAGCGCCGATGGCCCGTAGTCCGCGTAGGGCTGCACCTTGGTCTCGGTGTAGAACCGATGCAACGCATCGATCGTCTGGCGACACGCGAACGAACCACCCGCATTCTCAAAGAACGACTGGCCCTGATACGCCGGCAGATCGAACGCCGGGAAGTGCGAGCGAACGACGCTCAGATCAAGAGAAGCAGCGATTGGCATCTGCGCAGACTAGGTGCTGAGGGTTGCATCCACCGTGCCTGGCGCCGACTGGGTACCCGAGCTTGTCGAAGGCGAACTTCCAACGATCTTCGATGAGCTCGGCAGACCGGTCGTCGATAACGAAGCCGTTCTTGACGTAGTCGCTCTGTGAATCGACATAAGCCTCGATGGCTGGCCGAGCAGTGGCGTGGTCGGGCAGATCGAGGTCTCGATAAATGCCGTCGATGACATCGAGAGGTCGTTGGTCGAGATCGTCGTAGGCGACTTCGACCAGGTTTCCTGCGGGAATCAGAGATCGGTCTTCGAAGTACTTGTGCAGAACTTGCTCATAGATCTCGAGCACGTTGCGTTCGATCATCGCCTCGTCGAATTTCTGGAACGACGTGAACTCGAGAATGCGGCGATGCAGGTTGATGGCCGACGGAAACACCTCGTAGGGCGAGCGATGGATAGCGATGAACTTGGCATCGGGAAACAGCTCGAGCAGCATCGGGATGCGGGCGGTGTTGACAGGGTTCTTGAGCAGCAGCCGTCGCCCGGCTTCATGCACCGAGGCCACCTTGAGAATGTGCAGATACTTGCGCCGAAGCTCTTCGCTGATGCGCTCGGGGGCACCTTCGAGCAGCACGCCTCGACGAAACATGTCGGTGGCATCTCGGGGAAACAAGAACTGCAGGTACCACGAGTACGGCGTCATCTTTGCCAGCGGAATCTCTTCCTCTTGTGGCGCATCCATGGGCCACGTCAGGTTGTCCATCGGCCGCTTTAGCGGAAACACTCGGCTAAACAGCTGCGGTAGCCAGCCGCGAGTAACGAGCGAAAAATCGGGTGCCAACGCATGGCTCATCCGAACACAGCCAAATTGCTCATCGTGGCTCATCAGGTTGTGCAGGTGCGTGGTGCCGCTGCGCCAATGACCAATGATGAACACGGGTGGCTCGTCGAGTTCGAGCTTGCGCAGCATCGAGCCGTGGCGAGCGGCTTCGGCGACTCGCAGCGGCAAGCCAACCAGTCCCCCCGCAACGACGCCCGCGGCCCGACCCAAGTACCGAGGGCTGATCTTGGGCACCGACCGGGCGTTGCGAAGCAGGGCGAGCGGTCGAATGAACGTGATGAGCCCGAGCTGGTAGCCGAGCTCGGTTCTGTTCAAGCCCATCAGCGGCGCGCCTGTCTCGGCTCACGTAGATCAATCGCAGCCGCCGTGATGTCAGCCGATCGTTCAGGGTCGCGGTACCAACGAGCTATGACCACACCGGTGACCAAAAAGAACACGCCGCACACGGCCCAACTCCATTGGAACGAAGCAAGCTCGCCGGTTTCGGTATCTTCGGTACCGACAATTGCGATGGCGATCGAAATGCCGAGAGCGATAGCAACTTGGCGCACCGTGGTGTTTCCGGCTGCTGCCACCGCGTAGTGATGTTCGGGAACATCGCGCATGCTGGCTGCGGTCAGCATTGGGAACCCGATGCCGACTGCGATGCCAAGCAAGATGGCACCGGGCAGGAAGGTCGCGGCGTAGCTCGTGTCAGCGCCAAGTGTGAGCAACCAGAGAGCTATCGCGAGCACCGCGATCAATGATCCACCAGCAATGACCCTGCGGTGTCCGAAACGGGCGCACAGTTTGCCAGCGGGTCCCGCGATGATCGCCATCGCGAGCGGCGCCGGAGCAATTGCAAAACCCGCCGACAACACGCTGTAGCCGCGCATGGTGACGAGGAACGTGGGGGCCAGCACCAGCCAGCCCGCGAATCCAGCGCCAAACACGAGCGTGCCAACAGCCCCAATTCGGTAGCTGGCAAGTTGCGCGAGACTCACCGGAAACAGTGGACTCGGGTGATGTTTCGTACGAACGACGAACGCGGCGAGTAGAACAACGGCCAGCAGCGCCGCGCCTATGACTGCAGGATCGCCCACGCCACGCACACCACCAGCAACGATCGCAAACACCGCGGCCGCGACACCCACTGCTCCGAGGGGCGCAGCGGCAAGGTCTACCGACGATGGCGCATCAGGGTCGCTGCTCTCTGTCAGATATTTCGGGCCGACCAGTAAGCCAACAGCAGCGATCGGAACGTTGAGCAAGAAGACCGATCGCCAACCAGCGAAATCGATGAGCAGGGCGCCGAGCGTCGGTCCGACCGCCGCTGCCAGCCCAGCCATCGCGCCCCAGATACCAATCGCGGCATCTCGATCGTGGTCGTCGACCCCGTGCAAGATCAGGGCGAGTGAGGCGGGTAGCAAAAGAGCGCCGCCGACCGCTTGGACGACCCGGCCCCCAATGAGAATTGCGATGTGGGTGGCGAGTCCGCTGCCGACCGATCCAATCGCAAAGATGATCAGGCCGATCAAGAAGATGCGCTTGCGGCCGGTTCGTTCGGCGAGCCAGCCAGCGATGAGCATCAACGACGCGACGCCGACGTTGTACGCAGTGAATATCCACGACAGCGTGGCGCGAGAGCTTTGAGGAAAGGCCAACTCGATCTCAGGCAACGCCACCGAAATGATCGTGATCTCGAGAGCAATCAGGAACACGGCCACAGAACTCAACAAGATGGTGGCGCGACCGCTCATAGCCGACTCATTGGACGGGTGCCGGATCGATATCGACGGCGACACGAACGTCGATCGGCGTCATTGGCCTCTTGCCGAACTGGGCATCAAGTGCGTACCGGCACACGGTGTCGAAGTACGTCGCGGCCGGCGGCATCTCGATGTTGAACTCACGCAGCAGCTGGGCATCGTCTCCGAGGCAAAAGATCGTGTCGACCGAGCTATAGGGCAAATAGACGGCGCACTTGCTGAGCGCCCGCAGCGCAAGGCGGCACTTCGATCTGAGCTTTCGCAACCGAACCCTTTCGGCCACGGCGCCAGGTATCGCCGCTACGCCTCGAACGCAGAGCACGAGTGCCGCGAACTGTCGGGTCGAGAGCATCGTGACCCGCGACGGCTTGGCGCCGGCCGCGGCAGCAAGTTCGCCGGTGCGCTTCATCACATGCGTTGTCGTCATCGCCGACGGTCCTGCGGTGAGATGGTGAGCTGCAAGCGGGGCGGTATCGATGTCGGCGAACGCAGCGATCGATCGGGCGACGAAGTCGACGCCAACGCAGTCGACGAGCTGGCGGCCGCCCCGGGCAAAGACCGGCAGTGCACCTTGAGCGATCATTCGCATCGGCACGTACATCACGTTCCAGCTGGTGGTCGCGCCGGTGACTGTGTTACCGGCAATGATCGACGGCCGGTGAATCGTGACTGGCACCTGATGGCTGGCCCTGCAGCGGAGCCACCGCTCAGCGCGGGCCTTGGTGCGTTCGTAGGTGTTGCGGTATGCCGTTTCGCTATCGCTCGGCAAGAAGTTCGGGTCGACGAGCCCTTTTGTCGTACCTGCGACGTAGGCCGTGCTGACGTGATGGAACCGCCGGAAGCCGCCGTGCGCCTGCTGGGCTGCCTCGGCGAGCGCATGCACGCGCTTGGTGCCGCAAACATTGATCTCGTGAGCGTCGCCAAGCGGTAGATCAAAGGACACCGACGCAGCTGAGTGAAAGATCTCGTCGACGGTCGACGCCATGGCGCTCCACTGAGCCGGCGACCATCCGAACTGGTCGCTGGCGAGATCGCCCTGCACCCAGCGAACCCGATCGAGATAGCGCGAGGCCTCGGTAGCACCGAGCAGCTCAGCCAAGCGACTCGTGCCTCGTTCAGCAGCGTGCGCAGAGTTGTTGGCACGAACCAGGCAGATCACCGAGCGAGGGCTCGTCGTGAGTAGCTGAACAAGCAGTTCTCCGCCGACAAAGCCGGTAGCACCGGTAACGAACGAGGCGAGATCACTGGTTGGCGAGATCTTTTGTTGTGAGTAGGCCGATGAGCTCACTAGTGATGGTCCGTTCGTTGTAGGTCTTTGCGCCTTCCCTCGACCTGATCCGCTTCCGTGACCATAGTTCAGCCACGACAAAAGTTCACATTTCGTGTTCGACGCATGACTCACCGTGCGATCTTCGGCCACCTCACGTGGTGAGCCCAGTGGTGTAGGTACTTGTGCCCATTCTCGACCACCTGTCGTCGGTAGTACTTTTGAGCCACACGAGAAGGAACCACTGGCCCATGACGTTCGGCAAAACACTACGCACACTCCTCAAGATGCTGATCCCTGTGTGCTTCGTTGCGCTCTGCGGAGCCATTCTGTTCGTCACCGTTGCAGGAATGACCGATCGCGCCGACGCCCTACAAGCAACAACCGACGCGATCGAGCAACCCACCGTCGACGTGTGGCTCGGACAACCGCTTCCGCCACCGCCCGAGATTCTGATCGAGCGAACGCTTTACCGAGCCGGCGCCGCAGACGGAGCCTTTACCTGTGACGCCCCCACGACCGACGCTGTCGAGCTCATCGATGATGCCGGTTGGGGCTGCTACAGCATCACGAACACCGGCGCATCGCCGGTCAGCACCTTCACGCTCTTTGATCCCGCAATGCGTCCCGCTCACGTGCTCATGCCGCCAGTAACCAACGACGGCGCCGCTGGCTGGGTCGAGCCCGGTGAGACCTTGACTCACCAAGTTGAAATCTCACCTACGACTGCGGCGTTCGTAACCTCGGGCGACGCGATTCAGACAAGTTACGCCAGCCACCAGGCGCTCTGGTCATCACTCGACATCGATGACTACGAAATCGACTTCGCGCCGAGCTGCTACTGCTACTACACCCAAGGCTCGCCACCGCCTTATCGAATCACCGTGGTCGACGGCGTCATTGCCAACGCTGTCTCGATCGAGACCGGCAACCCTGCTCCCTTTTGGGCCGCGATCACGATCGACGAAATGCACGACCGCATCGCCGAATCGCTCGACCCTGTCAGCCCAGCGTGGCAGACCACCGGCATGCTCGATATCGAGTTCGGGCTTCCGCTCAGCTGGTTTATCGACGATGCAGGCAATGTTGCCGACGAAGAATTTGGCGGCATCATCTCGAACTTCACCCAGCTAGCTCACGAAATGCCGACGGGCGACGTTGATTGCAACGGTGAGACAAACATCATCGATGCGCTCATGATCGCGCTCTACGACGTCGAACTCGCCACCGACGCCGGAACGTGTCCGACCCTTGGGGCCCCCAACCTCGCCGACGGCATCCACACCGATGACGGCGACGTCAACAACGACGGCGTAACCAACATCGTCGACGCTTTGATCATTGCCCGCTGTTCCACTGGTCTTGAGTCGATGTATTGCCCGAACATGGCGCTGCCTGAGCTGTAAAGCAGACATTTAGGCGAAACGGTGGCCCTGATTAGGGTTAGGAGGCATGGGGTTCGGGCACAGTTGGTGCGTGGGTCTCGCGGCCTACCCAATGATGTACGGAACCGCAGAGCTTGCAGAACCGGAAAGGCACGAGTCGATGTCACAGAGAGCGACGCCAGAGACACCAACGTCACCGATATCGAGGTCATCGATACTCAGCGTGCTAACCGCCGCGCTGCTGCTCATGGCCACGTTCGCGACAGCATCGTCTGCCAACGCGCAGCCAGACCCTGTCGTTGAACCAGACCCTGTCCTTGAACCAGACCCTGTCGTTGAACTGGACCCTGTCATTGAACCAGACCCGATAAGCCAGCCGGAGCTCGCCGTCTTGACCGGTGACCCCATTTTGCCGCCAGCCGAGATTGAGATTGAACGCGTCTTGTACGCGACCGCCTTCGAAGCGAACCCAGAGTTCGACTGCACAGCGCCAAGCACCCGGGTCGTCGAACGCCTCGAAGACGCTGGCTGGGTCTGTTACACGATCACCAATACCGGCCCAGACGCCGTTGCCAAGTTCACCTTGTCGGACGCCGACATGAGACCTGCGCACACGTACATGCCACCCGACTTTGACGATGATTGGTTTGAGCCCGGACTCGTCATCGTGCACCAGGTAGAGGTCAGTACCGGCAACACGGCGTTCGGATCACAAATCCCATTCTTTGGCGACAACGACGACTATGAAATCGCCTTGTACGAGCTGTACCAGATGGGCATTGCCGACGTGCTCATCGATGAAACCCGCTACGCCGAATGGGGTTTGTACTCATTGCCGCTGCGAGTTGACGAGAGCAGCCCCGTGACCTTCGTCGAACAGCGCAACAAGTGGGACACGCTCGGTATCGACGACTACGAGATGATCTATGACCCCGTGTGCTTTTGCGGGTGGATGCCCGACGCGCCACCGCCGTTTCGCGTCCGAGTCATCGACGGCGTAATCGAAAGCGCGGTTTCTATCGAGACCGGGCAACCTGCGCCCCCGTGGTCGGCGATGACCGTCGACGAGATGATGGAGCGCATCGCTAGTGCGACTGACCCTGCGTCACCGGCATGGCAAGTTAATGGAACGATGGACGTGCTCTACGGTCTGCCAACAACCTGGTTCATCGACGAGTCGCTCCTCATCGCTGACGAAGAGTTCGGCGTATTCGTTCGAGACTTTGCTCCGCTGCGCTCCTGCGCAGATGGCTACGTGAGATTCCCTGCAGATTGCGAACTCGCTTTCGCTGCCGATGGTGACGTCAACTGCAGCGGTGAGACCGACATCGTCGATGCTCTGCTCGTTGCCCTGCACGACGCCGAACTCATCGTCGATGATGCCACGTGCCCCTGGACGCCTGGTCTTGGCCTCGATGGCATCTACGCAGCCCGTGGCGACGTCAACGAAGATGGCGCGACCAACATCGTCGACGCGTTGGTCATTGCTCGCTGCAGCGTCGGACTGCCAACCGGATACTGCGACGCCATGGGTCTCGTGCCCTAGGCGACCGCTAAGTAGAAGCGATGTAGCGGTAGTCGTACACGTGCTCGTAGCCGTGCGCGTGATAGATCGACTTCGCAGCGTCGTTGGTGGCGAGCACATTCAAGAACGCGTCGGTAGCGCCGCGGGCAACCGCCCACGCATGCAACTCGTTGAGGACGGCGGTCGCGAGCCCTCGACCCCTGGCGTTCGGCTCGGTGAACATTGCTTGCACGCAGAGCCAGCCATCGACGAGCACGCCGCGTCCGGCGCCGACCGGTGTGCCGTCGACTCGTACCAGGGCCCAAGCGACGTCTCCAGCGACGTTTTCCATGAGCGCTGCAACCTCGCTTTGCCCCTCGACGGCCCGCTCGCTGATCCAGTCGTCGGGGCGAGTCGCGGTGATGTGAATCTCGTGGTCGGCGCGCAGCGATGCAAGCCCGCGGAGATCTCGATGCAGACAGCTGGTCACGTTGTAGCCGCCGTCGCCGAGTGCTTCGACCAGCGGGTCTGGCGCCAGCGGTGAGAGCCGAAACAACGGCCTACACGAGCGGCTGAGCAACCACTCGTTGGCCCATGCAAGAGTGCCCGTCACATCAGCAACCGGGCCAACAACCACGGCTGAATTCGCTCGCCCGGTCACGCCATGGGCCCGGCCGACGACCACACCATCTCGCTCGTCAGCCTCAAGTGCTGGGAACGACGCAAGCAACATGCGCTCCATATCGACAACCAAGGTCTCGCTTTCGGGCACCGCGCTCATCATTCGATGAGCCTATTGACCCCGCCAACGTTGAGCTAACGAAATCAGGCTGCGAGTCGCTGCCGCAGCGCCAACTACTGTCGCGACATGCTCAAAAACGCCCCAACCACCAAGCACCTTGCCGGTCGCGTCGCAATCGTGACGGGGTCGAGTCGCGGCATCGGCCGAGGCATAGCGGTTGGCCTCGGCGAAGCCGGTGCGACCGTCTACGTCACTGGCCGCTCGGTCGGCGACGGGCCGCTTACGATCGACACCACCGCTCAGATGGTCACCGAAGCCGGCGGAACCGGCATCGCAGCACAGACCGACTTCTTCGACGACGCTGCGATCGAAGCGCTCTACGCCCGCATCGCCGACGAACAGGGCCGCCTCGACATCCACGTCAACAACGCGTTCAAGATCCCCGACCCGCCCGTATGGGGTGGCAAGTTCTGGGAACATCCGATTCAGGTGTGGGACGACCAGGTCGGCATTGGTCTGCGAGCCGCCTACGTCGCGAGCGTGCATGCGGTTCGCTTGATGATGCAGGATTCGCCCGACAACCAAGACCCGTCACTGACGTTCATGGTGAACATCTCCTCGAGTGGCTCTGAGCGATATGCGCTCAGTGCGAGCTACGGCATCGCTAAGTCGGGCACCGACCGCCTGACCCGCGACTTTGCAGTAGAGGGCAAAGACGATGGCCTCGTCGTCGTCGGCCTATGGCCGAGCCAGGTGCTGACCGAGTTCATTCTCGACAGCATCGAAGAGGGCGACATCGCGCTTGATCAAGAACATGCAGAAACGCCGCTGTACACGGGCCGTGTGATCGCCGAGTTGGCGAGCGACGCGACTCGCGCGCAACGAAGTGGTCAGGTCTTCACCACCGCCGAACTCGCGCTGCACTACGACGTCCGCGACGAGCGAGACCTGCAACCCAAAGGCAAGCGGTTCCCGACTCTTTTCCGAGACCCGATCTAGGAGCACTTCATGGCAAGTCCATTCGTGATGACCCTCGAGGAGCGCCAAGCGTTTCTTGCCGAGGTGCATGTTGGCATCATCGCCATCGACGAACCCGACCGAGGCCCGCTCGCTGTGCCCGTCTGGTACTCCTATGAGCCCGGCGGCGATGTTTCGGTGCTGATGCAAAGCGACTCTCGCAAGATGGTCGGCATCGAGGCAGCCGGTCGCTTTAGCCTTTGCGCCCAAACCGAAGCACCGCCCTATAAGTACGTCACGGCCGAGGGGCCGGTCTCGAGCGTGCGGCCCTATGACATCGAGACTGACCTGCTCGAGATGGCGACCCGCTATCTCGGACCCGAGGGCGGTAGGCACTACATCGAGAGCGCCGGCACCGGCGGCAACGGCGTGATGGTGTCGATGACACCGGAACACTGGCTTAGCACCGACTACTCAAAGCGCTAACGCACCTGCTGCCCGACGGTCGCGCCTAGGCCGTGGCCCACGGTGGGCCTGATACGTACTTCCAGCCAGCATCGGGAAGCAGCGCGACACCTGTGCCGCCGTGCTTCTGTAGCTCAAGCTGCGCCGCATGCACGATCGCACCAGATGAGGTGCCCACGAAGTGTCCTTCGAGCTTCATGATCTCTTGCACCGCGGTGAGTGCGACCGTGTTCGTCACCTGACGACGACTGTCGACCAGTGAGAGGTCAGCGACAGGCGGCTGAAACGGATCTTCTTGCGAGCGCATGCCGCTTATTGGATCTGACAGTAGCTCCTCGATCGAGTGCACCATGATCTCGGGCCACACACGCTTGAGACCTCGGCTATTGCCGGTGATCGTTCCGCCGGTGCCGTACGCGCAGAACAAGTGCGTCGGCGGCTGTTCAAGGGGCCAGTCGCGTTCGATCTCAAGTGCGGTCCCGAACTCATGCGCGGCGGGGTTGGCCAGGTTGCCGTACTGGTAACACATGTGCCCCTCGCCCTCCGCGACAAGCTCTTTGGCGCGAGCGATCGCGTCGTTGGGGCCACCAGCTACTTCGACCAGCTGTGCTCCGTAGGCCTTGAGGATTTGCTTGCGTTCCTCGCTAGCTCGCGACGGCAGACATATGACCATCGGGTGATTGTGGATTAACGCAATGCGCGCCAAACCAATACCCGTGTTGCCTGACGTCGCCTCGATCAGCGGCTTGTTGTCGGGGATGAACCCTTGCTCTTTCGCGTCCCAGAACATTGTCCACGCCGGCCGATCCTTGATCGAACCAGTGGGGTTGTGCCACTCAAGCTTCGCGAACAGACGCGTGCCCTCAGGCGCCATCTCCCGTAGTTCAACGAGCGGTGTGTTTCCGGGCTCCATGGCGATGCACGCTAGCCGATCCAGGTCAATACACGACTAACTTGGTCGGAATTACCTTGACTCGGAATCACCTTGATCGATTGCTCACAAAACTGCGATGCGCAACAGGTTCGCAAGTTCGAGGACAAATCTGCTCGGTTCGCTGTGGGTCATGAGTCCGTTCTGGTCGACAACCTTGACGCGCCCGCCATAGTCAGGCCGGAAGACGACAGCGACATCGAGGTTCTGATGTCGCAGCACCTCAGAGGCCAAGCCATCGGGGTTGCGTGCTGCGTGCATCACGCCTTGGCGCGAGGTCCACACCAACCCGTGAGCGCTCTTGGTGCCAGCCAGCCGTTCAGCGACTCGTTGCGTGCAGCGATAGTGCAACGCATCCGCGCCGGTGAGCTGACCCCGTTCGAGCCCAAGGGCCGCCAATGCCGGATCTCGCACATCGAGCAGCCGCAACTCGTCCGCGAACCGCACTCGCAGCATTGCGTAGCGGGCGAGCTGCGCCCGGTAGATGCGAGGATTTGGACCGGCAGCTTCGTGAAACACCGACTCGAGCAAGGCCGCCGAACGCTGCTCGGCCACGTACGCGTGCTCGCGCGCTACGAGCGGCGAGAAGCGCCCGGACCCCACACCCTCGGGAGCAAACGTAGTTTCGCCATGCACCAGCTTGGTGGCCCGGAAGCGTTCGGTTCCCGCCGGAAGCGTGGTGACTCGAAGCGCCCGGCGATCGATGTCGCCCGGACCGACGATCGGACAGTCAGTGCGCCCGCACGGCGCTTCAGCCATTCACGAGTTGATCAACGGCAACAGCCAGTTCATCGGTGCCGATGACCTCGATGGGTCGGGCATTGATCCATGGGTTCTCTGACGTAAACCACTGCCAGATGGCCCAGCCATTCATGCCAAACATGACCAGCGACTCGACGGCACCGATGACCCGTTCGTCGAGGTCGAAGACCTCATCGAGCTGAAACGACGGGATCAGCGAGCGGCCGCCGTAGTCGACCACAAACAGTCGCCCAGCACCGCGTTGACGCTTAACCCACTGGCGGGCCGCAAGCACCGTGCTCGCGCGACCTTCGGCGAGGCCGTCGTAGTCGATCGACAACTCGTTAGCGGCCAAGTAGTCACGAGCGAGACGCACCAATCGAGCTTGCTCAACTGCCACACGGTCGAGCATGGGCGGCGCACTGGGGATGTCATCGAAGAGCGGGGCAGCAGACATGTCACAAGCGTACCAGGCGAAGCTCATTGGTACTAGCATGACATGCACGGCCTCGCAGGACCGCCTAGTTTGTTGGCGTGCCGTCACCATCGTCACCCAACTCACAATCCACGCTCAACGAGTTTGACCAACCCATCGGACTCGGCCTTGGCGACTGGGCACCGACGGTTCGACCGCCGCACGTGCGACTGGCGGGTCGATACTGCGCGGTAGAGCCGCTCGATCCTTCTCGACATGGACCAGCGTTGCTCGCCGCCTTTGCATCGGCTCCAGAATCACTCTGGACCTATCTCTCTTGGGGCCCGTTTGCGACCGAAGACGAGCTGGTTGAGATGCTGACGACCGTCGGGGAGCTGCCCGACTGGCAGTCCTATGCGGTCGTGGTCGACGACGTTCCCCTTGGCTTCTGCAGCTACC
>Ga0209828_1003240_pt1 | contig 12596 bp, 8 predicted proteins | sample MaitaG_FD_187429 | JGI IMG/M metagenome (GOLD analysis project Ga0209828, IMG submission 187429) | Marine algal microbial communities from Maine, USA - Maine_Asex2 metaG (SPAdes) (version 2) | ecosystem: Host-associated > Algae > Red algae > Unclassified | place: Maine, USA | collected 2015-01-05
AGGCTCGAGGAGGGAGCCCGCAGGCCGGTGGAAGCAAAGCCCGTTAAGGGCGATGCGAGCACCCGGACGGCGGGAACGCTACTCGTCGCGCAGGGAACGAATTGGATCAGCTACCGCCGCCCGGTATCCCTGAATACCTACGGTTGCAAAAGCTACGATGACCGCTGTAAGTCCCGCCACCAGGAAAATACTCCAGTGTAAGTCCACGTGATAAGCAAAGTCTTCTAACCAACGGGACATGCCGTACCAGGCGATGGGGATGGCGATAAATAATGCAATGATAACCAGTAGAATAAAGTCTTTAGACAAGAGCGTAATAATACTTACAACGGAAGCGCCGAGTACTTTTCGAACGCCGATTTCCTTGGTGCGACGGGCGGCGGCGTGCATGGCCAGACCTAATAATCCGAGACAAGAAATAAAAATCGCTAGTAGTCCAAAGCCTTTACACAGGGAAGAGATCCGTTGTTCGTCTTCGTAAAATCGCTGAATTCGTTCGTCCATAAAACGCCCGACAAGTACTTGCTCGGGATATACTTCATCGAATACTTTTTGAATGCCAGCCAGAGACGATTTTACATTGTCCTTATTAATTTTTACACCTGCGTACCAGTAAAAAGATTTTTTAGTAAGCATAGATACGGGTTGGTGAGCAGTATGTAACGAGTGCGTATGGAAATTTTTGACCACTCCTACAATTGGATAATATTTACCCCAAATCCGAACCTTTTTTTGTAGTGCTTCGTCCGGGGTACCTAACTTTGTTTTTTTGATAAATACTTCGTTAACAATGACATGGCGAAAAGTGTCGGAAGGGGCTAGCCATTTTCCGGCGACCAACTCCAGACCGAAAGTACGGTGATAATTATCATCGACAAATTTGTACGTTGTTTCAAAAATTTCATCTTCCGAGCGACCTTCTATCCGGAAATTACCACTCCAGGTATTATCAGAAATCGGCTGATCGTTACTCAAACTGACCTCGGAGACATCTGGTAGGGCGTTTAATTTATTTCTCAGAATGGTATGTTTGGTTAGCGAAAGACTGTCATTATTAATATTAAAAGTATAAACCAAATCGTCTTTAAAACCTAAATCTTGGTTTTGAATAAAGTTTAATTGTTGTATAGTGATCAATGCACTGATAATTAACATGGAAGAGACTACAAATTGTGCGATTACCAGACTACGTTGCAGATTAATACCACCGAGGCTACGTGTTCTGATGTTTTTGGAAAGTGCTTCTACGGGTTTATAACTTGATAGCACAAACGCTGGATAAAGCCCTGCTAATAAAGTAACCAAAGTAAAAATACCGAGGAGAACCCCCCAGATAGTTGGGTCACTAAGAAAAGGCTGATCGGTGGGTACTTCCGAAACGTATTGAAGTAGCGGTAGCGCAAATTCTGCGAGTACCATTCCGAGGAGGATAGAGATACCAACAATTAATCCTGTTTCACTCATAAATTGGGCGATGAGTTGCGCGGGACGTCCACCGAGTGTTTTACGTACACCCACTTCCTTTGCCCGTTGGGTGGCTTGTGAAGTGGCCAGGTTAATAAAATTAAAAGAGGCAATTAACAGAATCATGATACCGATAAAGATCATGATGTTGATGGAGCGATGCGGGGTACGGTTTCTTCCGGAATTTTGTAAATCCGGATCGTAGTGGAGCATCGAAAAGGGTTGCGCTTCGTGGGTTTTTCTTTTTCCGTTGGGAGCAGGCTCGTAGTTGTCTTTGCCAATATTGGCCATTGATTCGTCGGCGGCATCTATTTGTTGATTGTCTTTTAGCAATGCATAAACTTGGTTGTTAGAACTGCAATTCCCCCAGCTATCGTCGGGAGCAAGTCCCAGATAATCATGGTGTTGTGGTAGTTCGAGGGTCGGATAACTGATCAGAGAAGTAAGCGGGAAATCAGTGTTATGTGGTAAGTCTTCAAAAACACCCGCTACAGTGAGTGGAATAAAATTATCTATTTTGACAGTTTTTCCAGTGGCGTCTTTCCAGTCGTCAAATAATTTTTCGGCCCAGGTACGGGAAAGCATGACCTTACTGGGTTCTCCCAACGCTTGCGTATTTTTTCCGGTTAGCCATTCCAACTTAAAAATATCATCAAATTCCGGATCGGCATAGAAAGCAACATTGCCACGTCCCATCGAAAATTTCTTTTCAGGAATTTCTCCTGATTCATCAGGTACAGTGAGGGTTGGCCAGGCTTCCCGGATACGGGCCACTTTCGCAAATTGTGGGACGTCGGTGCGGAGTGCTTTCATGGCAGCTACGGGAATACAGACCCCTAAGTTTTTTTCGCTCACATCACCGGGATCAGTGGCAACTACCCGAACGATCCGATCGTGATTTACAAAACTTTTATTAAAGCTTAATTCGTAACTTACCATCCGGTAAATCAGTAAGACGGCAGCAATTCCTACCATCAGACCAACGATGTTGATCGCGGTATAAGTTTTATTTTTTACTAAAGTTCGGAAAGCGATTTTTAAATGATTGAAGAACATAGCTTGTTGTTGAGGTTAAGTTGAAATTTGTTTTACTATTAGCTTATGGCTGAATAAATTAGAATTTGTTTCTTGTTTTTTTAATAGTTGTCTCTACTCGCATTCTAATTTCCTACTCCTTTTTAATCGCGTTGACCGGATTAATAGAAGCAGCGCGATAGGCTTGCCAGCTTACCGTTAGCAAACTAACTGCTATTAGTGTAATGATTGTTGCGACAAATGGAAAGGCATTGATTTGTGTTTGGTAGGCAAAACTGGTTAGCCATTTTTTTGCGATCAAATATCCTACGGGAAGGGCGACTACGGCAGCGATCAAAACGAGGTACATAAAATCTTTGGTAATCAAGATCATTATCTGACTGACACTGGCGCCTAATACTTTTCGGATACCAATTTCTTTGTTACGTTGCTCGGCGGTGTAAGCGGCGAGTCCAAAGAGGCCGAGGGCAGCGGTAAAAACAATTAAGATTGTAATGAACCCAAGTGCTTTACCAAAATTTTGGTAGCCTTTAAAAAGGGCACCAAAATCGGCATCTAAAAATGAGTAGCGGAAAGGATAGCCGGGTTCTAACGTGGCCCATTTTTTTTGAATCGCCTTGACGGTTTGTGGTAAGTTTTCCGAACTAATCTTGATAATTGTTTTTGGCAGGTAAGGATCATCCAACTCTTGCATAACGAATGGCGTAATGGATTCGTTGAATCCCTGCCAGTGGAAGTCTTCGACGACACCGATGATTACACCATCGTGATTAGAAATACGCTGACCGATGGGATTGTTTTTAATATTATAAAAACTCACAAAAGATTCGTTGACGACGAATTTTTTGATAGAATCCTGAATGTCCGTTTTGGTAAAAAAATTGCCTGTGGTTAGTTTTATATCCAAGGCATCAATGAAGTTTTGGTCCACTCGGTTAAAGTTCAGAATGGCACTACGCGCTCCAATTTGGTACTGGTTGCCACCCATTTTTTCGCCGGGAAGTCGATTGGCAAAACTGATCTTTTTGATACCTGGAATCTTGGATAATTCGGCGTGAGCACTGGATAATTGCAACTTGCTATTTTGTAATGAAATTACCATTATTTGTTCTGGATTAAAGCCTAGGGACTTGCTGGTGATATAGTTGAGTTGTTGGAATACAATTCCTAAAAATAAAATCAATGTCGCACAAATAGAAAATTGTGAAATGACCAATCCTTTTCGGAGTGGCGCGCTTTCTTTACTTTTAGAAAAATCCCCCGTTAATACTTTAATCGGCGAAAACCCCGAAAGGAAAAGTGCGGGATAAATTCCGGCGACGAGTCCTACCAGGATCGCAAGTATAATTCCAAACCCAATCATTAAAATGGGCTTATTTTTTAGAATAGTTAATTCTAAATCCAGCAACCCGTTAAAATAAGGGAGCATAATTTCTGCGAGTAAAAAAGCGAGAATTAGCGCAACGATACTTTGTAAGATTGACTCAATGAGGAACTGTATGGATGATTCCCAGCGACTGGCGCCGACCACTTTTCTAACGCCAACTTCCTTGGCGCGACTGGCGGAGCGAGCGGTGGATAAATTGGTAAAATTGATAATCGCGATAAATAAAATAGCAAATCCGACCATCAGATAAATGAGCATATAAAATTGGTAACTATTCGCACCAATTTCTCCGTCCAGATGAGAATGAAGATGAATGTCTTTGATGGGTTGACTGGCAAAAAGTACGCCCGGCAAAAGGTCCTCCTCCGAGCTGATAGCAACTTGTTCCGAGGTCAGCGAAGATTTAAATCTGGACTGTACCACCTGATTCATTTTTTGTTCAAAACTTTTTATTTCCGTTCCGGAATGCAATTTTACGTAGCTGTAGTAATTGAGCATATTATTCCACTGGGTGGCTCCGCTGTTTCGATTTCGCCAAGGGATAAAAATATCAAAATCAATATGACTATTGCTAACAGGCTTTTTAAAGATACCCACTACTTTTAAATCCCGATCATTGTTAAAATTAATTAGTTGTCCAATCGGATTTTGTTTACCAAAAAACTGAGTCGCCATATTTTCACTAAGAACAATATTGTTGGGTTCACTAAGCGCAATAGATGAATTTCCATTGGTAAATTCATAAGAAAATACCTTAAAAAAACTGGTATCCACGTATGCAAAATTGTCGAGGTAACTGGAAACATTATTATACTTAAACTGATGTTCTTTCCACGCCGCTTCCAGTCGGGTGGCAGCGATCACCTCGGGTACTTTTGCCGCAACCGCCGGGGCGAGCGGGTAGGGTGTAACGGCCAGCCAATCTTCGTCCTCGTCGTCCGTAAACAAGGCGGTCAGTCGGTGAATATTTTCGTAGTTCTGAAAGGATTTTTCAAAACTGGTTTCGTACTGTACAAAAACGTAGACCAGCAGACAGATGGCCATACCGAGGGCCAGTCCAAAGATATTGATAAACGAAAAACGCTTTTGTCGAAGCAGGTTTCTAACGGCGGATTTTAGATAATGAGTAAGCATGGCTTTTTGGTTTTGGTTAACTGTTTTTTAAACTATCAATTGGATTGACACTAGCAGCCCGTAAGGCTTGAAATCCGATGTTCCTTCTATCAGATCAAAGGAAAAGATATTGAAATAATCTTTTTCGGTAAATTTAATGGTTGCTTTGTGATTTGTATTTTCAACTGAGATATTAATTTTTTTAAACCATTCTGACGGGATCGTCTGTACGGCATATTCTATTTCCGGATTCTCCTTCTTTAATGTTCTGGCGGTCAAATCCGGCACACCTTTTACTGTTTTAATATTATCTGTATAATCAAAGTTACACATCACTTGATACATACGATCTTCGGATTCGTGCAGGTGATCCATCGCTAATTCTGCGTTTACCCACAAGGAAATCAATAGCGCAGAGGCTAATCCGATCGAAAGCCCAATGAGGTTGATCGCAAAAGTTCCTTTGTATTTTAAGGCAGAACGATAGAGAAAGAGCAGATTGTGTTTTAACATGATGGAAGCATAGTGAGGAATTTTCTAACGAAAAGCAGGCGAAAAATAACAAGCATAGATTGGTATGGATTTACGGGATGAGGCACTAGATTCGATATTTGGCTATTGTATTTTCGCTGACGATTTGTCCATCTAAAAGACGAACAACTCGATTTCCGAATTCGGAACAATAAGCCGAATGCGTTACCATAATAATAGTCGTTCCTTCTTGGTTTAATTGGGCGAGCGTTTTCATAACATCGTCTCCGTTGGAGCTATCGAGGTTACCCGTTGGCTCATCCGCCAAAATTATTTTAGGATTATTGACAATGGCGCGGGCGACCGCGACCCGTTGCTGCTGACCACCGGAAAGCTGTTGTGGAAAGTGATTTTTACGATGCATCATATTCATTTTTTCGAGAAGTTCTTCCGTTCTTTTCTTTCGTTCTCCAGCGGGTACTTTTGTGTAGAGCATCGGTAGTTCGACGTTTTCGTAGACGCTGAGTTCGTCGATCAGATTAAAACTTTGGAAGATGAATCCGATGTTGTGCTTACGCAAGTTAGATCGTTGTCGCTCCGAGTATTTACTGACCTCTTCGTCGAGAAAAAAATACTCGCCACCACTAGGATTATCAATTAATCCGAGGATATTTAAGAGCGTGGATTTTCCGCAACCAGAAGGGCCCATGATGGAGACAAATTCTCCGGGTTTGATGTGGAGGTCTACTTCGTTGAGCGCCGTAGTTTCGATTTCTTCGGTCCGGTAGACTTTTTTTAATTTGTTGGTTCGAATCATTTTGAATAGTTTATTGGTGGTATTAGTTAATTAGTTAATCAGTGGTATTAGTTAATTGGTTGTATCGGTTAATTAGTTGTACTTTTTAACAAGGTTTTCGCATCTCGCGTGACTAATTAACTAATCAACCATTAAACTGATTAACTATTTCAGCATTAATTCATCCTTGTCATTGAATCCTTCATAACTACTTGTGATTACAATCTCTCCTGGTTTCAGTCCTTGTACCACTTCGTAATATTTAGGATTTTGACGGCTGATTTTTATTTCTTTTTTATAAGCGATGTTGGTATTTGGATCGAGTACGTATACCCAGTTTCCTGCGGTGGTTTGGTAGAAACTACCCCGTTCGAGTAGAACGGCTTGTGTTTCGGTGCTGAGAGATAGTGGGATACTTACGGTTTGGCCTCTTTTGATTGTTTTAGGTGGAGTGCTTGTGAAAATGAGATCTACTTCAAAAGTACCATTGGTCACGTCGGGATATATTTTTTTGATAACGAGTTCGTGAATTTCATTGGCAAACTTAAAGGAACCCGTCTGCCCTGGAAAAATCCGGGAGATATAAAATTCGTCTATCCGGGCGCGAACTTTAAAATTGTCGAGTAAGTCAATTTGAGCGATCTTTTCTCCTTTGGAAATCAATTCACCGATTTCTTTATCGAGGGAAGACAGTTGTCCGTCGATGGGTGCTTTGACGATTAGATTTTCCAGACTGGCTTTAGAGATAGCTAAATTTCTTTGCATCAAGTCCAGGGTAGTTGTCATCTGCTGGGATTGAAAATCTTGAAAAATAGAATCTTTGGCGAGGTTCTTTTTTAGCTGCTGGGTACGTCTTTTTAAGTAATCGAATTCGTCTTCGTTTTCCTGAAATTCTACTTTAGAAATAATCTCATCTTTGGCCAAATCTCGATTTCGATCCAATTTTCTTTTAGATTGAATGAGGCGGTAGTCCGCGTCGAGTGCCTGTTCTTGTAAGGACAGACTTTGTTGTTCCATCATAATACTACTCGACCGAATCTGATTTATTTGAGAAACAATAGTTGCTTCCTGATTTAGATAACTTACCTGCAAATCTGCGTTGGAGAGTCGCAAAATCGGCTGACCTTTTTTTACAAAAGCACCATCTTCCACAAAAATCTCTTCCACCTGTCCACCTTCGAGTGCGCCGATATAAACGGTTTTTATGGGTTGTACGACTCCGGTAATTGGTGTGAATTCCTGAAATGGTCCGGTCTGAATGGTATCAATTAGTAAGCGCGCGCTTTCTACGTTGAGTCGGCTGGTTCCTGCATCGCGATAGATCGCAGAGATTAAAAACCCGAAGACCCCAACTGCTATAAGGACAGAGATAATCTTCTTTAATTGAAACCGCTTCTTTTCTATTTTCTTATCCATAAGTTTGGAATTGATGGTTAGTTTTTTTTGTCAGATTCTAATTGGTTTGTTTTTGCTCCATTCATTCTGACAGAAAAAACTATTCGATTTATCTTATTCTTTTCAATGGGTATGCCAGAAATGTAAATCACTGATTATTAGATATTTGTATTAATTTTTTTTTATAATTTGAATTTTCAGGCGTTCATTAACGGACGAAAAGTGTTCGTTAATGAACAATTTTTTGCAACTTATTCATTAGTTTGTGGTCTTTATAAAAATGCTGGGATTAGAACGCTCGAAAAACTATTATACTAGACGAAAACTATATTAACCACCAAAAAATGAGAATATGGCCTCACCCGCAAAAGTGCTAATTATTGATGACGAAGAGGATATTCTCTTATCTCTTCGGATGTTTTTACGCAATCAGGTTGCGCTCGTGCACACCGAACATAATCCTAATCTTATTCCCCGGTTACTCCGAAAAGAAGATTACGACGTGATTCTTTTAGACATGAATTATCGAAAAGGAGAAACTAGCGGGAACGACGGACTTCGCTGGTTAGAAAAAATTTTAGAACTAAAACCGGATGCTAGTGTGATCGTGATAACGGCGTTTGCAGATGTAGATTTGGCAGTGGAAGCAATTAAATTGGGTGCCATAGAATTTGTAGAAAAGCCCTGGCGCAACCAAAAATTACTGTCTACTATTTTAACAGTTTACGAACTCAATAAAACCCGTAGAACTGTAAACAAACTGGAGCAAAAACAAAAAGCACTATCTGACACAATTGACCAGTCCTTTACGGAAATAATTGGTGAATCTGAACCAATGAATAAGGTTTTTAAGACGATTGATAAAGTTGGAAAGACAGATGCCAATATTTTAATTTTAGGAGAAAATGGTACGGGAAAAGAATTAATTGCACGGGCTTTACACCGGGCCTCTCCCCGGTCGGAAGAAGTTTTTATCAGTGTAGATTTGGGTGCAATACCAGCGTCTTTATTTGAAAGTGAATTGTTTGGCCACGTCAAAGGTGCTTTTACGGATGCTTATCAGGATCGGGCGGGACGCTTTGAGGTGGCTTCTGGTGGTACTTTATTTTTGGATGAAATAGGGAATTTATCGCTACCGTTACAAGCCAAATTATTAACCGTTTTACAAAATAGAAAAATTCAAAAAGTAGGTTCCAGTCAATCGCAAGCGGTAGATATTCGTTTGATTTGTGCGACCAATATGCCACTCTACGAGATGGTAAAAGAAGGGCGTTTTCGGCAGGATTTATTGTATCGAATCAATACGGTAGAATCATTATTACCAGCCTTAAGAGAAAGAGGGAATGACATCACTTTGCTTAGCGAGCATTATCTGAAAATGTTTTCCAGAAAATATCAAAAATCAGAATTAAACCTTTCTGCGGCTTCTAAAAAGAAATTATTAGAATATCCTTGGCCGGGAAATATCCGGGAGCTGCGACACGCAGTAGAACGCGCCGTGATTCTTAGCGAAGGAAATTCTTTACAGCCAGAAGACTTTATGTTTTTAAAACCAAATGAGTCTGATCAATCCGCCGCAATAGAAAATTATAATCTGGAAGAACTGGAACAGTGGGCCATAAAAAGAACGCTCACCAAACACAAAGGAAATATCAGTAAAGCAGCGCTGGAACTAGGGATCACGCGGGCGGCGCTGTATCGGCGGATGGAGAAGCATGGACTTTAGAGGAAGTTGTTGAATCGTTGAACTATTTGAAATTCAACGATTCAACGATTTAACAAACGAAGTGTTTCAACAGACAAAGTGTTTCAACAGACAAAGTGTTTCAACTTACAAAGCGATTCAACAAAAAAAGAATGCTAAAAAATTTTAAACTCAACCTCTTATTTCGCCTTCTCTTCCTTATCGGGTTGGTACTGTCCATCATATATTTCTATCAAAATACGGATCATTACGTGACCCTTTTTATTTTAGCATTGATCCTGTTGGTAGTTATTTGGCAGATCGTTCGATATGTGGATCAGACCAACCGGGATTTTACCTCTTTTCTACTTGGTATTAAATACGAAGATTTTTCCGCAACTTATTCCGGACACCATAAGGGAAAAACTTTTGGTGAGCTTTACGAAGCTTTTAATCAAATTAATCAGAAGTTTTTAAATATTCGTTCCGAACAGGAAGCTAATCATAATTATTTACAAACAATAGTAGAAAATGTAGATGTAGGATTGTTGTGTTTTGACGAAAATGACAAGGTTGTATTGATGAATAAACGGTTAAAAGAAATTTTAAAAAAGCCATATTTACTGGATGTCTATTATCTTAAGCAAGTGGATGACGTGCTATTTGAAACAATCAAAAATCTTGAACATGGAGATCGCGAATTGGTTAAAATAAATGTAGACAATGAACTCTTACAATTGTCGGTGCAAGCCGTGGAATTTAAAATGAAAAAAAATGCATTCAAATTGGTTTCTCTACAAAATATCCACGGAGAACTCGAAGAGCAGGAACTCATCTCTTGGCAAAAATTAATCAGAGTCCTCACGCACGAAATCATGAATTCTGTCACGCCGATTGCTTCCCTCGCAACGACCATGGAAAGTATGCTACACGAAGATGCGCCTTTGACTGAACCAGAATTACAAGATATTCGTCTCGCGCTAAAAACCATTAATCGTCGCAGCGAAGCCCTCCTGAAATTTACGGAAACCTACCGTAATCTGACGCGTGTTCCATTGCCTACTTTTGAAACGGTCGACGCGCGGGAAATGCTACGGCGGGTAGAGATATTATTTCGTCCTGTTTTTGCGGAAAAGAATATTGAGTTTAAAATGGTCTTACTCGAAAAGCCTGTTCTCCTCGAAGCCGACCCTGGACTCATGGAACAGGTATTAATCAACCTTGTAAAAAATGCGGTCGAAGCCGTAGCCGGAGAACAAAAACAAACCGATCCAGAAATCATCCTACGACTAGAACGACTTTCTAATCAGTCGCCGGTGATCCGCGTGGTCGACAACGGACCGGGCATTGACGAAGAAAAAATAGGACAAATTTTCATGCCCTTTTTTACCACCAAAAGAGAAGGTTCTGGAATAGGCCTCAGCCTGTCGCGGCAGATCATGCAGATGCACAAAGGGAGTTTGGCGGTACTTTCGGAGCCGGAAGAAGGGACGGTATTTACTTTGCGATTTTAGAGGCTTGCCGTATAAAATCAGTGAAAAAAGACTGCCTTTTTACGTTATACTGACACCTTAGGCGTGAGTGAATCAATTTTTTTTCAACAGTTTTTCTCTATCTTTGTGGTCATTACTAAGCGCTATATGTTGCGTTTTTAAACAACTTCAATCTGCACAATCAGCTATCAAAAAGTAGTTGCGATAAAAGATCTACAAGTTAAAAAACTCAACAACTCAAAACTTTCTATTATGGTTACTCTTGAGAAAATAACGGATCCTACTTTTGAAAAGAAAACCAGCTATAATACACTGGAGCAATTTTTTCTACGGCTGATTCGTGACGAACGGGACTTACCTTTTATCTGGCTTTGTTTGCAAGTGACCTTTATTCAGATTCCCTTTGCGATTTTGCTGTATACCAATATTTTGACCGGCTGGTATTGGGGAGGTGCGGCCATCGCTTATCTGGTGATGATGGTTTATTTTTTGGGACCCTATACGTTGATGTTGCACAATACCAGTCACCGACCATTTTTTAAACGGGAGCACAATTGGGGGAATTATTATATTCCCTGGGTATTGGGACCATTTATGGGACAGTCGCCGGAGACCTATTTTAGTCACCATATCGGGATGCATCACGCCGAAAATAATATGGAAGGGGACAAGTCTTCTACCATGAAATACCAGCGGGATAGTTTCCGTGGGTTTATGCATTATTTTGGGGTATTTTTGTTTATCGGTGTTTTAGAATTGATCAATTATTTTAAAAAAAGAGATCGGTCAGATTTTATTAAGCGAGTAGTGCGCGGGGAGTTTAGTTTTTTGCTTTTAGCGGGTGCACTTTGTTTTATTAGCTGGCAAGCAACGATGATTGTTTTCATTGTACCGTTTATTATTATCCGATTTTCGATGATGGCTGGCAACTGGGGACAACATGCTTTTATTGATGCCAACGATCCTGCCAATAACTACCGAAATAGTATTACGTGTATCAATAGTCTTTATAATCGTCGCTGCTTTAACGATGGTTACCATATTGGTCATCACCTCAGCCCGCACCGTCACTGGACGGATATGCCGACTGATTTTGTAAAAAATAAGGATAAGTACGTAGAAAACAAAGCCATTGTTTTTGTGGGAATGGATTTTCAGGAAGTATGGTTGTGGTTGATGCTAAAACGCTATGATAGGCTGGCGAATAATTTTGTAAATATTAATAATATCTACAAATCTGACGAAGAGGTGATCGCTTTTTTAAAAGAGCGTACTCAAAAAATTGAGCAGGTAGAGGGGTTGCAACCGGCGTAGTTCTTTGTCGTTGATGGTTTTAGTACTGATCTCGACTTTAGCCAGACTTTGCTGTTGGCTAGGGTGTTCAATCTAAACTATACAATCTGAAAATTTCTTGTGTAGTTTTATATTACGTATTTTCGACTGATCCCAGAGGGATCACATTATGTTAGCCGAGATTCGAGGCCCGTAGCCGTTCGATCCCAGAGGGATCGCATTATTTTCTGAAGAGCAAGTTATCTAATGAATCTATCCAATTGAAATGAATTATCATAAAAATGTGGAACTTTTTACTTCCTAATTGAACACCCTAACTATTCACTTTAACGCGATAGCAAGCAGCATTAACCCATAATTCGCATACCTTCTTAATTTTATTTCAATGAAAACGAATCGTTATACCTTCTCTTGTGATCTAAAGGAAGATCCCGAACTGATTGCCGAGTATAAAAACTACCACGC
>Ga0209828_1003242_pt1 | contig 12593 bp, 11 predicted proteins | sample MaitaG_FD_187429 | JGI IMG/M metagenome (GOLD analysis project Ga0209828, IMG submission 187429) | Marine algal microbial communities from Maine, USA - Maine_Asex2 metaG (SPAdes) (version 2) | ecosystem: Host-associated > Algae > Red algae > Unclassified | place: Maine, USA | collected 2015-01-05
TAAGACAATGCGGTTACTTCGCTTTCTTGTCCGTCACATTTAAATAGCGCTTTAATTACTGCTGCCATAATTTTAATTTTTTAATTTTTTAAAAAGTTGTTTTAATAAATAATACAACCTTATATTCTGGTAAAAAGAGAAATGTTATCAGTTGAGAAAATATTTTTTTTAAAAATTTTTTATACGTTATAAATATTAAGTAATTGAAGTAAATAAATTGATTCAAATTTTGTGCCGCTTTTTTTGAGTGTAAAACCCGAAAACATAGCGGACAACCTACTTTAAGTATTTTTGGCAGAATAAATCGAAACTCAATTATTATTTCAAGTTTTCTTTGCCAAGTATTTGCTCCTTCAGTTTCAAAGTTTCACTAAACACATTGTTCATTTTAGATTAAAGCAAAGTTTATTTTACGTTTTTTTATCTTTTAAAATGTTAATTATTATACATAGATAAGCAACGTTGAGTATTTGCAGTTGGAGCTTATTCATCAATCAAACAACAAATAACTACACTTTACCTTCTTGTAACCTAAAGGTGCTTTTAATGGTTGTTAGATAATTTCACCAAAACTTTAATTGCCTTGCCTTCGTTTTTTTTATCAACAAAAATAGAATTGTGATAAAAGCTCGCGATTACATTACAACTAATATTATTTTTCGCCAACTCCGTTGAAAATACTGCTGTTAAACCAACAGCATCAAGTAACTAATGAATCATAAAAGTAACCCAACAGGCAATAGTTCAAATTTAGTTCATCTGCTTTCGCTCTTTCAATAACAACAGTTGTACCTTCCTTTTCTTTTAACTCGCAAATAGTGCTTTTTCAATCATTTTCATTAACATCTTTTATTGTCGAAAAAACATATTCTACTTTGTTTAGTTTTGGAGTCATCCCATTTATTAGTTTATACAAATTTGTTTCTCCAGCCATTAATTTTTTTCTTTTATATTTTAGAAACGAACATAAAGATAGAATAGACCACGTGCCTAAAAATATTACAAATAAAATTTACTAAACAAATATTGAAGCAAAACAAACCATACTTAACCTAATTAAATTCAGTATAAATGTCAAATGGCTATTCTTAACAAAGCGCAGGCCACTACATTTGAGCAAAAATCTTACTGTCCGTATCTATGAGTCAATTAGTTTCGCTTCTAAAAATAAAAAGCGTAATCAAAAAACAACCTAACTAAGGCACAGCAAGTTTTTTAAATGAAAATTGAATATAATTGAAACGCAATTTGTAATTTTCCGCCATAAATTTAAATGATGCAAACATTTTCGATAGCCATACATGGCGGGGCAGGTACTTTGGTAAAAGGAATGATGACTACAGAATTAGAAGCAGCTTACAAAAGTGCTTTAAAATTGGCTTTGGGTAAAGGCTATACAGTTTTAGAACAAGGCGGCTCGGCCATCGACGCAGTTGAAGCGGCGGTAATAATACTTGAAAATTCTCCTTTGTTTAACGCAGGCAAAGGAAGTGTGTTTACCGCCAACGGAACCCACGAAATGGATGCCTGCATTATGGATGGTAAAAGCCTAAATGCTGGAGCCGTATCTTTAATTACAGGCATAAAAAACCCAGTACGTTTAGCGCGTGATGTAATGGAAAAAAGTGAGCATGTGTTTTTGGCCGGAGCAGGTGCCATGCAGTTTGCAAAGCAATTGAATTATACAATAGAAGACCCTGCTTATTTTTATGACGAACTACGGCATCAACAGTGGTTAGCTATAAAAGACAGCGATAGTTTTCAGTTAGATCATTCGCAAAATAAAGACGCCAAATTTGGTACCGTTGGCGCAGTAGCTTGCGATAAAGAAGGTAACCTTGCCGCCGGAACATGTACCGGTGGAATGACAAATAAAAAATGGGGTCGTGTGGGCGATAGCCCAATGGTGGGTGCCGGAAACTATGCCAACAATAAAACCTGTGCCATAAGTTGTACCGGCAGTGGCGAGTTTTTTATACGAGGCGTGGTGGCCTACGATGTAGCCTGTTTAATGGAACATAAAAACATAACTTTAGCCGATGCCGCTAATGAAGTTATTCATAAACGTATTTTAGAAATTGGTGGAGATGGCGGTTTAATTGCCGTAGACCCACAAGGAAATATAGCCATGCCTTTTAACACAGAAGGAATGTACCGCGCCAGTAAAACATCGAATGGAGAAGCAGAAATTTCTATTTATAAAGAGTGATGAGAAAATACATTCATCAATTATAAAAAGTTTTTTCAAACACTAAAACAATAAAAGTAGGCGACATTTTGGTTAATTATTTTTTAGAAGCGAAACAGTTTAGCTCAATGAAGCTTCGGTCCCGCTTTCCGCTATATCTTTTTGCTCCGCTTCAACACCCACGCTGCACAAAAAGGATGCCGCTGCAATCGGGGCTAATTTTCGGACGGCGGTTTTTCGTAGCAACATTTTTATTTAACTTATTTTTTATACAAAATTCCATTTTCTAAACCATGGTTTAGAATTTCATTGGAGGAGTGAATTAATATGGCTGGCACATCTGTATTTTTTTGAATTAGTTTTTTGATGCGTCGAGCATTTTTAGTATTGCGAGTTTGTCGAATATAAATAGCTTTTATTTGGTTGGGAAATTTTTTTGCTGCCTTAATGTAAAAGTCTGCATCTTTATCTGCGGAATCTCCAAGCAAAATAAAAGGTAATTTTGGATACGTATTTAATATGTGCCCAATCGAATTATTTTTATGATTAGAAAAATCACCTGATGGAGTAATTCCAAAATCTCGTAATAATAAAGGTCCTTTCGGAAACTTTTGTATCCCTAAAAACTCTTCTAATAAATCATAAATATTCCACGGACTATGTGATAAATAAAAAATAGGATTCTCTCTTTTCCCATTTCCCCCCTCAACAAAATTTTTAAATAATTTCACCATTCCTTCCATTGGCAATCGTTGATGTGCATTTTTAAATATTGTAGCGTATAGCATTCTTAATTTAAAAAGCGAGGTAACGTGAGTTTGCAAAATAGTATCATCAATATCAGTAATGATGCCATAGTCCGCATTTTTAGATGGGAAATAAATTTCTCCTTTTGCCGTGATGCTTTTGTTATCTTTTTTTGTAGGAAAAAGTAATTCGACTTTTACATCTAGCCAATTATTGGTATTTTTCTTCGCGGGTGCTTTCCATTTTCTATCTAAAACAAAAAAACCTTCCTCATCAGTTTTACATTCAAACGATTGTTTAGCGCAAGTAATCCTAACATCAGCATTCGGTATTTCGTCCGTTTCAAGTCGTTTGAAACTATTAATGATATTTTGAATTTGACTATCAGTTTTTCCTTTGAAAATATTCTCATCTTCAAGTACGCGACCTTTCAAGTATATTCGTTTGGAATTTGCGTAGCCTCGATACGGCAAGATAATGAGTGGTTCTTTAGAATCAAAATTCTCGGCAAAACGGTTAATACCCTTGCTTAATTTTTTTCCTACTTTTTTAAATCCTTGTAATGGGTTGTCCATTGTTTTGTTATTTATAACAAATTTACATAAATTATTGATTTACAGAAATTTAGATGTTCAACATTTTCAAGTCAACCTTATTGCTTTTATTTTTAATTGTTGCTAGCGTATAATGATATGCGGAGGACGACCGAAGGAAGTCTTACGTCATATCTAATGATAGGCATTCGTTGTTATTTTGCCTTTCCAATTTGTTCCAGTTTCAACAATAAATTTACCTTCGATTTCAAATTTTCGACCAATTGGATATTTATTAGCTGATTCTTGTATTTCTTTTAAGTCATTTTGTTTCGGATTGTAAATTCCAATTATTAAGTAGTAATGTCTGGCTTGTGTAAGACTTACATCATAATTTGGACCGCCCCAAACTTCATTTGCATTTTCATTATCTTGCCCATCGTCTTCCCACCAACATATTTTACAAATTTCAAATTGACCTCGTTCTTCAATTGTTTTCATTCCGCAACAAGGACAAGATTCCATCTTATTTGGAATTCCTTCAATTTTTAGAATATTTAATTCTCTTGCTAAATATATACATTGGTTACAGGATTTAGTCTATCTCGCAACCATACAAGCAATGGTTCATCGTATCTTTTAGAATCAGGTTCTTCACTTAGAGTTTCACCTTTAAATTCTTCTCGAATTTTTGTAGGTAGTTTCATCCATTCATTATCGTTTTCCCAATTATCACATAGGAATGTTTCCAGTTGGATTTTCCGTTCTTCAAAGGATAAATTTTTCAACTGAATATTCGATAGTTTATTTATTGCTTCTTGTCTTTTCATTTTTCTTAATGATGCCTAACGTTGTTGTATAAGAATAGTAGCGGATTAAAATACGCTAGCTTTTCGGTTAAACACAGACCTTATTTATATTACTTACTTTCGTTTTAGCGATAAAACCGCTATTATTTTTATACATTGTTGTGCGTTCGTCTTTATTCATCATCTATTTTTATTTTCCAATCAACTGACAATAATCTCGTTTTAATCATTTCCAAAGTTTTTAATAGTTCCTTTTCTTCAGGAAAATTACCATAAACCAAGTTTTTGAAATCAGTTTCATATGTTGGTTTCAAATCACTCCAAACTTTTTTGGGCTCATCAAATATTAGAGATGAAGAAGGATGATTTTTCAACCACTTATTATTGTTTTTAAAACTTAAAACATCGTCCTGAGCAACTTTCAATAACATATCATCAAATTCTTTTGTATTAAAGAAATTCAATAATTCTTTTTCCAATAACAATTGGTTTAAATCATAAACGTGTCTTATTTTATTCCTCAAAGCTTCAATTGGATTTTCACTATAAGAGAAGCGTACCAAGCTCATAATTTTTTCGCAAATTGTTCTAATTGGTTCTAAAACGAGTACGTCAAAAGGAAGTAAATTATTTTCATTTGCTATTTCAATCTGTTGGTTATCAATCATCATTTGTCCTACAAAAGAACATAAACTTTTTGTTGTATATGGTTCAAAATATCCTAACCAAGTAGCTTCAACTACAATAGCATCTCTAACTTGACCATAATCGCCTTGAAACTCTTTACTATAAGAATGAGCCGTTTTACGATTCATTCCCATTTTTTGTGTTAAACCAGGAATATCTATTTCAGGCAGTACAGCACTAACAACTTTACTAATCGCTTTTATTTTGTTTGTAAGTTTATTATTAGATTCTCCTTCTCTTCTTAAGACAACTAAATCTATATCTTCTGAAAACCTTTGAATTATACCAAAGCATTTGGATAGGGCAGTACCTCCTTTGAAAACTGTATCACTACCAATTTTATCATTGAATATATTGAAAAGGGCATATGTTACCCAATAATCTTTTTCAACATATATTGCTGGTATTTGCATTTGGTCAGATGTAAACTGAACAGCTTGTCTAAATAGTTTTTTATCTTGATGAAGTTTCATAATATATTCCAGTCAGATGATTTACTTAATACTTCATTTGCATTTGATAACTCATATTTGGTAATAGGATTAAGTGATTCTTTTAAAGTTAATGTTGTAGCTTTTTCTTGTAATTCATCCAGTAATGCTCCTAGTAATGCTCTTGTTGATGGCGGATATTTTAGAGATAGTCGTATTAATTCTTTCTTATCATCTAAATTCAATTTCTTAAGTATTTCCAAAAATCGTAGACAAGATATTTTTACGTTTGTGTCGGGTATCTTTTTGATGTATTTAATAGAGTCTAAAATCTGTAATAGAGGAATATTTTTTTTAGTAATAATATTTTTTTGTTTAATGAATGAAATAGTATAACGCTCTCTTTTAAATTTAGGGCGAGTTTGATTTTTTCCAATTTGTATTACGTTACTAACTTGTGTAGTTAATCCTAATCTATTATATATGCTATATCCTGTAAGATATCCTACGGTTTTTCCATCTTCATCGAGTAGGTCTTTTACTATTTGTTCTTGATTAGGTTGAAGAATACCGAAAGGTGTTTTTTCAGGTTTAAAATATTTCCCTTTAGCTAGTTTGGAAATTTTACCAGAATCAACCATACGATTCAGAGCTTTAATAATTGCTTCTTTTTTTTTCACGTCAATATTAAAGTCCTCATAGGTGAATACGTATCCTTTAGGTAGCCTATCTATTGTATTCCTTATATAATCAGTTACTTTCAATGATTTTTATTTATTTCAAATATAGTGAAATGTCCAGTTTTTTAAGTAATAAACTGGACAAAAAAATAATTTATTTGGAAAGTAACACTGGGTAGCTTATCTTTGCTGTGAATTCACAGCAAAGATAAGCTACCCACCCTTATTTTATTAAAATTGATTTTCAGAACGTTGTTTTTTTAGATGACGCACAACGGATTATGCATATCCAGAGTCACGACGAAGGAGTGATTCTGTGATCATGCTGTGTTCTATGCCGTCTTCATCCATGTTAGTAAGTCCTCAAAATCAGCTTTGTGATTTAATACATCATTTACACCTTCTGTATTTAAACGATTCACAAAGGCTGACCAGATAGATTCATTTTTTCCTTCCAATTCGCAGTGAGTTTCTATAGTTCCTTTTTTCCATAAATAGATTTGCTTGCCTCTTAATATTTCATGCAAATTATTTACTTCATTTGGACAATCAATTGCAAGCTTTTCAAATATTTGAGAAACTTTCAGCATTCCATTATCCAGATTTTTATTCGTTGGAAGTCCATCGTTTAATTTTGTCAGATTTTCATCTTCGTATGTTTGTATTTTAGCAAGGCAGGCTAAGTAATTAGCATCAGTATTGGGTATGAGATTATTTATAATTGCCCCCCTAAACGCATAATCAAGGTCCACTATAGCATATGGCTTAAGTCCTATTGACTCTATAATTTGAATACATTTTGAAGTATTATCTACTCCACCTTGCTTTATAAGAGCAAAATTCATAGAAACTATTGTTTCATTCGCTATACTCTCTATTATACTTGGTAAGATCTTGTGTTCAGTTCTACCTTCTGTCAATAATACTTTTTCTGAAAATAGAATTTGACTTGAATTACTTAAATTGAAAAGTAATTCAATTTGGCTCGGATAGTCCTGAACAACTTGTTCCACAGCTTCTTTAATAGTTCTAAGTCTATGGGTTCCTTTAACGGTATTCTTTCTAATAAGTACAGTGTTAGATATATCAGAAGAGGAAGTCATTAAAGGAGAATGAGTATTAAAGATAATTTGGTATCCTTCTTTTGACAACTCTTTTAAAGCTGCTCTAACTTGTTCAATCCCTGTAGGATGTAGGTAAAGTTCTGGTTCGTCAATCAACAATAAAGTTCTTGAGCTTCCAACATCGTCAGGTGTTTTAACATCTGCTAAATGCCTGATCAGTGCCATTTGAATAGATCTTTGTGCCCCTGTTCCTAAATCAGATATGTTTATTCCGCCTTCACGATCATCCTCATATATCTTAATCGTTCCAGATTTGAATACTTCTTTCAGTTCAGGTGTTGGAATATGAAGCTTGATATTTACTCCTGGGAAAAATGAATTAATTTTCCCATTAACAGCTTCGTCGAATGCTGTTAATTCCTCCGCTCGATTATCTCCATCTGCACTTAATATTCCTTTTATTTGATTCATTGCTGCATCTACTTGTCCACCATATCGTTCTTTAATAGGAGATAATATTTCGTTGATTAGCTTTCCTATGGTTGTAGATGTTTTCCATTTACTCACATCTTCTTCGGAATTTTCCATTGCACCAATAACAATAGGCTCTGGTAGCATCGATTTAATAGCATTTTCAATTCCAGCTGGATTTGGATTCCATTCATCGTTTTCTGGATTTTGCATATAAAGTCTTACCTGTGCCGGTGGACAAGATGGAGTTGGTTGGTTTCTCTTTATTGTAATTGAACCTTCATTAATAAATGGTTCTACAGAAGCTCTATGATTTCCTCCTAAACCCTCTAAGACTTCATCAGTTAAACCATCAATAACGCCAACTATATTAATTTCAGAACCAATGTCATTAAATGACTCTTTAGGCAAAACTGATTTTTTTAAAAGCCACAAAATTGAGTTTAGCAAATTGGATTTGCCAGCATTATTCAAACCTACAATTGGAGTGAAATCAGAAAGATGTATTGTTTCGGATTTGAACGATTTATAGTTTTCAATTCTAATACTCTTAAGTTTGATCATTTCCTAATGGTTTTCTTTTTCTTTGATGGCATAGAACATGTATATATCCATAATTACAGATATATCAATTATCCAATGCAACAAAGATAACATATTTTTAGTACTCAACCGTAGTAAACGTTTTATACCGTTGGCATCGTCTCCAACGAGCCACCGCCGCCCGAAAAGTAGCCTCAATTGTAGTGGTTATACCATTTTGTGTTGGGTGTTTGGGTTTAGCTTTTGATGCTTTGGCAAAAATGGTATTTGAACGGATGGTGGTACCAAGGTTTTTGCGAGGAATAACCATTTCGCTTCTAAAATCTGTTTACTAACGACTGCAATGTTTTATTTTTTTTGAAAGTTTTTATGCGATTGCCTTTTACATGTAATCCATCATACCATAAAAAAACAAACAAGGTATCTTGTAGGCTCATCACTTTTTAATAAAAACAATGACCAATTTATATCCAATTTTAAAATAGTGATTTTGAAAACTTAATTTACTGGTTTTGGGTACGTTTTATCAAATGCTATTTTTTGATTAAACAGATCTTCACCTAACAAATTTTTTATGGCTTCGTTTCGTTTGCTTTTCAAAACTTTAACTGCCTTTGGTTTGGCTTTAACAATACTTTTATCATAGCTTTTAACTAAACGTTTAAAGGCTGCTTTTTTATTGTCATCAAAGTTAATTGCTGTTGCCAAATCACTTAAATAGTTATCTAATTCAGAATCGTTTAATAAGCCATTAGGGTTTTTTATTTGATTGAGATAACGTTGATCAAACCGAACCTTTTGCGCATAATAATGCTCCCCAATTACCACCTCAATACTTTTTTCTTTTTCGGCTAATATCTTACCAAGTTGGGTGGTATCATTTTGCGCTTTGGCTGCTGCCTCTTTTTTGTTGTATTTGCTATAAATATATTCTAAAGCCTTCACCTGTTTTTCTTGCAGTTTAAAATCATGTGTTATTTTTTTTAGGTATTGTTTTAGTGAATCTTCTTTTGTTTGACTAGCAGCGTTCTGCTGTGCTGTCTTTAGTTCATTATCACTTTTATCGTGGTCAAATTTTTTATAATTACCAAAGTTGTGTTCGTTTATGATATATTCTTTTTCTCTGTTTTCATTATTTTCTGGTGTTTTGCAACCAACAATAATAAAAGTAAAAAGTATAATATGAAAATATCGTGTCTTCATTTAAATCAATATTTTTAAAAATTAAAGATATGCAGTATTTTTTTCTTTATCTAAATATAGATCGTACTTTTCCTATTTATCTTATAAAGGTTCTTCTGTTGGTATAAGGTATAAATGCTTTGTAAAAACTATCTTTACATTTTAAAGAATTGTAAGAATGAAAAGTATTATTGAAACGCTTCATATAGCAGTTGTTGAAAGTTTATCGCAAATTTATAATACCACTATTAATGCAAGTATGGTTAATATACAACCTACCCGCAAAGAGTTTGAAGGGGATTATACCTTAGTTGTTTTTCCATTTTTAAAAATAGCTAAAAAAAAGCCAGAGGCAACTGCCGAAGAAATTGGAAATCATCTTACCCAAAACACTAAGCTAATAGTAGCTTTTAATTGTGTAAAAGGGTTTTTAAATTTAAGTTTAAGTGAAACCGTTTTTACTAAGCAACTTCAACAAATTGCAACTACTGCCAATTATGGTCAGTTTATAAAAAACGGCAAAGTAGCTACTGTAGAATACTGTGGCCCAAATACCAACAAGGCTTTACACTTTGGTCATTTCCGTAATATGATGGTAGGTGTTGCCACCGCTAATATATTAGTAGCAGCAGGCTATCAAGTACATCAAGTAAATATTTTAAACGACAGGGGCATACAGATTTGTAAATCTATGTTGGCCTGGCAAAAATATGCTAACGGAGCTACGCCCGAAAGTACGGGTAAAAAAGGCGATCATTTTGTAGCGGATTATTATGTAAAGTTTCAAAGGGAATACAAAGCCGAAGTTGACAAATTGGTTGCGGATGGAACAGACAAAAAAACCGCTGAAGCTGAAGCACCTTTAATGCAACAGGCTCGCGAAATGTTATTGCGATGGGAAGCAGGAGATGAAGTTACCAAAACACTATGGCAAAAAATGAACAATTGGGTGTACGATGGTTTTAAAAAAACCTTTAAACGCTTAGGGGTTAATTTTGAAAAAGAATATTACGAATCGGAGACTTATAATTTGGGTAAAGAATTGGTACAAGAGGGAGTAGAGAAAGGAGCTTATTATAAAAAAGACGATGGCTCAATTTGGGTAGACTTAACCGATGATGGATTAGACGAAAAGTTGTTATTACGTTCGGATGGAACTTCGGTTTATTTAACGCAAGATTTGGGAACTGCCCATTTGCGCTATGAAGACTTTAAAATGGATACCTCTATTTATGTAGTGGGCGATGAGCAGAACTATCATTTTAAGGTGTTGAAATTGGCCCTCAAAAAGCTAGGTAAAAAATATGCTGATGGTATTTATCATTTAAGTTATGGTATGGTTGATTTACCTGGTGGTGCCAAAATGAAAAGCCGAGAAGGAACTACAGTTGATACAGATGATTTGATGGACGAAGTGGTACAAAAAGCAGCCGAGGCTTCGCAAGAGTTGGGCAAAATAGCCGATTTAACAGAAACAGAAAAGACCGAGTTATTTGAGCAAATAGGCATTGGTGCTATGAAATATTATATTTTAAAAGTGCAGCCTCAAAAGCGAATGGTTTTTGATCCGGCTCAATCTATAGATTTAGTTGGGCATACAGGGCCTTTTATTCAATATACTTATACTCGTATCCACTCATTGTTACAAAAAGCAAGTATTGATATTTATACCGATAATTACCCAACTAATATTAAAGCCACAGAAAAAAATATTGTAAAATTGTTAGATGAATACCCTACAAAATTAAGAGCTGCAGCCAAGCACTACGACCCTAGCGAAATAGCAAATTACACCTACGATTTAGCTAAAGCTTTCAATAAGTTTTATGCGGAGCTACCAATTTTAAACGAAACTAATAAAACCATAAAACAAGCCAGAATAATATTATGTCAGCAGGTTGGTCGATTAATACAAACTTCAATGACTTTATTAGGCATAAGTTTACCAAACAAAATGTAATAAAATATTAAAATTATTATTTAGTGCAACCTTTTTTTATAACTGCCGTTTAATAGGGTATAGTTTAAAAAGTTTTTTCATAATAGTTGGTTTAATCCGCACAATAGCTTAAAAGTTGGTGCGGATTTTTTTATGTTTTAGATGATGAAAAAACAAAGTTTGCTTTGAAAATATATCAATCTTATTAAAATTAGCACCGCTTTAATCTTACCAAAAAAATAATTGCAACCTTTTTATATAACTGCCGTTTAATAGAGTAGATAGTTTATAAAGTTTTTTCATAATAGTTGGTTTAATCCGCACAATAGCTTAAAAGTTGGTGCGGATTTTTTTTGTTTTAGATGATGAAAAAGTAAATTTTGCTTTGAAAATATATCAATGTTATTAAAACTAAATCTACTTTTATTTTAACCAAAAAATAATTGCAACCTTTTTATATAACTGCCGTTTAATAGAGTAGATAGTTTATAAAGTTTTTTCATAATAGTTGGTTTAATCCGCACAATAGCTTAAAAGTTGGTGCGGATTTTTTTTGTTTTAGATGATGAAAAAGTAAATTTTGCTTTGAAAATATATCAATGTTATTAAAACTAAATCTACTTTTATTTTAACCAAACAATAAATGCAACCTTTTTTTATAGCTGCCGTTTAATAGAGTAGATAGTTTATAAAGTTTTTTCATAATAGTTGGTTTTAATCCGCACAATAGCTTAAAAGTTGGTGCGGATTTTTTTTTGTTTTAGTAGATGAAAAAACAAAGTTTGCTTTGAAAATATATCAGTCCTATTAAAATTAGCACCGCTTTAATCTTACCAAAAAATAAATGCAACCTTTTTTTATAGCTGCCGTTTAATAGGGTATAGTTTATAAAGTTTTTTCATAATAGTTGGTTTAATCCGCACGATAGCTTAAAAGTTGGTGCGGATTTTTTTTGTTTTAATAGATGTAAAAGCAAAGTTTGCTTTGAAAATATATCAATCCTATTAAAATTAGCACCGCTTTAATCTTACCAAAAAATAAATGCAACCTTTTTTTATAGCTGCCGTTTAATAGGGTATAGTTTATAAAGTTTTTTCATAATAGTTGGTTTAATCCGCACGATAGCTTAAAAGTTGGTGCGGATTTTTTTTGTTTTAATAGATGAAAAAGCAAAGTTTGCTTTGAAAATATATCAATCCTATTAAAATTAGCACCGCTTTAATCTTACCAAAAAATAAATGCAACCTTTTTTTATAGCTGCCGTTTAATAGAGTAGATAGTTTATAAAGTTTTTTCATAATAGTTGGTTTAATCCGCAC
>Ga0209828_1003243_pt1 | contig 12590 bp, 11 predicted proteins | sample MaitaG_FD_187429 | JGI IMG/M metagenome (GOLD analysis project Ga0209828, IMG submission 187429) | Marine algal microbial communities from Maine, USA - Maine_Asex2 metaG (SPAdes) (version 2) | ecosystem: Host-associated > Algae > Red algae > Unclassified | place: Maine, USA | collected 2015-01-05
ATTGTTGAAACAATGGCTGGTTGCCACGCTTTTGAGCTGGCCAACTATATGTCCAGCTACCGACCTACTCACAGGTACAATATTGTTTACCAATAATAATTGATGAAATTTGAATAACAGAGAAGCTGAGAAGCCAGATAGCATCTTGTAATCGAGTTGGCAGAATTCAGAATAGTCATTGATGATGAATATTCGCAGAAAGCATTCCGATAGCAGTCTAATCTCCTGTTGCATCCACGCGCTGGATTATCTAATTTATAGGAACACTTTTGAAGAGCACTAAAACAGTATAACAAGCTATGCAACTAGGATTAGGAACTGCGGCATTGGGCAGACCACAATACATCAACATACGTCAGGACGCTTCAAAGCACAGCGACCTTAAAGCGTTCAAAGAGCAAAGCTTTTCTGTCTTAGAAAAAGCATACGAACTGGGGATCAGATATTTCGATACTGCTCCAGGCTACGGACTAGCTGAGGACTTACTAGCGGAATGGCTAAAAACCAAAGCTGATTCAAGCATTCGAATAGCTACGAAATGGGGATATACTTACGTTGCGAATTTCAAAGCTGATGCTGCAGTTCATGAAGTAAAGGAGCACAGCTTAGAAAAGCTCAATGAACAATGGGAAGTTTCTAAAAATTTTCTGCCGCATTTAAAAGTTTATCAAATACATTCAGCAACTTTAGAAACTGGCGTCTTGAACAACGAGGCCATCTTGAATCGATTGGCATTTATCAAAAATGAACATCAAATAGAAATAGGTGTAACGACAACTGGAGCAAATCAGGTGAAAGTAATTAAGAGAGCATTGGATGTTTCAGTTGAAGGGAATCAGCTATTCGATGCTTTTCAGGTCAGCTATAATATTTTAGATCAAAGCCTTAAAACGATATCCAACAAGCTTTACGCACAAGACAAGAAAATAATCATCAAAGAAGCTCTGGCAAATGGTCGTCTTTTCAAAAATAAAAACTTTCCTCACTACAATGATCTATATGGCACTTTAGAAAGGGTAGCCAATAAATACAAAGTTGGAACAGATGCAATTGCGCTGAAATTCTGTGCGCAAAATTTCGACAAAAGTATTGTTTTAAGTGGTGCTTCTAATATCATTCACTTAGAAGCCAACTTAAAAGCAAATGACTTCACTCTTTCTCAAGATGAACTAAATCATCTTAAATGCTTCCAACTTAATGCGAACGATTACTGGCAAGAAAGAAAACAACTGGCATGGAACTAAAGTGCAAATGAAACAACGAAAAATAGCAATGGGAGGTGGTTGCCATTGGTGCACAGAAGCTGTATTTCAATCTTTAATTGGCGTCGAAAAGGTAGAGCAAGGTTATGTTGCTTCAATCAATGAAAACAATACTTTTTCAGAAGCAGTAATCATACACTTTGATTCTGAATTTATTTCATTGAAAACCTTAATAGAAATTCACCTATACACCCACAAAAGCACAAGCAATCACTCAATGCGGAAAAAGTATCGTTCGGCGGTGTATACTTTTTTCAACGATCAAGAAAAGGCCGCTAAGGCGATCATACATCATCTTCAAAGGGATTTCAAAGACAAACTTATCACTCAAGTATTTCCCTTTTCAGAATTCAAATCATCTCGCGAAGAGATCCAGAATTACTATCGGAAAAACCCCAACAAACCGTTCTGCAAAACATACATCAATCCAAAACTAAAACTTCTTTTAAATAAGTTTTCTACTTATATTAAGGATGATAAAATAGTACATTTAGCAACGTCAAATTAGATATTGGCATCAATAATAAAAGGCAGTAAATGAAAAGGACAAAACTCATTATTCAAAACAAGAAAGGCCTGGCATTGCAAGCGTACTTAGAGTTGCCAGCAAACCAAAAGCCTCAGCGATTTGCCATTTTTGCGCATTGCTTTACCTGCACAAGTTCTTTGAATGCTGTAAGAAACATCAGTCGTGCTTTAACCAATTATGGCTTTGGTGTAGTACGTTTTGATTTTACAGGCTTAGGTAAAAGTGAAGGACAATTTGCGGAGAGCCATTTTTCTGCCAATGTAGGCGACCTTGTTGCCGTAAGTGATTACATGAATTCCAATTATGAAGCGCCTTCTCTATTTGTTGGCCATTCACTTGGCGGAGCCGCAGTATTGTCTGCCGCATCCCAACTTGAAAATATAAAAGCAGTTGCCACCATTGGTGCTCCCGCTACAGTTAGTCACGTGAAACATTTATTTTCTCATGACATTGATAAAATCAAAGAAGAAGGAGAAGTAGAGGTGAATATTGGCGGTAGACCATTTGTAATAAATCCGGAATTTGTGGAAGATTTTGACAAAACCGATCTACCTCTCATCGTGAAAAACCTGCGCAAACCTCTATTGATTCTACATTCACCCACTGACTCCATTGTTTCGATTAAAAATGCTGAGCAATTGTATCACAATGCGCACCACCCAAAAAGTTTTGTGACGCTTGATGATGCAGATCACCTATTGACCAATTCCAGTGATAGCAACTATGCAGGTGAGATTATTGGCACTTGGGTGCAACGTTATTTTGAACCTAGCGCAAACGAGATGCTTGAAACGAAAGGAGAGCAGCTGGTTGGGCATTTGAATTTAGTGGATGATAATTTCACAACATCGATTCAAACCAAAAACCACAGCATGATCGCCGATGAACCAGCAACGGTTGGAGGGGATGATTTTGGGCCTTCACCTTATGAATATCTGAACGCAGGATTAGCAGCTTGCACAGCCATGACCCTGAAAATGTACGCAGCGCGAAAAAAATGGGATTTGCAAGAAGTATTTGTGTACATTTCTCATTCTAAGAAGCACAGTGATGAATTAGAATTGGATATTGAAAAACCGGGCTATATGGACCTCATCAGCAAAAAACTAGAATTTGTTGGCGATCTAGATGAATCTCAAAAACAGCGTTTGATGGAAATTGCTTCCCGCTGCCCCGTTCACAAAACGCTTGCACGTGAGGTAGTTTTCGATACGGCAGTGATCTAATTGCATTACAAAATAGCATCATTCCATTTTCGATTCTGCATATTTAATCACTTTCTAAAATAATTAAAAACGCATTGGGAACTAATTGCCGCTTGATTGGGTTTTCCCGATTCACCATTCAATGCAAATGCAGTTTCACGATCATGTCCGTTTCCAGAAAATATGGCCGCAGCTTCCATTTTCCGTTCTCTCCAGGAACGACTAGTGACGATCGTATACACAGCAAGTATTGGGAAGACTTTTCGAAAATCAATACTGTTGTTCACACTGAAAAACTAGATGGCGAAAATACCTGCCTGAATAAACATGGCGTTTTTGCCCGATCGCATGCAGCACCCACTCGACACCCTTGGGCGAAATTCCTAAAGGAAAAATGGCACTTAATCAAAAACGATCTGGGCCAACTGGAAATATTCGGCGAAAACATCTATGCTATTCACTCTATTGAATATCAAAAAATCGAAACTCACTTCTATGTTTTTGCCATTCGCGAAAATGAACAATGGCTGTCTTGGGAGGAAACAAAGTTCTATTCCAAAGTATTAGACTTCCATATAGTCCCAGAATTAATTATTCAGAAAGTTGATCAGCAAAAGGAATTTGAAAGCCAAATTCTTGAAGTAACAAAAGCTCAAAGTACATTTGGTTCAGTAGATGTACAAACCGGTGAAATTTGCAAAATGGAAGGTGTGGTTTCGCGAAACATCAGCGGTTATTCTGAAGATGAACGCATGGCCAATCTATTGAAATACGTTCGAAAAGATCATGTAAAAACCGATGAGCACTGGTCTCGAAAATGGAAAAGAGCCGCTTTAAAATGGGAAAAATAATGTGGCAAATTATTGAAAATAGAAATTGGGAGAATATTCGAAATACATTTTCTTGGGTGGCCGACATGGAAGGCGTTCCTCAGGATCCTATTCACCATGCCGAAGGAGATGTTGCCGTTCACACCAAAATGGTTTGTGATGCCTTAGTCAATTTAGAGGCGTTTGCAGAACTCAATGCGCAAGATCAAGAAATATTATTCGCCGCGGCTTTATTGCACGATGTAGAAAAAAGATCGACTACCGAAATAAAAAGTAATGGCCGAATTACCTCTCATGGCCATGCGAGAAAAGGGAAATTTACCGCCCGAAGAATTCTTTATCGTGCGCATAAAACACCTTTCGAAATAAAAGAACAGATTGCCAATTTGGTGCGGTATCACGGATTGCCAATATGGGTATTCGACAAACCCAATCCTCAAAAAGCCATCTTACAAGCCAGTTTGGATGTAAATACAGCGCTCTTGTACATGCTTTCAAAAGCCGATATTCTCGGCAGAACATGTGAAGACCAAAGGAATCTCCTCTACCGCATTGAGCTATTCAAGGAGCTGGCCATCGAAAACAATTGTTTCGGCAAAGCTGCGGAATTCCCTTCCGGATTAAGCCGCTATGACTATTTCCATAAATTGGATGGCGCACGCGACTATAAGCCCTATGAAGTAGATCGCTTCCCAGTTTACATCATGTCTGCATTGGCGGGTACTGGAAAAGACACCTACATCCGCAAGCACTTTAGCGATCTTCCCGTCGTGTCTCTGGACGGCATTAGAAGAGCGAGGAAGATCGCTCCAACCGATCGCAAAGGAAATGGACAAGTTATTCAACAGGCGAAGGAAGAGGCCCGCGTGCATCTACGCAAGAAGCAAAGCTTCGTGTGGAATGCCACCAACCTCACCACAAGTCTCAGAGAACCCCTGATCGCCCTTTTCCAAAGCTATAAGGCGACTACTCACCTAATCTACCTAGAAGTACCCTACAAGGAGCTGATTCGACAGAACAGCCAAAGAGAGTTCATGGTCCCCAAAAAAGTGGTGGAAATGATGATTTCTAAGCTAGATGTGCCTGCACGTTGGGAAGCTCCTGTGGTCAAATTTCACACTTATTAATCAGGTGAATTCGACCCTCCAGGGTTGGGCGAATTCGAAGCGCTGATGCTTGGCCTGAGATGGGCAGATGCCATCCGCTCTTGCATATTGGTTCAGCGGATGTGATCGACTACATCACAAAATTTGTTAATTGTCTCAATATCAATACCTTTCAAAGGAAAATCATCGTCTAGGAGGGAGTAAATGAGTAGGCTATTTTTTAGCTTTTCAGGCCGCAAAATGCTATCTTTGGGGGGCTGAAATTCAGCAGTGCCTACAAAGTAAAAACAAAGTTCTATGAGCGATTACGGTGCGGATAATATACAGGTCCTCGAAGGGTTAGAAGCAGTTCGTAAACGACCAGCCATGTACATTGGTGATGTTGGTTTTAAAGGACTGCACCACTTGGTATACGAGGTGGTCGATAACTCCATTGATGAAGCCTTGGCTGGTCATTGTGATACGATTGAAGTCATCATCAATGAAGACAATTCCATCTCGGTTCAGGATAATGGCCGTGGTATTCCTGTGGCGATGCACACCAAAGAAAAGCGTTCAGCACTAGAAGTAGTCATGACGGTACTTCACGCCGGTGGCAAGTTCGACAAGGGTTCGTACAAAGTATCAGGTGGTTTGCACGGTGTTGGCGTCTCTTGTGTAAATGCGCTTTCATCGAAAATGCACGTTGTCGTAGAACGCGATGACAAGAAGTACGAGCAAGAGTATGTACGTGGAGCACCTCAATACTCCGTTCGAGAAATTGGAAAAAGTGATCGAAGAGGTACAACCGTTACTTTCAAACCAGATCATGAGATCTTTACGCTCCTCGAATACAAATACGAAACACTGGCTTCACGTTTGCGTGAACTGTCTTTTCTGAACCGAGGAATTCACCTCAACCTCACCGACAAGCGCACGAAAGGCGAGGACGGCAAGGACAAAAGAGATGAGTTTTTCTCTGAAGGTGGATTGATTGAGTTTGTTCAGTACTTAGATGCTACCAGAACTGCCCTGATTCCTGAGCCTATTTATGTGGAAGGAGAGAGCGACGATGTGCAGGTGGAACTTGCCTTGCAATACAATACGACCTACAACGAGAATATCCATTCGTATGTAAACAACATCAACACGATTGAAGGGGGAACACACGTTTCAGGCTTCCGTCGTGCCATGACACGTGTGTTTAAATCGTACGGAGAAAAGAACGGCTTTTTCAAGAAGATGAAGTTTGCCGTCAGTGGTGATGATTTTCGTGAGGGAATGACTGCCCTGATTTCCATCAAAGTTCCTGAGCCACAGTTTGAAGGACAGACGAAAACCAAACTCGGTAACTCTGAGGTTACTGGCATCGTGGAAACCATTGCCGGTGAGGCCCTACGAAACTATCTAGAAGAGAATCCCGCTTCTGCTAAGCAAATCATGAGCAAGGTCGTTTTGGCGGCTACAGCTCGCCATGCGGCCCGTAAAGCACGTGATCTTGTTCAGCGCAAAGGAGCCATGTCTGGTTCTGGTCTCCCTGGAAAGTTGGCTGATTGTTCGTCGCGAGATCCTGAAACCAGTGAATTGTTCCTAGTTGAGGGTGACTCGGCAGGCGGTACGGCCAAGCAGGGTCGTGACAGAATGTTCCAAGCCATCTTGCCATTGAGAGGTAAAATTCTCAACGTAGAGAAAGCCATGGAGCACAAAATCTACGAGAACGAAGAGATCAAAAACATCTTTACCGCTCTTGGTGTCTTCCATCAAGAAGACAAAAGTCTAAACATCGAAAAATTGCGGTACAAGAAGATCATCATCATGTGTGATGCGGATATCGATGGTAGCCACATTTCAACCTTGATCTTGACTTTCTACTTCCGCCAGATGCGCGAATTGATCGATCTTGGATACATCTACATCGCTCAGCCACCTCTTTACCGTGTTTCTAAAGGAAAGGACTTCCAGTACTGTTGGTCGGAAGAACAACGAGAAGCCGGAGTGTTGCGATTGGCCAAAGGTGGAAAGCCAGAATCTGTAAAGATCCAGCGCTACAAGGGTTTGGGTGAGATGAATGCCGAGCAACTTTGGGAAACTACTATGGACCCAGATGCACGAACTTTGCGTCGAGTTACCATCGATAGTGGAGCTGAGGCCGACCGAGTTTTCTCTATGTTGATGGGTGATGAAGTTCCGCCGCGAAGAGAATTCATCGAAACGCATGCCAAATACGCGAACATCGATATTTAAAGAGATCTAAATAACAAAATTAGACAGGCCAACCGATTGAACGGTTGGCCTTTTTTGTTGTCCTAATTTTCGCATTGTTAAAAGAACACAAAACAGCCAGATCGGAAATCGCAGCGGAACCCTCCGTTGTCACCTTTCGTTTCTCTAATGCAAGGCCCTTCATTCAACCAAAAGAGTTATTTTACAATTATGAGAGCTTTATTAGGTATCGTTTTACTCTTTCTGTTTACCAGTATTTCTGTTACAGCTCAGCAAGACCGTGGAGAAGTACAATTTCAGCTTTTTGATAAAGACAGCTCTACTCCCATCACTCGCTCCTATGCTTATGAAGATGGTTATGTTCATTTTAGCTGGAGTGATCCTAAGCGAGAACTGATGCTCAACGTACTTGTGGTTACGGAAACACAATCTTCTTATATGATCGAAGGCGATTCTATCAGAGGATTTACTTTGAAAAAGTTCCCACCGAAAAGAGAAGCACGTCAATTATTCAGTAAAGCCATTCCCTTGGGTGAGACGAAAGAAATCGATGGCATGAAAGCCGAACTTTATTATGCCCCATTTGAACAAGAAAGTGTAAAGATTTGGTTTACAAAAGAAATCGATTTTGATGGCAAAAAATTCTTACCTCAGGATGCGATTTTCGAAGATTTCTTTGTTCAAATGCTGAGCACCGATTATGGATTTCCGCTGGAAATCAGCGTTATAAAGCGCAAGGGAGAAGAAATCCATTTTTCAAAAGTAAAATGGATTCGCAAAAGCTTACCTGATAACTACTTCTCCTACATGGAAGCAAATGCCAGGGAGATCGGTGTCGTAGATAACTTTTCAGTGGATGATTTAGACTTAGCTCCACCGGAAGAACCTCCTGTAATGGAAGAATCATCCAAACCGCAAAAAAGTAAAAAGACAGATATTCAAGTTGTGGATCTAGCGATAGAAGAAGAGCCTGAACCGGTAATGGAAATGGAAGAGGAAGAGGAAATTTTTATGGTCGTTGAAGAAATGCCTCAATTTCCCGGCGGACACCAAGCGATGATCGAATTTGTTTACGAAAACATTCAGCTCCCGGAAGAAGCTCAAAAAATAGGCAAACAAGGTCAAGCTGTTGTTCGGTTTGTTGTTGAAAAAGATGGCAAGATTTCCAACATTGAAACAATTCGTGACCCCGGATATGGCATGGGCCGAGAAGCGAAACGTGTTGTAGAATTAATGCCCCAATGGGCTCCCGGCAAACAAAGAGGAAGACCTGTAAGAGTGATGTTCACTCTCCCCATTAGATTCAAATTGTAATTTAATTAGCTCTCAAAATATATTAGAATGAAAACTCTCATTACTCTATTAGGATTTATTTTATGCTTTCAATTATCTGCACAAGATTTTGAAGGAACCATTCAAATGGAAATGGATGCTCCGGATATGGAGAAAGACATGGAAATGACTTTTCACGTTAAAGGCGATCAATTCGCCGTATTGATCAGCGATCCAAGTCAGGAAGAAGTCGGCAACATGCGAATGATTATCGACAAAGAAGCCAATGAAATGTTGATGATTATTGAAGGTGCCGATGAATCAATGGCAATGAAATACGACTTAACTGTGATGCAGGAAATGCAGAACAAACTTGGAGAATTAGCACCAGATGGCGACACGGAAGATGCCGAAGTCAAAGTTGAAAGCGCTGGAAAATTCACTGGAAAAACAAAAGAGATTGATGGCTTTACTTGCAAAGAATTTATAGTAAAGGAAGATGGCCAAACGATTCAGATGTGGATTAATGAGGACATCAACATTAATTTTGATGAAATGTTTCCTGACACGCCGGGTGGCAAATCAGGTAATCCATTTGCACGCACCAATGGCCCAGACGGATTTCCAATGGAGCTAACTGCAACAGATGATAAGTCTGTAGAAGTAATGACAATGAAGTCGAAAGTAACCCGCGAAAAAGTAGATGAAGAAATGTTTACTGTTCCTGAAGGACTTGAAGTTATGGACATGACTTTTATGATGCAAATGATGCAGGGCGGCGAGAAATAATTGGCGAATTCAGTCACTGAGTTACTGAGTTAGTGAATTACTGAGTGATTGAGTTGCTTGTCGTTAGTTAATTCAATTTTGAATGTGCGTGAAGGATTCCATATTGGTGAATTAAAAAAGTTGGCTGCCTCTTCAATTATGAGGCAGCCTTTTTCAGTTACGGAGTTAGCGAATTTAACAAATTACTAAGTGATTGAGTTGCTTGGCGCTAGTTAATTCAATATTGAATGTGCGTGAAGGATTCCATATTGGTGAATTAAAAAGAGTGAGCGAATTTTTAATAGGAATTAAGTACCAAGAACCGACCGAGCGGTGAAGTAATTCACGCGATTTTATTGTATCGAAGCCGTGATTATTATTACTGCACAGATGGAATGGCTTAATCGATGAGTTGAATGGAGTTTGCAAAACTCCAACGTGTTTACTTACCCCATAAAGAATTCATGAATTCTTTCTACTGGCTCTGAGTGCCATCAGAATTTCCACGGGAGCCTTCACGCGTGAAATTCGGAAAACAAAACAATCGCAAGAAACTCAGTCACTCGCTGACTCAGTCACTCGCTCACTTCGCGCGCGTCAAATAGAAACCGCTACAAGGGAGAATTCAGTCGCTACTTCGACCCAAGTTTGCAATTGCTTCCCGCCAAGCATCGGGAACGAGAACCTTGTGCCCATTTGAATAATCATAGGCGACTACTCTCCCATCACCAATGGCGACAATCTGATTTTGGGATTCGCTGTAAAGAACATACTCCATCAAGAAATCGTGTTCGCGAATTTCTGTTACTCGAGCTGCAGAAATACAGTGATCGGGAAAAGTAACCGGCATTTTATAACGACAGGAAGTGGCCGCTAAAATCGGACCCACTCCCTCTGGTGTTCCTGAACGGTAACCGCCTAACGCTTTAAAAAAATCAATTCGGGCATTTTCGAAATAACGAAAAAATACAACGTTGTTTAAATGCGCATAGGCATCCATGTCGCCCCAATCTACTCGGTTGCGTACGCGCACCGGGAAATTCTTGAGCGCCTCTTCCATTGCAACTTTATCCATCAGCGTTCTACAGCTTATCTCATTAAATAAATGCGCTACGATTTACGCGATGGTCGAACCATTGTTCGCTTCGCCCATTGGGTTGAGCAATTTCAAACTTCCGTCGGGTTGCTCGGCTGTTAGGATCATTCCCTGAGACTCGACACCGCGCAACTTTCGTGGAGCCAAATTGGCCACTACGGTTACTTGCTTGCCAATGAGCTCCTCGGGCGAAAAATGCTCAGCCAATCCTGAGACAATCGTTCGCTGCTCGAAACCCAAGTCTACCGTTAAAACGAACAAGCGATCAGCCTTTGGCATCTTCTCGCAAGTAAGTACAGTGCCAATTCTCATGTCGAGTTTGACGAAATCATCGTATTGAATTGTTTCCTTCAAGGGTGCAAATTTTGATTCTTCACCTGCTGCCTCTGCAGCAACTCCTGCAGCAGCCAAAACGGCTGCTGCTTTAATCGTTTCTAATCGAGCCAATTGTTCCTCAATCGCTTCGTCGGCTATCTTTTCAAATAGCAATTCACTCTTATTGATCTTATGACCTTCTGGAAGGATGATCAATTCCTCCACATCCCAAGCAAGAACTTCCTCGGGCATACCGAGAATAGCACGCATCTTTTTGGCCGCAAATGGCAGAAAGACGTCGAGCTTCAGCGCCAAATGGGCGATCAATTGAATGGCAGTATGTAAGATCTCTCCGGCTCGTTTCGGATCCGTTTTGTACAGCTTCCAAGGCTCGGTTTCAGACAAGTACTGGTTGCCTTGACTCGAGAGTGCAAACAATTCAGCCAAGGCTAATTTGAACTCATACTTCTCGAGTCGCTCGGTTGTTGCTTCGATTCTCTTCGGAATGGCCGCCAACAAATCTTTGTCGATCGTTTCGCCTCCTGCATTCTGCACCACACCATCGTAGTACTTGTGTGTCAAAACCAACACACGATTCACGAGATTGCCCAAATTGGCCACCAACTCGTTGTTGTTCTTTGCTTGAAAATCCTTCCAGCTAAAATCGCTGTCTTTGTTCTCAGGCATGTTCATCGTGAGGTTGTAGCGTAAGACATCCTGCTTGCCTGGAAATTGCTCCAGGTATTCGTGGAGCCAAACCGTCCAACCACGAGAGGTTGACATCTTGTCGCCTTCCATGTTCATGAACTGGTTGGCTGGCACGTTGGTGGGCAAAATGTAAGAGCCCTCCGCCTTCAAGATCGCTGGGAAAATGATGCAGTGAAATACGATGTTGTCCTTGCCTAGAAAGTGCACCAACTTGCTGTCTTCCGACTTCCAAAATGGCTCCCAATCAATGCCCTCGTCTTTGGCCCATTGTCGGGTGGCCGAAATGTAGCCAATCGGCGCATCGAACCACACGTACAAGACTTTATCCTCTGCACCCTCAACTGGTACTTGAACTCCCCAGCTCAAATCGCGGGTAACGGCTCTTGGGCGCAAACCGCCGTCCAACCATGACTTACACTGACCCAAGACGTGCTTCTTCCAGCTTTCCTTGCGGCCAATGCCCTCGCCTAGCCAGTCGTTCAGCCACTCTTCTTGCATCTTATCGAGCGGCAAATACCAGTGCTTGGTCTCCTTCAACTCCGGCTTATTGCCCGTCAAAGCCGATTTGGGTTCCTTCAGTTCCATTGGGCTCAAGGTCGATCCACACTTCTCGCATTGATCTCCGTAAGCCTCTGGGTTTTCACAATTTGGACAAGTTCCAGTGATGTAACGGTCGGCCAGAAACATGTTGGCTTCTGTATCGAAATACTGTGTACTCACCTTCTCTATGAACACCCCTTTGTCGTACAAAGTCTTGAAAATCTCTTTGGCTGTTTCGTGATGAATTGGCGCAGAAGTTCGGTGGTAAATGTTGAACTCAATGCCAAAATCAACAAAGCTTTCCTTGATGATTTTGTTGTATCTATCCACCACTTCCTGCGGACTGATTCCCTCGTTTCGAGCCTTCAAAGTGATGGGTACACCATGCTCATCCGAGCCACAGATGAAGGCCACATTCTCCTTACCATAACGCAATCGCAAATAGCGCGCGTAGATGTCGGCTGGAATGTAGACGCCCGCCAAATGTCCGATGTGGACAGGCCCATTCGTATAGGGAAGGGCAGCGGTAATCGTGTATCTTTTTGGCTTGCTCATGATGCTGTTTCGAATCGTTTATCGGCCTGCAAAAGTAAGGCTTCAATCTTCAATCTTCAATCTTCAATCTTCAATCTTCAATCTTCAATCTTCAATCTTCAATCTTCAATCTTCAATCTTCAATCTTCAATCTTCAATCTTCAATCTTCAATCTTCAATCTTCAATCTTCAATCTTCAATCTTCAATCTTCAATCTTCAATC
>Ga0209828_1003244_pt1 | contig 12588 bp, 6 predicted proteins | sample MaitaG_FD_187429 | JGI IMG/M metagenome (GOLD analysis project Ga0209828, IMG submission 187429) | Marine algal microbial communities from Maine, USA - Maine_Asex2 metaG (SPAdes) (version 2) | ecosystem: Host-associated > Algae > Red algae > Unclassified | place: Maine, USA | collected 2015-01-05
GAATGGCTTTCGTTCGAGCGCGCGATTTCTCTGAATCCTGATGAACCTGAATCGCAGGCGGCAACTTCCCGCCAAAATTCGCGAGCCAACTGGGATATCTCCGACCACGGTATGACATCGAGCGGACCCGGCAGAAGTCGCGGACGACCGGCAGCCTCCAACCCACCGTCAGGGAGATCACCGGTGGAGCTGGGGCGGTAGCGCATCGGCAACGTGTCGTACAACGGACAAAGTTCGAACGGGCGTTCCTCGGTGAGGAACACACTGACATTGCCATAGTGCATATCGGTGTTGCCGATCAACACGCCGAACCAATGGGCACGCTGCATCAGTGCCGCCGCCTCGGCGGAGATCCAGCCCATGGTCGCTAGTCTGGGCGCCACGGCGGCCCAAGATTCATCCAGTCCACCGTTAAAGGCGGCAAGCAGCGGGCAAAGGGAAATCATGCCGCGGCGCCCCCGGACGCCAATGCGGTCGAAGCGCATACTTTCAAGAAACACGCGGTTCTCTCCCGACAAAATCCGACAAGGTGCCGGCGGGATGACATGGCGGTTGAGCAGCGCCAAGGCAGTCGATTCGGCTTTGAGCAAGTCCGTCCAACGCCGACCCACCGCCGTCGAAATCGGCCCGGAAAATTTCACCAGAACACGCATCTCGCAATCAGGCATACTGGGAAGATCGCCCCGATCCGATCTTCAGCAAGCGCCTCGAAGCCCGCCAGCCACGAGAAAAAGTTGCCTGACTAATGTCGAACGACCGCAGATCTCGCGTGACGACAACGGACCCGCTACACGTAGGATTTGTTCAATTCGCGCTGATAGCTGCACCCCGACAACGTAGCATAGATTTCAAGGCCATGGGAACAGCAATGAATAGAATGTGAATAGATAAAATTCTAAAATCGCCTGTTTCAAAGGAACTTTTCATCCTTTACCCAAGATTCATGAATAGAAAAATGGAGTGATCGCCCAAAATTTTCAGCGGGATCGGAAGGTGCTGCGCAGGCCGCTGTTGAATTTTTGGCGCGGAACCTCGGCGGGAATCCCGGTGGTATTCGGCAACACCGGGCGGACCGGCTGCACGGTCGGAGGGGGCGAAGGGGTCAAACGGGTCGGAGTAGTCGGGGTACCAATGGCCGGCACGGGGGCGACTTGAACCGGGGCCATCACGCGACGACCCGGGGCCTTCGGGCGCGTTGGTGGTGGCGGAGCCTTGGTGCGCAAGGAGGGGGTTCGAGGTGCTGCGGACGCCGCCGTTGTCTTGGGCGCAGCGGGCTTTACCAAACGGGCGTCGAGTTCGGGGTGAGTGTGGCGTTCCAGCGCGCCGTCATGGCTGTGTGGCAGGAAAAAATGTATGTGTGGCACCGCCTGCGCCGCAGCCGAACGGTCATGCGTGTGCGGGATTGCGACGGGTGGCCGCAGTCCGGGGACGGGGCGGTCACCGCCGGGGTGATAGTGCGGCGGAACCGGGTGGGTATGCGGTTTGCCGGGGTTCGTGCCGTCGGCGTGCAGGTGCGGCACATCGGCGTGTTGATGCGGGCGCATCGGGTGGGAATGGGCGAGCGGGTGTTGAGCCGACTTGTTTGGGCCGGTTGCGTCTGCGGCTGCGGTTGCGTCTGCGGCTGCGGAACCGTTGGAACTGGTAGTTTTGGCGGGTCCGGCTTTGTTCAAGGCGCCGGGCGGGATCGGTTTGTAGTTCGGTAGGGCGACGAGGGTGTCGAGCAGGAGTTCGGCCCAGCCGCGGCCGCTTTCGGACACCGATTTGTCGGCGATGATTCGTCGTAGCTCCCCTTCGGAGCGTTGCAGGAAGAGGCCCATCTGACGGGCGGCCAAAGCCGCTTGGGTTTGCACGTTGAGGTCTTCGTGGCGCAGGCATGCCACGAGTTCGGGGACGGCTTCCTGGCCGGCCTGCTCTAGTCGTTGCAGGGCCTTACAGGCAAAAATGCGATCATCGATCTTCGGCGACTGCAACAGCAAGCGGTAGCGGCGCACATTGGAGAAGGTCTTTTCGCCGACATCGCTCTCCAAGGTTTCGACCACGCGGAGGACTCCGTTGAGTCGGTAGAAGACGCGGCGGTCGCTCTGTTGCAGGATGTAGCCGACACCGGCCGCGTTGTTCTCTTCTTTGGAATCGTCCGGGGCATCGACCGGAATGACGATGCGTGATTTTTCGAACACCGGTGCCCCGAACTTGACCGGCTTGGAGGTGCGTTCGGGTACGGGGTGGAACAGCAACACGACCATTTCCGTATCCCAGTCAATCGGCCGGGTGCGCAAGGCGGTGCGGATATCCTCGGAGGTCTTGCCCCAACTCCCCTTGGTGGTCGTGAGAAAGGCGTTGCGTTCCGCCTTGGTGCGGATGACGAAGGGCTTGAGATTGCGGTAGGAGAAATCCTGTTCGGGCATGTCCAGATAGCGAACGCCACCGAAATTATGTTTCGGAATGGGTTTGCCGTTGATCGTATCGAAGGCGGTTCGATCTACCAGTTTGAGGCCGTAACTGAAGCCGGTGTCGGGCACTTTTGTGGCGGTGATCCGATAGACAAGATTGCGTTTCTCGGGTTCCGGAACCAGACGAAGTCGCGGCTTGTTCTTGCCCTTGGCCGTAGCGACGATGAGCACATATTTGGAAAAATCGATGACCGGAACCGGTCCGGTATGCCAACCACGCCAGAGACGAAACCACTCCGCCTCCTCGTGGATAAACCCTTCGGCAGGCGCGCGATCCAGCAGTTGTTCGAAGGCTTTGTAGCCGGTGTAATCCATCTCGGCGAAGATCTTGTTGAAGCCCTCTTCCTGGGCCACAGAGACCAAAGCGCTTCCAAACACCAAGGAACAAACAAACCGACAAATCCAACGCATGCCCCGTATCTAGCAGGCGGGGCCGAACTTGGCTAGTCGGAATGCACAGGTCGAAAGACACTATCCACCCCACTGGTCGAGCAGCGCTTGATCGATGATGTTTTTGGCGTCCTCTTTCGTCGGCAGGTAGGAAAGCTCGAACCACTCCTTGATGGATTCTGCGAACTTCTGATATTCGGCTTCTCCAGCAGCTTTGACGAGCTCTCCACACACGCCCTCTCCGAAGGTCATCTCGAGTAGCTCGTAACTGTCAGCGTTCGCGCACTCGAGTTTCCCTAGATAATCATTGATGGCATGGGAAATTCCGTCGGGTACCGGCGCATTGAAATAATCATTTTCTGGCACGGCGTCTCCAATTTTTTCCCAGCGTAGAACTTTCCAGGGAAGAACCAAGCCTTTGTGCTCCAGATTGAGATCCATACGGCGACGATGCACAAGACTGCAATGAATCTCACCATCTCTGGCATTCTGTAGGTTAAGCGCATGATGCGCAGCGGAACAACCATCCTTTATACCAAAAAAACGAACCTCAGGCGGATTCAAAATCGACAAGATTGAGCTGCAACTTGGTCGCGCCCATGTAGCTGCTGCGTTCGATCTTGAACACGACATTCACCGGACGCGTCGGATCGAAGACGCGCTCGGCCATATTAAACCCGAAGGCGTCAATTTCGCCGCGGCCGGTGTCGAGGGTCATCTTCAAATGGCGGTCTTTAATGTGGAAGGGGCCGCGTTTGATGTGCAAGCCCTCGCACACCCAGACGGGTTTGGGATTGCGGTTGCCGAACGGGGCCATGCGTTCCAGCAGTTCGAAAAAGTCATTGTCGATCAGCGAGGCGTCGAGTTTGCCGTCGATCCGCTGGGTCGGACGCAAGGGGTGATCGCCGATTTGCACGCGGGCCACCTCGTTGAGTTTGGTGCGAAAGTCGTCCACGTGCTCCTCTTGAATTTCCAGGCCCGCCGCCATCCGGTGTCCGCCGAACTTCTCCAGCAAGCCCGACACCGCTTGCAGACCGTCGACCATGTCGAAGGTGTCGATGCTCCGGCAGGACCCCTTGCCCAGGCCGTCATCGTCCAAGGCGATGACCACCGCCGGCCGGTTGTATTTACCGACCAGACGCGAGGCGACGATGCCGATCACGCCGGGGTGCCAACCGTGGGAGGCGGCGACCAAAGCGTAGTCGCTGTCGGGATCGAAGGTCTCGTCAATCTGGTCACAGGCTGCGTGGTAAATCTCGACTTCGACTGACTGGCGTTCGCGGTTGGCGCCGTCGAGTTGCCGGGCGGTTACCAACGCCCGCTCGTAGTTGTCTTCGAGCAGCAGTTGCAGCGCCACTTTCGGGTCGTCCATGCGTCCGGCCGCGTTCAGCCGGGGGCCGATGACAAAGCCGATGTGGTGCCCGCGCACCTCGCCGTTGATTTTGCAGACTTCCTTGAGCGCCCGCAAGCCGGCGGGGGTGGCCTCGTTGAGAAAGCGGAGCCCGGTCCGAACCAACGCGCGGTTCTCGCCGTGCAGCGGCACCACGTCGGCGATCGTGCCCATCGCGGCGAAGACGGTGTAGGGACGCAGGTCGAAGGACTCGGTTGCCGCTCGTTCTTGCTCGCGTCCGACGGCGACCAAGGCGTGGCACAGCTTGAACGCCACGCCGACTCCGGCGAGAATACTGAGCGCCTCATCGCACTCGCAGTACTTGGGATTGATCAGCGCGAAGGCCGCCGCCACGCCGCCGCTGGGTTCGTGGTGGTCGGTGACAATCACGTCGATGCCGGCGTCGTTGGCCGCCGCCACTGCCTCGACGCTGCCAGTGCCGCAGTCGACGGTGATGATGACCGAGGGACCGAAGGTTTCGACGCAGTGCTCGAAGGTCGGGACAGACAGGCCGTAGCCGTCCTTGGTGCGATGCGGGATAAAGGTCACCGTGTCCGCTCCCAGCACGTTCAGCACGCGGAACATGAGGGCGGTGCTGGTGATGCCGTCGACATCGTAGTCGCCGTAGACGAGGATCCGTTCGCCGGCGTCGATGGCGCGCCAGAGGCGTTCGGCGGCCTTGCGCAAGTCGGGGATGGCGAACGGCGGACTGAGGTCGGCCAGACGCGGGTTCAGGTACTGGCGGATCTCCGCGGGTTCGGTGAACCCGCGGTTGACCAGCGCCCTCGCCACCGGTTCGGCGAGACAGTTTTCATGCCGGACCCGCTCAACGAGTTCGGGGTCCGGCTCTAAAATCTTCCACGACTTGGTGGCACCAGCCACCGGATCAGGCCGTTGCCTTTTTACGGCTGGTCGGGGCGGGTGCGGCTTTTTTGGAGAAGTGCTTCTTGAAGAAGAGCATCACCGGCGTCGCCACGTAGACGGAAGAGTAAGTACCGACGAGCACGCCAATGGTGAGGCACAGGGCAAAATCGTTGATCGCGCCGCCGCCGAAGATGAGCAGCATGATCACGGTGATCAGGGTGGTGACCGAGGTGAGGATGGTGCGGCTCAAGGTGCGGTTGATCGAGATGTTGGCCAGTTTGTCGCGCGGCGTCTGCTTATCGAGCAGCCAATCCTCGCGGATTCGGTCGAACACCACAATCGTATCGTTCACGGAATAGCCGACGACGGTGAGGAGCGCCCCGATGATCGGCGCACTGAGTTGTCGTCCGAACAGGCAGAAGATTCCGATGGTAATGAGCACGTCGTGAAGCAGCGCGGTGATGGCGCCCATCGCGAACGCGAACTCGAAGCGGAACGAGATATAGATCACGATGCCGATCAACGCGAGCAGCAGGGAGATCAGGCCTTTGTTGCGTAGTTCCTGACCGATCTGCGGACCGATCGTATCGTTGCCTTCCAGTTGGAACGTTTTGCCTGGATACTTTGCGGCGAGCATCTCGGTGATCGGCTCCTTTTTAATGGCGCCAAGGGCGGTGTCGCCGCTGGTTTGGAGTTCGACCTCCTGGCCCTCGACAGCGGGGATCCGCAGGTCGAGCGTGTCCACTTCGCCTTCGCTGATGAGGATGGTGGCTTCGTCGATGCCGTTTTCGGCCAGCAGTTTGCGAACCTCGCCGGTGTCCGGCAAGTCGCCGTCAACCACACTGTACTGGATCGAACGACCGCCACGGAAATCGATGCCGAAGTTGTCGGAGCCTTTCATCATGAACACGGCCCAAGAACCAGCGATGAGCAGAATCGAGCAAATGGCGGCGATCTTGCGTTTGCTCAGGAAGTCGAAGTTGGCATTGTCCATGATCGACATCATAGTGATGCGCTCGCGGCTCTCGTCTTTGGCGAGGTGGTCGAAGATCATGCGGGTGAACACCAAGGCGGTGTAGACCGAGACCACGATACCGGCGGTCAGCATGACGGCAAAGCCGCGGATCGGACCCGAACCGTAGATGTAAAGGATGATGGCGACGATCAGCGTGGTGACGTTCGCGTCGAGAATGGTACTGAAGGCTTTGTCGAAGCCTCCCGAGACGGCTGAGACAAACCGCTTGCCGGCGGCCTGCTCCTCGCGGATGCGTTCGAAAATAAGCACGTTGGCGTCCACCGCCATACCGATGACCAGCACCAGTCCGGCGATGCCGGGTAAGGTGAGCACGGGTAGCCCCGTCCCCGCCCCCGAACCGGGTTGGTGCGAGAAGATACTCAGGAAACCGCCAGCGAGAAACATGCCGAGTGGCAGCAGCAGCAAGTCGGCGAGCAAGGCGAGGTTCACCGCGACACCGGCCAAGCGATAGTAGAACAGCATGAACAGCAGGATGCAGATCGAACCGAGCATCAGCGCGATCGAACCACTGCGAATGGCGCTATCACCAAGCGTTGGCGAGATAGTCGAATTCCGTTGGATCGACACCGGGGCCGGGAATGCGCCGGAGCGCAGCACCAACGAAAGCTGGGTGGCCTCATCCATGCTGAAGTCGCCGGTGATCTGGGCGGTGCCGCCCAGAATGGGTTCGTTGATGCGCGGGGCCGAGTACAGGGTACCGTCCAAGACCACCGCAAGTCCGCGGCCAACGGGCACCTGACTGCCGTCTCTGGCGGTTTCGGTCAGTCCACTCTGTCCTGGACCAAACTCTGTGGTGACCTCACCGAACTTTTTGCGCCCGTCGCTATCGAAACTCAGCAACACTTGCACTTCGCCCGCCTGGTTTTCAATCTTCGCGTTCTCTACGCCATCACCACCCATGCGCGGCTGCACTTCGATGAAATACGGGGTGTAAGCGGTCTCGCCGCTGGAGGGGATGGTTTCCTTCTGCAGCATCAGGTCGCTTTTCGAGGTGGCCTTGAATTTCTTGACCGCATCGGCCATCTTTTCCTTGAAGGACCTGCTGGCGAGGGAGTCCTTGATGGTATCGGCCGAGGTAAGATCCACGCCAAAGGTTGCAGCCGCGTCCACGTTGTCGCGCCAATCGCGGTCATTCCACTCCATCAGGTATTTGCGTTCGCTCCCGCTCTTGCTGCGTTCGACGACCTTGTAGCCCTGCGGCGCGTCGTTTTCCTGAAGTATCGCTTGGACCATTTCGGAGTTTTTCATATCGACTCCGCGGAATTTGAGCTCCGCTTGACGGATAAGCAGAGCTTCAAGATCATCGACATCGCCGTCTTTCACGCCAGGCAGTTCGACGACGATCCGGCGTTCGTTACCGACCTTCTGCTCGAACAGGTTGGGTTCTTTGGTACCGCTTTGGTTGATCCGGTTTTCGATAATGGTCAGAATCTGCTTCGGGGCCTCCGCCTTCTGCTCGGCGATCAACCGGTCCAGATCATCTGGATCCATGGTGTCGGAGTTTTCGATTTTTTCTCGGATGTTTTTCTCGAGTTGAACCTCGTCGATCGAGAGGACAAATCGCTTGCCGCCTTGAAGGTCAAGTCCACGGGTGATGCCGTAGACAAAGACGAGAGCGAGCGAGAACAACACCATGATAATGAAGTAAATCCAGCGGCGTTTAAGGGAAGTTTTCATGTGGTACAGAAGGGAAAGTGGATCGGAGAAAGGGAAGAGTAAATAAAAGGTGGGTGGGAGACAAGCCCGGTGTAGGCCAGCGGGTTCAACGTGTGGGTCGCGGCTGGGTCAGCTTGGGGTTCAGGTTTTTGCCGACTCGTCGGGGGTCTGGTCTTTTTCGACCAAGGCGGTCACGGCTTCTTGGTGGACGTCGATCTTCACATTGTCGGCAATCTTGATGACGTACATTTTCTCGTCTTCTTTGACGCTGTGGATTTGGCCGACGATCCCGCCGGAAAACATGACTTTGTTGCCTTTTTTGAGGTTGCCCAGCATGGCGCGGCGTTCCTTGTCACGGCGCTGCTGCGGACGGATCATGATAAAATACATGAGGCCGATCATGATAGCGATCATGCCCGGCATGGTCCACGGGTTGGGTGGCGTTCTTGCCCCCTCTTGGGCGAGGATGACGATTAAATTGGCGAAACAGGGTGAAAACATAGGAAATAAGGGTCGCGACGCTATTACGGGGCAGTATCCGCATAGCAATCACAATCCGGCGGGAATCTTTGGCACAGTTACCTCGTTTTGCAAGCCGTTGAGTTGGTTTTGGCCTACTTGGCAGACTTCGACCCAGCAAAGCGGATCACGTTCGATCATTTTTGATCCAGTAGCTGGTAGCCGGTAGTGGGTAGCCAGACCACGATTTGAGCAGTCAGGCAGGCGGTAAGCGGTCGAAGGCAAAATGAAATCAGTCGATTTCCTCGGCCTCTTAGTGCGCTACGATCAACCGTCAGCAGCCGGTATTTCAGTGTTCGCGGATTGCGGACTGCGGTAACGCGTTGCGATCGTGTGGCAGGAGTTCGCCATGATGTGGCAAGGATTTGCCACCCTATGGCAAGATCTTCCCGTATGCTTGAAACTTTAATCGGTGCGTGAAAAACACGGTTTCGGCGGGCTAAAGCCCGCCGGGCAAACACAGGTTGAAACCTATGTTACGTCGTAAAACCTGACGACAAACTACCGGCTACTTCATTCTCCATCGGATCCGGCTACGCAAGCCGTCGTCTTCGAACTGCATACCGAGATTCAGGGTGTGCACGTTGTTTAACATGCCGACCGCACGGCTCTCGGCCTTTGCGGGATCGAAGGGTGGTTGTTGTTGCTCCCAAGGCGAGCCGAACAGGGAACTGACCATCTCGCCCGCCTCTGCGTCCCAGGTCCAACTGCCGCCGGGCGGGTGCAGCGGTTCGTAGCCGAACAGGTCGTAGTGTGTTTGACCGGCCGCCTCGATGCTTTCGGCGCCGGCCATCATCAGCGGCGTCAGGCAGGCCGCGCCGCGCCGGGTGTTGCCCGCGGCACTTTCCACCATGGACGCGAACAAGGCCGGCAGCTGCTTGCTACACGCGCCGGGTGAGAGTTCGAGATAGCCGATGCTGTTGGGCGCCGGCTTGCTGCCGGTGACCTTCGCCTTGTTGCTAAACGGCAAATTGTTGATGACCAGATAGCGGTCTTGCACCTCGACCCCGAAGCGCAAGGTGATCACATCCTCAATCGTGTAGCGGTAGATCCATTTCTTTTCGCCGGTCACCCGGTACAACGAACCCTCCCCGAAGCGGCCGTCGTTAAAACCCTCCGCCGGCCAGGCCAGATCATCGAGCTGCTTGCGCATTGCCTCCGGATTCTGAACGCCGATGCAGATGTTGCAGGGGCGGGTGAGCAACGAAACTAGCGCGGGAATCATCACCATGTCGTCGACGCGCCCGCCAAATTGGCCGAACATCCCCGCGAGTTCGCCGCCGCCGATGCCGATGATCGGGTCCGCGTCCTGCAACGCGATGTGCACATCGGGTCCGAGCTGGTCGAGGATCGTGCCGTCGAGTCCGAGCAGGCCGGCGATCATGTCGTCGCTGTCCTCCATCATGTCGAGCATGGCCTCCTCGTTGAGATTGAAGGACAGCAAGCCGACCGGCGCCGGTTTGAACACCGGCACGCGCAAGGCGATCGGCGCGTCCTGCGGCGGCGCGATCCGGCGCAGCCCGTTGTACAGGCTGTTGTCGATCAGCGGCAGGATGAAGGTTTCGAGTTGGTGCGTGCCGTCGGGGTGCTTTTCGTAGCGGATGGCGATGGGATCGAAAAAGCGGCGCCAGTAGCGTTCGTAGGATTCGCGATATTGCTTGTAGGCGTCGCGCTCGCGGGGCGTGACCAGTTCGAGGTCGCGCTCGGAGAGGGTACGCAGGCGGTTGGCGCGTCCGGTGTCGGGCGCGAGGGAGACGAAGTGTTTGTTGAGTTCGAGATCGGAGGTGGCCAGCAGTTCGCGGATGTAGCCGTGCTCTTCTAGAAAGGCCGGATCGCGAACCCGGTCGGACGGGTGCCCGTCGTAGGACGCGAGCAGCGCACCGGCGGAGGCTTCCTCGAGTTCGGCGCGTTCGGCGAGACGGCGCAGTTGGCCGATCTTCGCCGCGGGTCCGGTGAGATGGCGGATGAAGGGATCGGAAAAGTAGAAGTAGCTGGAGGTCTCGGCGGTCATCGGCACCTGCGTGAGCATGTATTGGAACTCATGGCTGGCGCCGAGGTTCTTGCCGCTTTCGTGCGCCTTGCGCATCGCCGCCAGTTCGGACTTGCTCGAACTCACCAGCAGAAATTTTCCGTCACGGTGCAGATGAACCGGCCGACCCGAGGGGGTTTTCCGCTCGGAAGTACCGTTGCCGGGCGGCACGCCGATGAGTCCCAAGGCGGCGGTGACCAGAAGGGGTTTGCCGAGCTTGAGAACGGCGCTGATCTCGGTGCCGTCGATCAGGTGCAGGTCGGGCAGGCAGAGCGCCATTTCCTCCACCGCGCCAGTGCCGATAAAGCGGCGCAGCAGCCTCTCGGAAATCCCGAACTGTTCGAGGTAGCGTTGTTTCACGTGGTAGGCGGCGGTGTTGCCGGTGACCGCCGACCCGGTGGAGAAGACATATTCCGAACTGCTGTCGAGCATGTCCAGGGCGGCCGCGGGTTCGCGGAAATAGGCGAAGAAGCGATCCGGGGGAACGTGGTTTGCGAGTTCGAGGCGGGGCGCTTCGCCGCCGTGTTCGGAGAGATGGCTTTGCAGCATTTGCTTGAACGGGTGAGCCTTTACTTCAACGCCTTTGATGGTCGAGAGCGGGATCGAGGCTTCTTCGCGTCCGCCGGCCGCGTCGAGTTGGAGTTCGCGCAGTTGCAGCGTCTCTTCGATGGCAGCACGACCGCCGAGAATTGACATCGCGTCGGTGGTGCGTCCGCGGCGGTTGCGGTTGTTGCGGTTGCCCAGTCCGAGGTCGCCGAGGTCGATGTCGTACGCCTCCGCCATACGGCGCACCCAGTGGGTCGACAGGGGGGCGTGTTCGAACCCAGTCGAGCTGAGCGCGTAGGTGCGCAGTTCGGCCCAGTCGCGGACGATGTTTGAGTCCTTGGCCTTGATGCGAGGGAGTTGCTCGAGCTGCCATTGGATGTTTACTGTTTCCTCGCTGCGGATATTGCGTGCCACGATGGTCGTGTCGATCGAACGATCGGCGGCTTCGTCGGCACGCATGACCCGGGCGTAGATCGTTCGGGTCATGGTCGCGTCGTCTGCCACCAGGGATTTCTTGCCGCCGGGCGCGCGTTGCGGCGTGATGGTCAGGTCATATTTTTTGAGCAGCTCGGGATCGATCTCCTTGCGTTCGCCCCAGCCCCAACTGTCGAGTACCCAGTGCTTGCCGTCGTCGATCACCGGACGCGTATCGATCAGAAAGGGGCCGGTTCGGTCACGGCGCTTCCAGCGGTTGGCGTCGTGTTTGGCGTCTTTAGGATCGACTGATTCATTGACCGTTCCGAGGCGGAAGTTCGGCACCAAAAACACCCCCTCAGGGGGGGAGAAAGATCTCGATTCTTTGTCGTCCTTTTCGAGTTCGGCGAGCGTGGTCGGACCGAGTCCGTCGCCGTCGCGGGCAAATTGTTCGGCGAACCAGTAGGCGGTGCGTAGTGTCGACTGCCGTCGCCGGATGTCCCGGCGGTCGGCCAGGCGGGCCATGCGTTCGCCTTCGAACGCGGCATCGGTCATGTCGTCGTCCGGCTCGCCCAAAAAAATCTCAACCAAGCCATCATGCGCTTCGAAGGCCTTGTCGATGCGCCACGCCCAAGGTGTGCTGCGATGGTTGAGCGGAAGTTCGACGCCGCCTTTCAACACGCGGACGCCGGTGGTGGCGTTCTTGGCGGCGACGATGTTGCTGACGCTGACAGAGGACGCGGCCTGCTCCTGGGCCTGAGTGCCAAGCGGCAAAGCCAGCGACAGAACGATGAAGGTGAGCGGGGAGAGAAAGTGCGTAGCGGTTTTTTTCATGGGGGCTCCGGAGGGTTCCACTTTTAAGTATCAGGAATCATGCCAGTTTTTCCCAGCACCTTTTTCCCCCTTGGCATGTGCACAAAAAAAATATCGCGCGCGATCCGAGCGTGAGAAGGGCGACATATTTTGATCGTTCTCTGAACAAGAACTGACGGGCGAAGAACCAGCAAAGGACGCGCCTATTTCTCTAGATCCGGCCTCGCGCAGACTCTAGTCTCAACCACATGATTCCGCAACGGATACAGACCTTGTTTGATACTGGCGCATTCGAGGTTCCGTATTTTGATAATGCCCGAGTCAGTATCGACTTTGATGAGGATTATCCTGACGATCGCTTGGTTCAGGTATTAGAGGCATTTCTCGAACGAACCCCAGACGACCGCCGCCGGGATGCCCGTCATCTTCTCGCCTATTGCAAGAAGATGATAGACGCCTGCGTCAGCGCGGAGGAGATGCT
>Ga0209828_1003247_pt1 | contig 12576 bp, 15 predicted proteins | sample MaitaG_FD_187429 | JGI IMG/M metagenome (GOLD analysis project Ga0209828, IMG submission 187429) | Marine algal microbial communities from Maine, USA - Maine_Asex2 metaG (SPAdes) (version 2) | ecosystem: Host-associated > Algae > Red algae > Unclassified | place: Maine, USA | collected 2015-01-05
GTCGGTCGACCGCCGCGAGCTCTAGATCCACCGCCGAAGCCGCCACCTCCGCCGCCACCTCCGAAGAAGTCGCCAAAGATGTCTCCGAAGTTTTCGAAGATGTCCTCCATGCGCATGCCGCCACCAGCTCCACCAAAGCCGCCCTGTCCGCTTGGACCACCAACTCCCGCATGACCAAAGCGATCGTAGCGAGCTCTCTTGTTGTCGTCGCTCAGAACCTCGTAGGCTTCCGCAGCTTCCTTGAAGTTGTCTTCGGCTGCACTGTCACCCGGATTTCTATCTGGGTGGAATTTCAATGCGGTTTTCCGGTAGGCTTTTTTGATCTCAACGCCACTAGCCCCTTTCTCAACACCTAGAATCTCGTAATAATCTTTCTTACTCATTTTGTACCTCTATTACTTTCCAACAACCACTTTCGCGTAACGAATGATCTTGTCATGCAGGTAGTAACCTTCCTCCACAACGCCAACCACTGTTCCTTTCTTTTCTTCCTCTTCAACTTCTAATTCTGAAATGGCCTCATTGTATGAAGCATCAAAGGGCTTGCCCATTGAATCCATGCGCTTTACGCCATGCTTCTCCAGCTCTTTCATCATCTTCTGATAAATCAGCACAAAACCTTCATTGTGATGAGCTTCGTTCTCATCTTCATTGATGCGAAGAGCGCGCTCTAAATCATCCATTACAGACAGCATGCTTTTTATCACCTTCGATCCGCCTGACTTAACGATGTCAGCTTTTTCTCGAGTGGTTCGCTTTCGATAATTGTCGAATTCAGCAAACAATCGAAGGTATTTGTCTTTTGCAACACCTACGTCGTTTTGCAAACCAGCAATTACATCCTCCTCCGTTTCTTCTGCACCGCCTTCTGATTGCTCAGAAGAAGACTCTTCGTTCTGAACTTTATCCTTCAGCTCCTCTTGCCCGTTCTCCTCGAGCTTATCTTTTTCTGACATCTTGAATTTGTCTTTGATTTTTCTGAAAAAACTCACTTACGCTGTATTTATGGGTCCGAAAGAACTACTCAACCTGACCTGAAAACGCGCACGAAGATAAGTTCAAATTGCTTGCCAAGGCAGTTGCAAGACCTGAACGCAGCCATTATGACATAGAACGTTCATTTACAACCAGAATTCGCAGACGAATTGACACTTTAAGAGCCTTTTTGGGGAAGAACAAACTGATGAAATTTGCTGATTGTTTCTCTATTTTATCTTGCCATAAATCTTTTTCAATGCTCATTTGTTATCGACACGAACAATAGCTTTGTCCTATGAAAAATCTGCTCCTCTTCCTTGCCATCATTTTGCTTGGTTTTTCTTGCGCTTCAAAAGGTGAACGACCATTGGTCAATGGATACCAATTGCCTGACATGGAGTTGGAAGATCAAGACGGGAAAAAGATCAAACTATCGGAGATTGAGAATAAGATCATTCTGGTGGAATTCTGGGCTTCTTGGTGCCAGCCTTGTCGCGACAAGCACATCGAGCTCAATCAGATTTATCTTCAATACAAAAACAAGGAATTCAAAAATGCTGACGGATTTGAGATTTATTATGTGAGCCTTGATGATAAAAAAGATCTCTGGCTGGATGCTATGAAAAAAGACGGCATTCAAAACTGGGCATACCAGGTAGCAGATTTGGTGGGAATGAAAAAGTCGCCAATTCCCAAGCAATTCCAATTCGAACAAATACCCACTTCCTACCTCATCGATGCCAAAGGAACGATTATCGGTCGAAATTTGCCAGAACACAATCTCTACTACGAGCTGTACTACCGCTTGGCGAAATGATGCCACAGGTCCCCAGCATTTGCTCTTCTTAAGAGCTTGGAGGATCGAACTTTTTGGAGCACTTATGTCGTAAAAAGTGAGGGTGATCAATCAGAAATAGGAATCTTCTGAAGGATCTGCTGTTTTGAGCCATTCTCATGGGATCACAATTCTTGGCGATCGCGAGAACGTCTGAGTTTTTGTCGAAGCTCTTCTTATTCGCTTTTAGTCGCTCTAGCTCTTTCACCGGATTCGTAACATTATCAGCCTTATCAGATTCAACTCTGTTTTTGAATGCATTGGTTACACTGAAGTTCTTGCATTTGTCACAGCAGCTGGGTCTGCGATCAACCAGTTTTCGAATTGTCGAGCCTTAATAACAACAAACGTATTGTCGTTTATAGCTTTGAATGCGGTTTCTAATTCGTTTTTTTTGTCAATAATACAAGTTATCTGATCTTCGAAATCGATAAGGAATATGATTTTATCACATCTCTTTTTTGTCAGGATATCAATGGCACTTTTTGCAGCTTTTGCCATTTGCTTAGCTTTTGTTTTGGGATCAACATTTGTCATAACTGGACTTACTATTGAGAGACCTGCTTTTCGAAGTTCCTTTACAATCTCTTCTAGGGCTTTTTTTTCAGCAAGGCCCTCTGTGATTATCCCGATTTTCATGGTACTACATTGGGAATTAAGCCAGTATCCAGATAATCAGATAGTTTAAAGTCACCATTTTCCCAACCTGAGATCAAATCTTCATCAGTTTCGGACAATCTTACAAGTATAGATTGGCCACTTTCTCTAGATATTGCCCAAATATCCTTCGGGTGCATCAAGTCTATGACAGTGTGTGAATGTGTGGTAAGTATTACATTTTTTTCTTTGCTAACTTCTTTTAGGAAGCTAATAATCTCTCTAATGATCCACGGATGTACAGAATTTTCTGGCTCTTCCATGAAAACTAATGTAGTTCGTGGATCTATGGCTGAGCAGAGCATGGCCAAAGTAAGAATCGTGCCATCGCTTACTTCTTCTGCCGTCCATGGACGACCGAAATTTTCTTCTGTGAAAAACAAACCAAGTGTTCGCTGATGAAGATAACCCACAGAAATGCCAGTTAGTTCGGGAATTATTGCCCGCATTGCTGATTCTACCTTTTCCCAAGACTCAGGTCTTTTATTTATCAGGTAGTCCACAAATGCTGGCAGATTTGAACCATCTTGCTCGACATGAGGATTGGGAGTCGGAATCCCCTCTGATCTGGATCCATTTGAGTTTAGTTTGAAAATTGCCCAATGCTTGGCAATTGTGCCTACTATGGTGAGATGATTCGAAAAATGGGTCCAATGAGTCAACAGCATTTGTGAACGATCGGAGATGTCATTCACTTCTTGTAAGTTATCTAGAAATTTGACCCAATGACTTTTTCCTTCTATTTTAATAATTGATTTTTTGTTCCTAGATATTTCCAAAAGAGCACCACCGTATTCTGAATCAACTCGTAGAAATTCTTCTACGATGTTAAATTCTGACTTTATATTTTGTTTGTTTGCTTGAAATGAAAAAGTATGAAGTACTTCTAAGCTGTCACCGTTCGGATGCATTCTTCTAAAGAAACCCCCATCCATATCTTTGGGGAAAATTTCTATTCTCATTTCAAAAGAAATAGCGGCTTTGGATCGTCTTCTTTTCCTGTGCGCTATATTTTCGTATCCACCTGCTCGTTGGACTGCAGTTTCCAATCCAAATTCATAAATTTCTGAAAGGAATTTGAAGGCGTTTGCTAGATTCGTCTTACCCGCATTATTTGGCCCAACTATCAATGTAAGATCACTCGGTTCAAAAGTGACATCAGCCAGTGATTTAAAATTTTTTATGCGTAGAGATAGTAGCCTCATTGAATTGCAAGATAGGGTGTTTCGTCTACTCTAGAATGGTCAAATGGTAAAACCGTTGATGGATTACTTAGTTGAATGGTGTTCTATTGCATTGCAGACCAGCCTGTGCGGGCTTACCTTTGTTTAGTAAATCTTGAGATGGTAAAAATTGGTGATGTTGAACTAGGGGATTTCCCGCTCTTGCTCGCTCCTATGGAGGACGTAAGCGATCCGCCCTTTCGTGTCCTTTGCAAAGAGCAAGGCGCCGATATGATGTACACCGAATTCATCTCCTCCGAAGGGCTCATTCGAGATGCGCATAAAAGCGTGCAAAAACTCGACATCTATCCGGGTGAACGCCCCGTCGGTATCCAAATCTTCGGCGCCAACCTCGATTCCATGAGACGCACCGCAGAAATCGTGGAGGAAGCCAAACCCGAAGTGCTCGACATCAACTACGGTTGCCCCGTGAAAAAAGTCGTGTGTAAAATGGCTGGGGCGGGCATCTTGCAAGACATCGATCGAATGGTCGAGCTCACCGACCACATTGTGAAATCTACCAGCTTACCCGTTACCGTGAAAACACGACTCGGTTGGGACGACGATACCAAGTACATCGTCGAGGTAGCCGAGCGCTTACAAGACGTAGGCATCAAAGGCATCTCTATCCACGGTCGTACCCGCAAACAGATGTACAAAGGCGAGGCCGATTGGACACTCATCGGCGAGATTAAAAACAACCCAAGAATGCACATTCCCGTTTTCGGAAATGGTGACATCAACTCCGGAGCGAAAGCACTGGAATACAAAAACAAATACGGAGTTGACGGCATCATGATCGGTCGGGCGGCCATTGGCTATCCGTGGATTTTTCGGGAAATCAAACACTACCTAGCAACTGGTGAGAATTTGGCCCTACCGATTACCTCCGAGCGCGTAAAAGCCGCCCGTCAACACCTCGAACACTCGATTGAGTGGAAGGGCAAAGTCTTGGGAATCCTGGAGATGCGTCGTCATTATACCAACTACTTTCGTGGTTATCGCAACATCAAGCCCATTCGGGCCAAACTAGTGACTACGCACGAGCCCAACGAGCTTTTCGATACCTTGGATGCGATCACAGAAATCTATTCTGAGGATGGAATGTTGTTGGACGAAGCACGCATTTTCGATCTGGTTCAGACATAAATCAATCTGGCTTTTCCTTTTTCCCCACAGATGAGTTTGTAAGAAAAGAATCGAACTTCGAAATCAGTTCCCTTCAAAGGAAGACTATGGTCTCATATTTAGCCCTAACTTGCTGATATGAATAGTTATGCACGTTCTGAAATAGCAGATGCGTTGATACAATTGGTTCTTCTAATTGGATTGGTCATTGGAGGAACTTTTCTGCTGCTGGGAGCTATGCAACTTTTTGGATGGATGGACTTGAATACGCTCTCCGTCCAAGAAAGTATGTTGATGAATGTGGCTTCCCTCATCTTGATGTTTGCTGTTCCGGCTATTGTTTTTTCTTGCATTCACAAAGAGCGTTGGTTCAAGTACCTTAAAATTGATGTCTCCGTGCATTTGGGTCCCGTGCTGTTAACGGCTGGCCTACTCATAGTGATTTTACCCTTTATGCTGCAGATTTATCAATGGAACAATGCCATTGCATTGCCCGCTTCTCTAGAGTGGCTGGAAACCCTCATGCGCAGTTGGGAAGATGAAGCTGCAGCAATGACCAAGAAATTTTTGCAGATGGAAGGGCTGAATCAATTGCTCTTCACCTTATTTGCCGTAGCAGTAGTTCCCGCTATTGCAGAGGAGCTGATGTTCAGAGGAGCACTACAGCAAATTCTTCAAAAACTAGCGGGAAATCCGCATGTAGGAATCATCTTGGCCGGAGCGCTTTTTAGTGCGATTCACTTTCAATTTTACGGATTTTTTCCCCGCATGCTATTGGGTGTGGTTATGGGCTACCTGTTTTATTGGAGTGGCAATCTCTGGTATCCCATCGTAGCACATTTCATCAACAACGGTGTACAAGTGCTGGCGGTGTATTTGGGAAATAGTGAGATCGAAGCTGATCCCGATATGATCGGACAAACTCCAGGCTGGACCTTTTTGGTCATCGGTAGTTTGATGCTTTCCATTGCCCTTTTCTACTATTTCCGAAAATGGTTCATCGATCACCCTAGAGTCGAAAAGCAGCCGACTGTAAATGTAAAGCCTGAACTTTCTGACAAAGCACCTGAAGAAGTCATTCGAGATCTGGAAGCTCAAGGAGCTTCTGATTGGATGCCGATATTCGTTACTTCTCAGCGATACTTGGCAGAAATTGCTCGTTCGGTTTTGGAAGAAAATGATATCCGATCTGTGATCATTGATAAAAAAGACCATGCTTACCAATTCGGTGAGGTTATCGTCTATTGCCGACCTGTTGATAAAGACAGAGCTAAATCCTTACTGGAAGACCTAAACAATGAGTAGCACACTGGTAACACGTATAATGACCGCTGGTGTATTTCTAGTGGTAATGTTCGGAGGAATCTACTTCCATCCTCTGGTTTTGCTTGTCCTTTTTGGTTTGATCAACATCTTTTGTTTGATCGAATACCAAGATTTGGCTAAGCTTATGCCGGGCAACGAAGCTCGAAGCCTCAGCTACGATAAAGCTTTCATGGCCATTAGTGGCTCATTGGTCTACCTCATCATCGCTGGTAATGCGCTCGATTGGTGGGATTCTCGTTGGCTTTTGCTCATCGTTCCTACCCTGTTCTCGTTTTTCATTCGTGCGCTATACTCCAAATCTGACAATCCATTCCTGAGGTTGTTCAGTAACATGTTCAGCGTTTTGTGGATTAGTGTGCCTACTGCATTGGTGGTTCAATTGGCCATGTTGAACGGGAATTTTGCCCCTCTGCGACTCATTGCCATTCTACTGTTGATATGGGCTACTGATACATTTGCTTACCTCGTTGGACGAAAAGTTGGCAAAACCCCTTTGTTTAAGCGAGTTTCGCCCAACAAAACTTGGGAAGGTATCATCGGAGGAGCAATCGCCAGCTTAATATTGGCTTTTTTGCTATCACAATACTTTACTGAGTTTGCGTTATGGAAGTGGATGATAGTGGGTTTACTGGCTATTTTCTTTGGAACTCAAGGCGATTTGATTGAATCTTTGCTCAAGAGAACAGTGAACATTAAAGACTCTGGTACTGTTTTACCAGGACATGGGGGGTTGCTAGATCGCTTCGACGCTTTGTTGTTCGGTATACCCTTTATCTATTCATTCCTATATTTGTGCCCCTGAAAGGGCTTTTGAGTCTGAATGGTGAGCTATATAGCTATAACCGGGGAAAAAGCTGGGTTTGATGAAATACGGAATACATAAAGAAGGGCATAAGATATTGCTTGCGATAGCTGCAGCCCTTCTCTTCATAAATCTTATACTTTTCTATTTTTTGGGAGCCTTTGAAGTAACACGTTGGGTCGTGGGACTTACTTCAGTAGCCACCTTCGTCTTTGCGGTGACATTCTTCCGCATTCCAAAATTTGTTGTTTTTCCTGATCGAAAGGTAGTAATTGCCCCAGCCGATGGAAAAGTAGTAGCGGTCGAAATAGTAGAAGAAACAGAATACTTCAAAGACAAACGCATACAGGTGTCGATCTTCATGTCACCCGCGAATGTCCACGTCAATCGATCGCCCATCTGTGGTACGGTAAAGTATACCGCATACCATCCGGGTAACTACATGGTGGCTTGGCACCCTAAATCTTCTACCAAAAACGAAAGATTTACAACCGTTATCGAGCACGCTGAATCAGAGGTTGAAATCTTGGTGCGCCAGATTGCCGGAAAAGTTGCTCGGAAGATCACCAATTATATGGATGAAGGCCAGCAAGTTCTACAAGGCAACGAGCTAGGCTTTATCAAATTCGGATCGAGAGTTGATATCTTTCTTCCTATTGGCACTGATGTAAAGGTGAACCTTAAGGAGAAGGTAAAAGGCGGAAAGACGGTTTTGGCTCTAATGCCGTAGGAAACCAAGATTATCTGAGCGTAAACAACGCATTGAAACTTCTTTTATCTGTTCATTTTTGGGTTGCATTGCAACCTGAGAGGCATTGCATTGCTACTTATTGACAGAATTTGCTTGGAGATGAAGAAATTGATTGGGCTATTTTATTGCTGTTTGCTGTTTGCTGCTTGCTCTGGGGAAGATCTGATACAAATAGAGGGAGTTGAGGAAGAATTCTACACGGAATGCGTCAGCTTTGGTGCAAATTCTTTTGTGCTAGAAAGTAACGACGAATTGCTTACTGTTCTTGAAGCGACTGATTTGTTAGACGAATGTGGCGTGCTTGTTCTCCCAGAGGTTGACTTCGAGCAAAGAACAATGGTGGGTAAATTACTCCGCACTAATTTTTGTGATCCTCTTTTTAAGTACACCGTTTGGGCCGATACCGGCAATGAAAATTATGAGGTACACATTGAAGCAATGGGTGACGAATCCTGTGAAGATGCCCACAACTCCTACCATTGGCTTTCATTTGGGAAGATGCCAGAAGGTTACACCGTTGAGTTCGTAACTCCTTAGAGCCACTAAGAATCCGCTACTATCCTTTCTCTGAAGGTCGTTTATCCTGACACAGCTCAATCAACACTCCGTTGGTGTCTTTTGGGTGTAAGAAGCAGATCAGCTTGTTGTCAGCTCCTTCCTTGGGTGTTTCATTCAGTAATCGTATGCCCTGGGCGCTCAATTCCTCCATTCGTGCTGAAATGTCTTCCACCTCAAACGCTAAATGATGCAAGCCTTCTCCCCTCTTCTCAATGAACTTGTGTACCGGACTGCTTTCAAGTGTGGCTTCTAATAGCTCAATCTTCAGGTTTCCGCCGTCGTAAAAGGCAGTCTTTACGCCTTCCGACTCAACCTCTTCAAGTTTGTAGAAGTCATCGCCTAAAAGTGATTTGAATAGTGGATTGCTGTCGGCGATGCTTTTCACAGCAATGCCAATGTGCTCTAGTTTTTTGAACATAATCTTGTGAAGATAATAGTGAGATCAACGCGTGCACTTGATCCATGATAAAGAGAATGCTTTCAGTAGCTGACTTTAATACACTCCTAAAGTGAAAAGCTTTCACCGCAAGAGCAAGTACGAGCCGCATTCGGATTGTCAAAGAAGAACCCCTTGCCCTTTAAGCCCGCTGAAAAATCTAAGGTAGTGCCGAAAAGATACAAGACGCTCTTGGCCTCGCATACGATTTTAACTCCCTTGTCTTCAAAAACTTCGTCGCCCTCTTTGACTTCCGTATCAAAATCCATTTTGTAACTCAAGCCCGAACATCCGCCACTGATTACGGAAACCCGCACAAAGAGTGCATCTCCACGGTCGTCGTGTTCGCGTATGCCTGAAATTCTGGTCTTTGCTTTTTCTGAAACGAAAATCATCTTATTCTAATTAGCGGCTGTTATTACTGATGCCCTTTTTATAGTCGAAAAGAATGTTCAACAAAACTAGCTGTTTTTCGAACCTCATTTTGAACGCTCTTGTCTTGCTATTGCTTTCCTTAAAAAAATACTCAAAAAAAAGGTCTGTTGAAAGCATCCTCATTAGAGACTCTCAACAGACCTTTTTGATGTTTTGTTTTGATTTTACTTGATCTAGTCGCCCATATCAACAATGATTCCCATCTTTTCCAATTCCTCAGCTTCTTCTAAAGCGGTCATGATTTCATCAATCCACTCGCTCTCTTTGTCTTTATTCGGATCGAAAGTTTCTTTCAAATCATATCCGTAAGACTTACCCGCAGTATGGTAAAAGAATGCTCTAAATCCGCTCTTCCGCTTTTTGATCATGGAATGCAAAGACTCTTCTCTATTTCGCTCAATCATCTCTACCAGAACTTTACCATTGTTGGTACTCAACTTAGTAAGCTGATCGCGAAACTGCTTGTCGAGTTGTTTTTCCAATCGTTTGATGTACTTTTTGCGTTGTCGTTTTTTCTCCATCGCTCCAGTTGCCTTGTCCAGCTCTTCCATCAAGGTAATTGCTTTCTTGTAGTACGGTCGAACTTTGATGATTCTACGACGCAACTTGTTGTAAGCCCGCATCTCTTCATCGCTCTCAAATCGTCGTTCAGTCAAAGCAATCAAGGGCAAAGTGATTATTGCCATGGTATCAGTACCCTCCACATGGGTGCTTAGCAACTCTCCATCCTTCATGCGCTCTTTCATCTCAAAGGACTTGTCCTTTACGACCTTTTCGGTATCCTGAGCAAACAGTGCCATTCCGAAAAGAAAGGCGCTCAAGATGTATATGTGTTTTAAGGTGGTCATAGGCCAAAATTAGTTGTTTACTTCTATGACTGATAGAACGATGTTGTGGTTTACTCCATTGCTTACGAGTTTCTTTTAACTAATGTTCATTAAATTATTGATTTTCAATTGATTGGTGTTGAAAATAGCGCTGTTTAATAAGAGGAAAAACTGAGTGTTTCCACCAAAACTACTCCGCCAGTAGTGTCTCCATACTTAGCTGGAATGAAAGAATTGAGCACTCTTGTGCTTTCTACAACGTTCACTGGAACCCCGCGTAAGCTCTTCACTTTCACGCCATCGACAATGTATATGGTGGAGCCTGGTCGGGCAGCTCTTACTTGAAGGCTACCGTCGGCATTCACTCGAACACCGGGTAGGGTGCCCAGCGCATCTACAAGGTTCGCCACTGGCATGTGGTCCAGCGTCTCTTTGTCTATTACTGGTGCAACAGTGGGGTTGATTTGATCCATTAGTGGGTGTTGGTAACGTCTTGGTGCCGAGACAACTATTTCGTCTCCCAGTAAGAGCTCCAGTGCTTCGTCTATAACTACACTCTGATCTGCAACGATTGGAATAGCTTCTACCTTGCTTGTCATAAAACCTGGGTAACTGAATTGAACAGAGTAGGTTCCTGCAGGTATCGGCTTCAATGCGTATTGGCCATCGGCATCGGTAAAGGTTCCTGTTTGAAATCCAGCGCCGCTTAAGTAAACTGTGACGCCAACAGCGGGATCTCCATTGTCATCGAGCACCTTTCCCAAGAGCTCCCCACTTTGGGCCGAAGCAGAGTAAGCAAAGAACAAGAATGTTAGGGTATAAAAAAAGGCCTTTAGATCTTTCATTTGTTGGAATTATATGAGTTGAATTAGTGTTTAAATATAATTCTGAGGCCACATGCCTTGGTCATGACTTTGTCTGAAGGAAAGACTTTACAATTGAGTGACTTTCGACCTTCAACGACTGTCAGAAAATCCTGTAAGTAGCATTGCTGCTTCAGTTTAAGTACTTTTGCGGTTGCTTAACGTTTTCGTTGAGTGGTAGTTTTTAAGAGCGATTTCAACCAAAACATTCATGCCCGGAGGAATTTTAGGGTGGATATTGATATTTGTGGTAAGCCTTGCAGTTTTGCTTCGGGCTTCCGATAAGTTTATTGAAGGGGCCGAGCGCATTGGCCTCTCTTTGGGTATTCCACCTTTTGTGATCGGATTAACGCTCGTGGCCCTTGGAACCTCTATTCCCGAACTAGCCTCCTCTGTTTTTGCGGTGCTCGAAGGAGCCTCAGAAATCGTAGCCGGTAACGTTGCTGGATCGAATATTACAAACACCTTACTGGTCTTGGGAGTCGTTTTTCTTGTCGCTAAACCTGGGAAGTTTCAAGTAAATGTGGGGCGAGGAGATCTTATCTTTCTAGTGATTGCAACCTTCATTTTTACCTACGGCGCCTATGATGAAGTTTTTAGCTTTTTCGAATCCATGCTCTGTATTTCGGGAATATTCCTCTACATGGGCTACCAACTTTACAGCTATCTCAGTAAGAAAGTAGAATCAGAAGAAGAGTTACCAACTACGGAGTTGAAAGATTTCTTGATCATTCTCGTATCCGGTTTATTCATTTACTTTTCCGCCAAGTACAACATTGAAGCGATTCAGGCCATTGCCAAAATCATCAACATCGGTGTGGAATACATCGCACTTACCGCAGTGGCCTTGGGAACTTCTCTTCCAGAATTGTTTGTAAGTCTGGCCGCAGTGCGAAAGGGAAACATTGCCATGGCTCTCGGAAATGTTTTGGGATCAAACATCTTCAATATTTTTGCCGTAATGGGCTTTCCGGGATTGATCGGAAGTTTGAAGATTTCACCGGTAATTAATTCTGTGAGTGTGCCTTTGTTGTTGATTGCTACTCTGCTCCTGATTAGTATCGTTCATCAAAAGACCGTTACGAAATGGCGAGCAGCTATTTTGCTCCTCCTTTATGCTTATTTCTTTATTCAGTTGTTCACAGGAGTTGTAGCGGTTTAATTTTCTTCAATCTTCAATCTTCAATCTTCAATCGGCAATCCTCAATCTCATGGGATTACTCTATGTCGTTTTGATAAGGCGATCTGTTGTCAGAAATTCTGCTTCAACACTTAGCGCTGTTTAAGTAATTCAATGCTTTTCTCTACTTTTTGAGTTCTTGTTGGGATGTCTTCCGAAAAGAGCGACCTCTCTGCGGATGAATATGCAGTATCAGATCTGGTTAACCTATGGTAACAGCTCTCTGGTCAAATAAGGTACTTGATTACTCTAGTGAAGGCAAAAAAAAACGGCCTCAGATGAGGCCGTTCTAAATAGTATCAATTTCTTTTTTGAAAGCTAAGCATCGTCGGATTTACTGGTGTCATTGTCGTCGGAATTTCCGGCAATCATGTTCCCTAATCCACCAGTAAGCTGCTACCTAATTCGGTGACTTTACTGATTCCTGCATCAATGGCATCTGCCACTGGCGATTCTTCAGCGTCTTTCACTTCTGTAATTGGAGCTGCAGCATCTACTACCGCGTCTTTCGCATCAACAATCGCATCCTTTGCTTTCTCCACCGGAGCCGCATTGAATACCGCGTCTTTTGCATCCG
>Ga0209828_1003249_pt1 | contig 12570 bp, 7 predicted proteins | sample MaitaG_FD_187429 | JGI IMG/M metagenome (GOLD analysis project Ga0209828, IMG submission 187429) | Marine algal microbial communities from Maine, USA - Maine_Asex2 metaG (SPAdes) (version 2) | ecosystem: Host-associated > Algae > Red algae > Unclassified | place: Maine, USA | collected 2015-01-05
TTATATTACTTGGGTCTTCCTTTAGCGACTTTTGAAATGCTCTAATGGCCTGATCATACTTTTTCTGGCGGTTTAAAACGCGACCAAGTTTCTGAAACTCGTTAGAAAGCGAAACATCTTGAAGTGCCAATGATCTATTATAAAATTCTTCTGCCATTTCAAAATCACTCAGTCTTTCATAATAACCACCAATAACAAACATGGCATTAGCATCATACGGATTGTATCTCAAGGCTTGCTTTCTGTGGTAAATGGCATCTTCGTAATCGGAATTTTGAGCATAACTCAAACTCAATTTTTCATGTATAAATTCTGAGGCTTCACCTAGATCTAGTAATTTTTTAAACCAAACTACAGAATGGGTGAAAAAATCTTGATAGTAATACGCTTGTGCTTTTAGACTAATTAATTCAACATTATTGGCATAACTTTCTAAACCTTTATCTAAAAAACGATGTGATTCTTTAAACTTACGTTTTACTATAAGATGCTTCGCCAACTTAAAAATTGCTTTTTGATGTGTTAAGTCTAGATTAAATGTTTTTAAAAACTCATTTATAGCTAAAGTATCTTTCTGTTTTTCTAAAACCACACCAAGTTCGTAATGGTAATTTGGGTTTAAACTATCAGCCTCAATTAAGGTTTTAAAAAGTGTATTTGCGTCGTTATAATTCTTAGTTCTAGATAGTAATTTGGCGTATTCATATTTTAAAAGTGCATTGTCTGGATTTACCTCTATTGCCTTTTTATAATTATTTAAACCTTCACCATAATTACCAATAGCGATGTAGGCTTTGGCAATTTCGTCATAAACCTCATCTAGATTTTTAACAGATTTATAGGTTTCTATAGCTTTGGTGTAGTTGCCAAAAGCATAAAACTTATCTGCTTTTTCTATTAGGCTTTGTGCATTTGACACAGAGATAATAAGGCAGAATACTAAAGCAAAAGATACTTTCATATATAAATAGGCTTAATTTTTTTTAGAATCATTGCTTTGAAACACAATTGGTAAACTAAAATCTACAATTGTAGCTTTACCTTCGTGCATTCCTGGCTTAAATTCTGGAAATAAGTTTATGACACGAATAGCTTCTTCTTCTAATTTAGGGTGTGGAGCTCTAGCAGCAACATCAACAACCTTACCTGTGGCATCAATTGAGAAATTAATAAAAATACGTTGTTTCCCGCTTCCCAATCCTAATGAATTTGCTAACTTGGTATTGAAATTTTTATGTATTTGCATCTGTACGTTATTGGATGTACATTTTTTTCTTTTGTCTTCATCGATTAATTTTTCGCAATCAGGATATGCTGGAGCTACGTCTACCTTAGAAAATGAGATAAAATCATTTACCATTCTCTCTTTTTCTGTTTTTTCTAAAGTATTTAAATAGCGTTTTTCCTTTTCCAGATGCTCTTTTCTTATAGAATCAATCTGATGATTTAATTTTATGACTACTGGATTTTTGGCGCTAGAATTTTTTAAAATACGATCGCGTTGCGCAACAAGTTCGTCATAGCTTTTAACCTCTTGGGCTAAAGTTGTATCAGTCACCTGAAAAACAATTGGCAAAGCATAAGGTACTACAACCAATTTTCCTTTTTGTCGTCCTGGACTAAATTTTGGCAATGTGTTCATAACACGTTTGGCTTCATCCTCTAGCGCAAGATGAGAAGCTCTAGCATTAACCTCAACTACATCTCCTTCTTTGTCAATTTTAAAAGACACGAAAATACGCTGCCTTCCATTTACGCCTATAGCATCTGAAACACCTTTATTAAAATTTTTAGCAACGTGTTTTTGTATAAAATCGTTCATGCACTTTTTACGTTCTGCGTTGGTAGGCAAATCTTTACACTCTGGTAATGTTGGCACTTCTTCTAATACTGAAAATGGGACTTCAACATTTTTATCTAGCTCTTCAATTTCAATAACCTCAACATAATTCATTAATGATTTTATCTCGTCAACTGAAAAAAATCTAACCAAATTGTCATAATTGTTTTTTGTGATTGTTAACGATTCATTTGCGTCACTAATTATTAATGTGTTATATAATCTCCCGATTAATATATCTTTCACTTTTTCATAAGCATCCTTATGTTCTTCTTCAGTTAGGCCATTTATATCCTTAGAAATCACTCTTAGTGTTTTATTGTAATTGATGTTTTTTCTTATTTTTTTTGATTCCTCCGTCTTAAGATATTTCAAATATTCTTCATAAGTTTTACTAATATTGAATCCTTCAAAGCGTTTTCTATCTTTCTCCGTAAGCTTTCTTGATTTCTCAGCAAAATCTTTAAACATTTCTCCCATATATTTGAAATAAGCAACATATCTCAAATATTCATCCTTTGTTGGAACATACTTTTCTTCAGAGAAATTATATAAATCTCTAATCTTAAAATAACTATCTTCAGTCTTACTTAACTCTTTAATTTCTTCATAATATTTCTGAATCCACTCTTCATCTGTTAAGTCTTGATCTATCGCTTCTGTTTTCGTTTCTACTTTTTCTTGTGCTCTAACTTCGGTAGAGGTATAGATTAACATACCAAATATTAATGGAATTAGTAATGCATACTTTATAAGATGCTTTCGTCTTGATTTTGACTTTTGTAACATAGCGATTCGTTTTTTGATTAATGATTTTTTGAAAAACGTATTGGTAAATGACACATTATTGACATCAAATACTTGCTTGAGCAAGCTTTGATAGTAATCTGTTTTTCCGTTTTGTTTTACAGCTTTAGCATCAGCCACATACTCATGCAATTCCTTTATTCTACTCTGGTACATGTATATTAATGGATTGAACCAGAACAGAATTCTGAAGACTTCAAAATAGAGCAAATCTAAAGTGTGCCTTTCTTTAATATGAACCAATTCGTGCTCACATATCGTTAATTTTTCCGTTTCAGGAATCTCTTCTCCTAGAAAAATAGTATTGAAAAAAGAAAACGCAGCAGTACTTTTTATCAGCTTTACTAGCAGTACGTTTCCTTGCCAACGCTTTGGGTTTTTTTGCTTTATCCGATAGAGTTTCACAATTTTAAAAAGAAAGATTAAAGTCGCTACTGACATACCAATTAAAGCAAAAGTTTGCCATAGCGGAATTTCTGGCCGCTCTATAACTAGACCTGCTTGCTCTGCAACTAAAATGTCATATTGTGAAGGGATTTTAGTGCCTATAAAAACTTCAGGAAGTTGAATAACTACGTTTTCTGTAGTTAGAGTTTTCAATTTCGGAAATTTAAGAAACGGCAGAACCATTGCTAATAAAGACGTACTAAGCAAATACACTCTATTGTAATTAAAAAAGGTTTCACGCTTTAGAAAAAGGTCATAAACCAATAAAAACAACGCCTGAAATGCAATAATCTGAATTATAGTGTATAACATAATTATTGTTTTTTATCAATTTCATTTAACAAGGTTTCAATATCCTTAATATCTACATCGTTCTTCTGAACAAAAAACGACACCATGCTTTTAAATGACCCTTGAAAATAATTATCTACCAATTTATTTATAGATTGATTACTGTAAGAAGCTTTGGCAACCACAGGAAAATAAAGGTGTCCTTTCCCTTGTTTTTCATAATCTACAAAGCCCTTAGATTCTAAAATTCTTACAATTGTAGATACTGTATTGTATGCAGGTTTAGGTTCTGGCAAAATCTCAATTACAGATTTAACGTTTGCTTTTTTTAGCTGCCATAAGGCTTGCATAATTTCTTCTTCTGCTTTAGTGAGTTGTTTCATGTTTATAGTATTCAGTATTCAGTATTCAGTATTCAGTATTCAGTATTCAGTATTCAGTATTCAGTATTCAGTATTCAGTATTCAAATATAACTAATTTTTTAGTTTAAACTAAATTTTTAGTTATAAATGTAACAATGGCCTATTTATTGCGTCTCATAGTATGAAATTAAACTAATAATATGGAAATTTTTTTAGTGCTTGTTGCACTGCTCTTGATGCTATTAGGAATAATAGGTAGTTTTTTACCTGTTTTACCAGGACCACTAACTAGTTGGGCCGGACTTTTAGTATTACACTTTACTGACGGCGTAGAATTGAGTCAGACGTTTTTAATTGTTACACTTATTGTGGCCGTTTTTATATATGTTTTAGACTATATTATACCAGCTCTGGGAACCAAACGCTTTGGCGGCAGTAGGTTAGGAATGATTGGTACTACTTTAGGGCTAATTATTGGGTTGCTATCGCCTATTCCGTTTGGTATAATTATAGGTCCTTTTGTTGGAGCGCTCATTGGTGAAATGATCCATAGAAACGATATGGATAAAGCTTTGAAAGCTGCTTTTGGTTCCTTCTTAGGATTTATGGCGTCTACCTTCTTAAAATTTATAGTAGCCGTTGTATTTCTTGGTTTCTTTATAGTAAAACTATCAGAGCATAACGCAAACTGGTATTAAAATAATTTTTTAATACCATAAAAAAACCTAACTACATAAATGTAATTAGGTTTCATCTTTTTGCTATTAACTCAACAAATACTTGAGAGGGATTAATTAATTCTCTTGTTGACTTGCGGTAAATATAAATAACATAAAGCTCTTTGAGTTGCGGAAAAACCGCAAACATGTTGCGGAAAAACCGTAGTTTCTATATTTAAAAGGTACCTTAAGCGGATTAAGGGTCTAAAAAAATACAAATTTTTGGTGTTTATTTACAAAAATCCTTTTTCCCTAGCTTCTTTTAGTAAGATTTCATCCTTTTCTCCTGGGATGGAGAACAATAATTTGAGTTGTTTTTTTCGCTTTTCTAGTGCACTTGTAGATAAATCGATATACTCTTTTAGGCTTCGGGTTTTTACACCTTGAGATAAAAGATGCAGAATTTTGCGATTAACATCGTCTATATAGATTTCGCTAGTCAATGTCATTTTAACATAGTTGTTAACTGTTGCGCTATAATATGGTGGTGATTTTAGTATTTGCTGAAAGGCATCTGCTAATTCTATAGATGTTAAATCACTTTTTATAAGAAACCCATCTGGGTTTATTTCTTTAATTATATTATGAATTCTAAACGATTCGTTAAACATGGTTAGAATTACAATTTTAGCATTTGGCAATACGGTTTTAGATAATAGTGCTAAGTCCTCACCAGATGCATATTTACCATCCTCAGATGCTGGTAAGCTAATATCAAAAAAGCAAATGTCGTACGGTGTACCTTTGGCTGCGCGCTCTAACATAATTACGGCTTTGTCGCAATTATTGGCTGTATCAATAAGCAAAGTTTGGTCGTCTTCTTTAGTTGCCATTAACACATTTTGGTAACCCTCAATAATTATTGGATGGTCATCTACCATTAATATATTAATATGTTTCATAGCGGTTAATTTGTGTAGGGAATTTTAACATTGACTTTTGTTCCATTTCTAGGTTCAGATATAACAGTGATTTCACCGTTAATGTCTTCAACTCGAGAGGTCATGTTTTTTAGGCCAATACCCTTTTTACTTTTAGAAGTATCAAAACCATCTCCATCGTCAATGATGTCCAAGCAAATTACGTCTTTTTCTAAAGAAATACTAATTTTTATAATTGTGGCATTTGCATGTTTGTAGATATTTTGCATGGATTCTTGTATAATCCTGTAAATATTAATTTTACTTTTATTAGATACCATGTCCCAACTTATATCGTTGGTAAACCTAAAATTATGTTCTAATCCATACGATTGGGTCTGATTGCCAATGAGCTCTGTGAGTATATCCATAAAGCCAGATCCTGAAACAAAATCTGTATTTAACTCATGTGAAATCTTTCGGATATCTTGCTCGACTTCTTGAAGTTGGGCAATGTATTTTGCTCTTGTTAACATGGCCTCTTTACCATCCTTAAAATTGATACTATCCAAACTTAAACGCGCACCAAAGAGTCGTCCAAGCACACCATCATGTAATTCTTCTGAAACTCTAGTTTTTTCTTTAGCTCTTGCTTCATCTAGTTTATCTTGTTGCCCAAGCATAAGATTGTAAATGTCTTCATTTGCTGTTTGTTGAACTTGTACTAATTTTAGTTTTCTGTTTTTAGCGCGTTGAGATATCACAGTATATATAAGTATTGCGCTTAATAGTAAGCCAATAGACACTATAGCTAGGTATAAGTTTTCCTTTGAGATTTGCTTGTTTTTGGCTTCTATCTTTTCGTTTTCTTCTTCTAATTGATCGGTCTCAAATTTAATACGAGCGTATTTGTTTCTTACATTTCTCCCTTCTTTTAATAAGCTGTCAGTGAGTCTTATATGCTCTCTTAAGTACGATTTACCTTTTTCACCTTTTGTGATTTCAGATAAAATCAAAAGTGCCTCTTGTTTTATTTCATTGGCGGAAACTTTAGAAGAAATCTCTAAAGCTTCATTGGCATATTTATAAATTGAATCTTTTTCCTTTATTACATTATATAATTTAGAAATATGTAATGATACGTTCATTCTTAATACCTCATCATTTAGCTTTTTAGTTAAAGCATAAGATTCGCGAAACATCTTATTTAAAACCTCGAAGTCATACTTTCCTGATTCCAATTTAGTGTCAGCTATATTGGTAAGAATAGTTGGGTAAAATGAAGGGTCTTCCTCCTGATATCTAGACCTTAATGGTAAAAGACTTTGATAAAGTTTTACAGCTTTATCAAAGTCACCCATTTGCCTATATACAAATGCTTTATTATTAATTGAATAAACTTCATTAATAAATCCATCCTCCATTTCTCTAGCAAAAACACTCGACTTTTCATAATACTCTAACGCTTTCTCATAATTATCAGTTTCTCTAGATATTATTCCCAATAGGTTATAGGCATTCCATAACAAACCCAAGCGATTTTCAGAATTGGGCAATCTATTTAATAATAAAATAGACTTAATTGCAGCTTCTTCTGCTGCTGCGTATATTTTTTCAACTTGTAAAATTTCAGCTAAATGGAAGAGGTCTTCAGCTTTGTACTCGGAAATTTCGTTGGGCGGGTAATGTTTAAGAGCTTGAGTATAATAATAATAAGAGCTATCCTTTTTCTCAAAATACCTATAGATTATTCCTAGGTTTGAACCTGCCACTTTGACTGCAGAAGAATCATTTATTTGTTTTCCTAGTCTAAAATTTTTTCTGTTTAAGGAAATATAACTTTCATAATCTTGGGATTCAAAAATAAGTAATGATAAATTTCTATTAGCCATTAAAACGATAGAATCTATTTTAGTTTTTTTAGCTAAATCTGAAGATTTTTGAGCAAATTCTAAACGCTCATTAAGGTTGAAATTACCATTTTTAGAATTTAAAATTAAATTATTGATCGAATCAATTGAAATATTTTGAGATAACAAAGGATTGAAAGCAATTTGAAAAAAAATAAATGCTACTAATATGTGTTTACACAAAATCTATAATTTATTATAAAAATAGACTAAAATTAACATAACCACAAAAGCCGTTATGAATTAACATAACGGCTAAAAGTTATATGCACGAGTTTTATCCTCGTGACTTTATTTTTATCTGCTTTTTTTCTATAGCTAACAAATCTTTTGGGCTGTATTTTTTGTAAGTCGGATTTTCGTCTACAACATTTACATTTTCAGATTGTACTCCAGAAACGGTTAATACTAATACAGCAACTAAGGCTAAAGTAATTTTAAGGGTTTTCATATTTGTCAATTTAGGGTTAAAAAAATAGTCAATAATAATCTTGTAACGACTATCGTTACGTTTTGGGAATTAAATGGATTATTAACTATTTTAGGACGAGCCTAAAATTGTACTAAAATAAAAACGAGGGATGTTTTTCTAGACAGCACGTGTCTAACAGTAAAATGGATTAAAATTTTCCTTGATAAGTGATTAGGGATCTTAAGAAGGATTACAAATGTACTTTTAAATATCCTTACCTATATTATAATATCGTTTAAATGTATTAAATTGACGATTAAGTGTTGTTATTTTGTTAATAACTTGTTGAAAAGCTAATTTATCTGATGAAATACCTTCTTAAAAATAATCCGTATTTAAACAAAAAAGCATCCCAATCTTCTTCCGATAGTTATCGGAACAGAAAAAAGGAAAGCCTTTCATTGGAATTCTCATACTACTGAGAATTACTACATTCCGATTTTCATCGGAACAACACAACTTCTTTTCAATTGCTTCAAAGCATTGAAGCTTTAATTTTATTCCCGATGTTTTGGGATACTAGTTTGGACAAAATTCAGTTTTCACAAACTCATTATATATTTTACTCTTATATAAACAAGTATAGATGTCTTATAGCCGTTGCAAATGTATAAAGTCTTATAAAGAATAACAAACATTGCTCTAAATTTGTTATTTTTAATTTAAAAACACTTAACTAAACTAAACTAAAGCTCAATGCTTTTATAGTGTATCAATTTTAATCTTTATTTAGATGCTCTTTTAGTAACTGTTTTATACTTTTAATATCAGACTTTAAAATTTCTAATTCTTTATTTTGATTCTCTATAATTGTCTTGTATAAACTATTGTCTTTGTCTAAAATTTCTATTTTGTTGTGAAGTGCTTTTATTGCTTCAACAAACATTGGATCATAATCTCCGTAAGCTGTTTGTAAAAACCCTTGACCATCTTCTTCTACTTTTGTTGGCCAAACCTTTTGCAAATCTTGAGCTACAAACCCAAATTGTAATTCTTTTGGTCTTGTAATACCTGTTTTAGTATCATTCCAATAATATGAAGCTCCTTTCATTTTTAATACTTGGTTTAATACATCTTCACTATCCATATATTTAATATCCTTTTTTAAACGCTTATCAGAATTAGCTAACCAAGAACCAGCTGTGCTTTTAGAGGCATTTCCGTTAACAGATAAGGTGTTTGGTAATGCCGTTGCAGAAGGCCACCTAATCCCCAATTCTCCATTAGCAAAATCACCAAATATAAGAGGTTGAGTTCCATTATTATTATGAACATAGAGTCTATTGCTATTATTCTCAAACTGCCCAGCTTGATAACCAATAAATACACTACTACTTTTTGAACTTCCAATTGAGCCTTCTCCAGCTCGATGACCTATAGCTACATTTCTTGAACCCGTTAAATTATTTTTTAAAGACTCGTTTCCAATAGCAACATTATAGTTTCCTGTAGTATTTAAACGAGATGATAAATAACCCATGCTAACGTTATTTTCGCCTGTTGTGTTTAGTAAACCAGCTGATATTCCAAAAAAGTTATTTCTATCACCAATGGTATTATTAGCACCAGCAAATGTTCCAAAAAAACTATTCGCCCCTCCAGTTGTATTATTATATCCTGCTTGAGCTCCAACAAATGTATTACTGCCTGCTGTTGTGGTATTTCTACCTGCATCAAAGCCAATAAAAGTATTTTTTGTAGCTGTAGTATTATTTAGCCCAGATGCTGATCCAAAAAAACTATTTTCGCGACCAGTTGTATTATTTAAACCTGAACCTGATCCAAAAAAGGCATTTAAAACACCAGTAGTATTAAAAAAACCTGATGATTCTCCAAAAAAACTATTAGCACTACCCGTAGTAGTACTTAATCCTGATTCATAACCAACAAATGTATTATTAGCACCATTTGTATTAGCTTGACCCGATCCATAACCTATAGCAACATTTCTATTATCGGTTAAATTATCGTTAGCGCCTGCATTAATTCCTAAATATATAGAAGACCCATTATTGGTGCCATCATTATCACTTTTTCCATCTATTAGATCATCTATTCTTTGAACTCCGCCGGCTACACTATTCCAACTTACCGTTCCACTCCCATCGGTAGTTAATACTTGTCCTAAACTACCATCTGCTGCAGGAAAAGCATAACCAGTCGCAGATGGGTTGCCAACTTGTAACTCTGCATTGGCACGTAAAATATTAGTATCAAACTCACCATATATTAATGGCGAACTAGAACTTGTGTTCTCTATGTATAAGCGATCACTATTTATTTCTGTTTTGCCAGCCTCATTACCTATAAACACACTACCACTATAAGAATTTGCAAAACTACCTTGCCCCGCTTCAAAACCAATAATAACATTAGATGAGCCAGTTTCATTATAATAGAGTGCTTCACTACCAATGGCTATATTGTTATTTCCCGTTGTATTAGAATACAATGAGCGGAATCCCATTGAAGTATTGTTATTACCATTTGAATTTCTTGATGAACTAAGAATTCCTACAGAAGTATTATTAACACCTGTTGAATTAACTAATAATGAAGAATTTCCAACGGCCGTATTTTGACTTCCTGTGGTATTAACAGCTAAACTAAAAACCCCTAAAGCGGTATTTTGACTTCCTGTAGTATTTTCCAACAAGCTATTAAGTCCAATTGCAGTATTTAGTGTTCCTGTAGTATTATCTCTTAAAGCCTGATAACCATTAGCAGTATTATAACCTCCTGTGGTATTATTCATTAAACTAGAATCTCCTGTTGCTGTATTGTTTGTACCAGTAGTATTGCTCATTAAGCTAGAATCTCCTGTTGCTGTGTTTTCAATTCCTGTTGTATTATTTCGTAAGGTATTGTAACCTTGTGCTGTATTATTTCGTCCTGTTGTATTGCTAAATAGACTATAAGCACCATTTGCTGTATTTTGATTACCAGTTGTATTTGTATATAAAGCATCAAACCCGTTTGCAGTATTATTTCCTCCTGTTGTATTATTATATAAGGCATATGAGCCTAAAGCATTATTAGATTGACCTGTTGTATTAGACCTTAATGAGTTATAACCACTCGCTAAATTGTTTCTGCCAGTTGTATTATTTACCATAGAATTAAAGCCAATACCTACATTTCTATTATCTGAAGTATCATCATTACCACCAGAGCCAACACCTAAAAAGATAGAGGATCCATCTTGAGAGCCATCATTATCACTTACACCATCCGTTAAATCATCTATTTTTATAGCTCCTGAACCGCCAGTTCCAATAACCACCCAATTAAGAATGGAGTTATCCCAATAATAAAAACCTTTTGCTTGTACACCATTACCTGTAATAAATAATAACATTCCATCTTGGTCTGTTGTTGGATTAGTAATAGGAAAAGCATCTGCTTTAGGAATTAAAACACCATCAGTATTTGAAGGTGCTATTTGGTTTGTAGAACGAATATCTAAACTAGCATGAGGATTGGTAGTGCCAATTCCTACTTGTGCTATTATTGATAAGGGTATGAATAAAAAACACAAGGTTATTAGTGATTGTTTCATAATATTAATTTTCAGTAGATTGGGTATAACTATTAATTTTTACAGGTATTTGTCTTTAAATAAATGACTACTATATAAGTGAACTTCATTTATTAAAATTGATTAATGTATAATTTGTATATGATTTTTTTTATATGCATAGAATTATAAAAAATAACATTGTAAATGTAGATGTAAATAGAAATGGATACTGATACTATTGTAACAAATAGTATAGTAAATTTAACATTACTAATTAATAGCGTTCTGCCAAATCATAGAAATACATACAGCAAATAAATCGTCTATAAGTAACAAGAATATGTTACATTTTGGCATATTTAGTTGGAGAACAGCCAAACTCTTGTTTAAAGCATTTCGAAAAATATGACGGTTCATTAAACCCAACGGAGTAACAAGCTTCTGTACTTGAGACACCATCAACTTTTATAAGTTTAGCGGCTAATTTTAAACGTTGCGTTCGAATAAATTTGCTCGTAGTTTGTCCTGTAATAGCTTTTAATTTTCTGTACAACTGCATACGGCTTACTCCAATTTCTTGTGAGAGAATTTCAATATTAAATTTAGGATTAGTAAGTTGACTATTTAAAACTTCTTGTAAACGTGCTAAAAACTTTTCTTCTACTGAAGAAACATCTATATCTATTGGTTTTAAAATAGATTCCTTTAAGAAACGTTGCTGAACTTTTCTTCTGTTATTAAGTAAGTTGGTAATTGTTAGTTTTAAATAATTTGTACTAAAAGGTTTAGTTATATAACTATCTGCTCCTTTTTGTAAAGCATCGAGTTTATATTCATCTTCAGTTTTTGCAGTTAATAATCCTATTGGAATATGTGAAGTGAGCTCGTTTTCTTTTAACTGTTGCGTAAGCGATAAACCATCTTGTTCTGGCATCATTATATCACTAATAATAATGTCTGGGATATGAGTTATTGCTTTTGCTATTCCAACTTTGCCGTTTTCAGCTAGTAGAACTTGATATTCATTTTCAAAAATGGTACTGATATAATTTCTTATGTCAGTATGATCATCAATAATTAAAAGAATTGGCGCTTCTTCAGAAGTATTTATAGTATGAGCAATAACTTCTTCATCTGTAACCGTTAGTTTCTTATCAGTAATTCTTTTTATAGCTGCAACCATTATTTCGGCTTCAGTATACTTATTTTTTGTAATAGGAATTTGAACTGTAAACTGTGTTCCTGTATTTTGATTGCTTTCTACAGAAATAGTTCCATGATGTAATTCTACCAATTCTTTTGTTAATGCCAAACCAATGCCTGTGCCTATATTATTTGTGT
>Ga0209828_1003261_pt1 | contig 12539 bp, 10 predicted proteins | sample MaitaG_FD_187429 | JGI IMG/M metagenome (GOLD analysis project Ga0209828, IMG submission 187429) | Marine algal microbial communities from Maine, USA - Maine_Asex2 metaG (SPAdes) (version 2) | ecosystem: Host-associated > Algae > Red algae > Unclassified | place: Maine, USA | collected 2015-01-05
ACGCACATTACATTTTGACTATAGGCCTTCTTAACAGGTGAAATAAGATTGGTATGAATGACCGGTATAAAAATAAATATCGCATTTCGTCTGCACGACTAAAATCCGTGGAAAATAAATTTGAACCACGATCCAAAAATTTGGCATCCATTGTACGAGGATTCAAATTATCTGTAACCACCTATGCCCGTAAAAATGGAGTGCCCGGTTTTAAATGGTAATCCCGTTTTCATGATCACATTATTCGTTCTGAAAAATCTTTTAATAGAATTCAAAATTATATGATCAATAATCCTAGGAATTGGGTGGATGATAAATTTTATCATAAAAAAACGAAATTATCCGAATCGTAAGCCGTCTTTTCAAAGTAGCCTTCAATATCGGATATGGGTTGCAATATGCCAGAATCATCAATAGAATGCGGGTAAAACCCACGACTGATCAACAATTCTGATGTTTTAAAATACAGGTCATTTGGACGACCATCATTGATAAACTCCAAAATGATTTTGGTGGATAAATAATCTAACGCAGGCTCTAATCCTTTTATCGTGTTCCATTCAGCTCCTTCTACATCGATCTTGATAAAAGCAGGTTTGATTTTACGTTTATTAAGGAAGCTGTCAAGTCTTTTATATTTGACAATTGAACTTTTGATGTCTACGGCTTCAATCCAATCTGATTTTTGATATTGCTCGATAGATTCTGCATTATATTCAGAATACTCTGCTGGGAATTCATGAAATATTTTTGATTGGTCAATGTGCCCAAGAGCTAATTGAAAACATGATGTGTTTTGTATTGACTGACAATTCTTAACCAGAACAGCATAAGAAAAGTTTGAAGGCTCAATTGCATAGACATGACCCTTGTCTCCCACTAAGTACGAAAAGAGTAAAGTGAAATATCCAAAGTGAGCGCCACCATCAATGACAATGTCATTTGGCTTGACATGTCGTAATATATATTTTGTCAAGCGGATTTCAGAATGGTGTGATTTCATTCCAAATAAATATAAATCAGTTGATCCTGGTAAAACGATCTTTAGTGGATAAGAGAAAAATGTAGAAGTGACAGCAGAAGTGCTATAGTTTTTATTCAGCTTTTGGAAGAACCTAGCTAGAAGGATCCTGCAGTATTTAGGAAAAAAATATATCAGTCTAAAACCTTTAGCTCCGTTAATTAGTTGTTCTAAATGTTCGACTCTCCTAAAGCTCTGATTGATATGATATTCACTTTTCTGGGGCAATTAAATGTCTTTATTAGCTTGATTCTTAGTGCCTAAATATCATAAAATTTGGTTTAAAACCAATAAGACTTAAACAAATTGTCAATGAATTGTAAATGATCACCACCAGTTAGGATTTACGCCCTGAGTTCAGATACATTACGCTAACATACGACAACGAATAGCTGATTAGAAAACTATTTTTAATCTAAAATTAAAATTATGAGACTTTTTAAAACATGCTTCTGCCTTATGCTTATCATGTCATCAGGACTACTTATCGCGCAGGAAAAAATTGCGTTAGAACAAATAGAATTTCCAACGTCGGAACTCAAATTTGAATCTACAATGTTTAATTATGGCACCATCGAAGCTGGTGAAATTGTACAAACCGTGTACACCTTTACAAACACTGGAACTGAACCAATCGTCATTACGAACGCAAAAGGGAGTTGTGGGTGTACTGTGCCTGACTGGCCAAAAGAGCCAATTGCAGCTGGGGAGACTGGACAATTTGTGGTCCGCTTCGATTCCAAAAATAAATTAGGTATGCAATCAAAACGAGTGACGATCACTGCTAACACAGAACCTGCCATTACATATCTAACAATCACAGGAGAAGTGATTAAGTCAGCCCAAGCAGTAAAAGAAGTCCTCATCGAGAAGCCAGTCCAAAGACTCCGAGATATTAATTCGAGTGATGTCACTTTATATCCTAATCCAACTTCAGAAATCTTGAATGTCAACTTAAATAATTTGAAAGATAGGAGTGCGGATGTATTTATTTACAACTTGACTGGCCAATTAATTGACAAACAATATATTGATCGCGCAGATGGAGGAGAAATTACATTTGACGTAAGTCAATATGAAAGCGGATTGTATACAGTCTCGATAAAAGCTGAGAACTTGAATAGGATTGCGAAGCAAGTGTCTATCGTCACAGACTAGATAAATTCCCATATAATTCAGAACTTTGAAAGTGTTGCAGGTTAAATCTGCAGCACTTTTCCATTTCAGCATGTATTATTCCTGTTTGAGTGACATCCAAAAGCATCAAATTGTATATTAATGGAAATTCGTGCTGTAGTTTATAAATGGATATGAGAAATAGTAGAATTTATATCGCGTCGTTAATATGTTTGTTCTTTTTAGGAGCTCATGCAGATAGTATACATGCACAAAATTCGAGTTTGATTTATGGGACAATTGTCACAAAGTCAGGAGAAGATTTTGAAGGATTTATGCGCTGGGGAAAGGAAGAAATGTATTGGCACGATTTATTTAATGCCGAAAAAATACAATCTGACCAATTGCGCGCGAATAAGAACAACGATTCTGGAGGCTCATGGTCTGGATTTGATTGGGATTTGAGCAGTCTGTGGAAGAATAAATATAGTCGATCAACTCATTTATTTTCTTGCCAATTTGGGGAGATAAAATCACTGTATCTTAAAAGAGGTGATGATGTGAGTTTGGAGATGAAGAACGGAGTTCAAATCTTGTTAAATGGAGGCTCGAATGATATAGGTGCCACTATCAATTTACATGATTATGAACTCGGCACAGTGAAAATAAATTGGAATAAAATTGATGAGATCCATTTCAAAGAAGCTCCTCAAAATATACAGACGCCGTTTAGCGATGCTTTATATGGTAAAGTAAAGACGAGAAGAAATGGACTATTTGAAGGTTATATTAAATGGGACCTTGACGAAAGATGTGGAGATGATATTCTCGATGGAGATAATGATTACGGTGATCAAAAGATACCATTCAAACATATTGCTTCTATTATTAAAGATGGGAATGGCTCCATTGTAAAGACTCACAAGGGTAAAGAACTATTTCTTGATAATTCCAATGATGTAGATAATGGAAATAGAGGCATAAGAGTATTTGATCCTAATATTGGGAATATTGAAATCTCATGGAAAGAATTTAAACAAGTTGATTTTATCAATCCAAATAAAGCAGCGCTGGGGTATTCTGAATATAAAGCACCAAAAGGCATAGAAGCTTTAGTGATTACTCATGATGATGAGCGTATCGAAGGTATGATTGTGTATGATATAGATGAGATGTGGGAAATCGAAACATTAGATGGTAAAGATGACAATATAGAATATCAAATTCCTTTTAGAAATATCAGAAAGATCGTGCCTAAGAATAATTCATATTCTATGGTTTATCTATGGTGTGGCGAAGAGTATTTACTGGGTGGATCGCAAGATGTGAGTGATAATAATAATGGAATATTAATATTTACTCCCCACACTAAAGATGCTCGTAATATTAGATGGCGAGATATAGATGAAATTATTTTAAAGTAGGAATAAATAGAAAAGCAAGCGAAAAACGACATCTGTTGAATAAAAAAAAGTTATTCGTCCTGATAGGATTATCTATTGTTTCAGTTGTAGTTTACTACTTATTAGAATCGGTAGATCCAGAACGAAACAATCAATTTAATTTATCTCTTTCTTGGATTATCATCTCGATAATTATTGTTATGTTTATAAATATCCTATTAAATCATTGCTTGAATTTGGTCTTGCCATGGAAGTCATTTGCAGGCTGGAGGTTTATATTGCATTTAGTATTGGGAACAGCAGTGTCATTATTAATGTTAAATTTCAGTTATCAATTTATCAAAAATTGGTTTACAGAAGCGCCTCCTGAATTGAGCCAATTAATATTATTAAATGTTTATGGTGCGGTTGTGTTACTACCTATATATTCATTATTTTTTGGATTCAAATTTTTACGGGCTTGGAGAAAATCTGACTTAGAGGCAGAGGTCTTACAAAAGGAGAATACGCGGTCTCAGATGATGATGTTGCGAAATCATTTAGATCCACACTTTTTATTTAATAATTTAAATACGCTGTCTTCTTTGATTGACAAAGATCCCAAATTATCGAAAACGTACTTAGATAAATTTGCAGAAGTGTACCGCTCTATTCTACGAACAGAGCAAACAGATCTAACAACGGTCTCTGAGGAAATGGAAGTGATAGATTCTTATATCTATTTACTAAAAATAAGATTTTCAGATGCGATCAATGTTTCAATTGATATTAATGAGAAATTAATTGGCAAGGCAATACCACCTTTATCAATTCAAATGCTGATTGAAAATGCTTTAAAGCATAATGTGGCAAGTCTAAAAAAGCCAATATACATCAACATAAAATCTATAGGTGATGATTTTATTGAAGTTGGAAATAATTTGCAGATAAAATTTATAGATGATAATAAGACAATAGGGTCAGGCATAGACAATATAAAAAAAAGGTATAATTTTTATACAAAGAAAGAAGTAGAAGTTGTACAAACAGAAAATAGATTTACTGTCCGTATTCCTTTATTAGAGGTAGAGTCAGTATAATTAATCATAGCCATGAATATTTTAATTATAGAAGACGAAAAACTAGCAGCTGATAAATTACAATCTATCATGTCTGAAATATCTGATTCCCATCAAATAGTAGCTGTGATAGATTCTATCGAAGATTCTATTGAATGGTTGCGAAATAATTCTCATCCAGATGTTATTTTAAGTGATATTCATTTAGCTGATGGGCTTTGCTTTTCTATTTATTCTGCTGTAAAAGTTAAGTGTCCGATAATATTTACGACAGCCTATGAAAAATATGCGATCCAAGCTTTTGAAGTGAATAGTATTGACTACTTATTAAAACCTGTTCAAAAAGATAGACTCCAACTTGCTTTAGAAAAATGTGCTGATAGATTAATGACTTCAGTTGATTTTGACATATATGAAAAATTAAAGTCAACAATATTAAAGGCACCTGTTCAATATAAAAGTCGATTTCTTTGTAAATTAGGGAATACGATTAAATCTATTGAAACAAGTTCAGTTCAATATTTTTATAGCCAAGATAAAATCACATTTGTTGTAGACAGGGATAAGAATAGATTGCCCATAAACAATACACTCGATGAGATAGATCAAATGTTAGATCCATTATTATTTTTTAGAATTAATAGAAAGTATATCGTTTGCTTTAATGGTATTGCAGAAATCCATACTTATTTTAAAGGAAGACTCAAATTAAAATTACAACCGCACATAGAAGACGACATTATAGTGAGTACGGAAAAATCCCCTGTGTTTAAGGCTTGGTTAGATCGGTAATTTTATAAGTACGAGTACAAGTTTCAGTTAAAGGCTGATCACCCTTTGGCTGAAAGTTCAAGTTCGATACATCAGGGTATCATCACATCACCCAATGAACAAGGAGTCGCAATTATTCATTCTGTAAAAAGTCCGATTCAGATCGATTCTATCCCCTTCCATCGCTTTTACATTTTATTACATTAAGATTACACTGATATTGCGGTCGTAATTGATTGTAATATTTAAATAAAGAAACCCTAAAGTAACATGAAAACGAAACTATGTATTATCGCAGTAACAGCTTTATTGAACGCTTTTTTATTAAATAAAATCGAACTGGCAACTACGGAATCTTCTGAATTATTTATGTATGGCACAGTCATGATGGAAAATGGTGATGAATACACTGGTCAAATCCGATGGGGCTCCGAGGAAATTTATTGGTTTGATTATTTTAATTCTTCAAAACCAGATAATGACTTTATTGATTACCTGTCTGATGATGACTTAAATAAGTTAAATAATGATTGCTACGGTACTAAAAAGAATTCATTGTTTAGAGTTGTGAATGTCAGCTGGGGAGACTGCAGCAATACACACTCCTTCGCTACTCAGTTTGGCGATATTCAGAGAATCGATGTGCGTTCAAATAGTAAGGTCACTGTAACTTTAAAAAATGGAGACAAATTTAAATTAAAGGGTGGATCCAATGATATTGGTGCAAAAGTCCAAATTCACGATACCGAGATAGGCTTGATAAAACTTGATTGGAAGCAGATAGAATCTGTACAGTTTAAGAACACTCCAAAAGTATTGAACAATTATTTTGGACAGCCTCTTTATGGTACGGCGCACACAGAAGAAGGATCATTTACAGGTTTTTTACAATGGGATCACGATGAGAGAGTTTCCAATGACATATTAAATGGTGAATATGAAGATGGTGATTTGGATATTAAATTTGGTAATATTAAATCGATAAAAAAGGTATGGCGCGGATCGGAAGTCACTCTTCATTCTGGGAGAGTATTTAAACTTGAAGGATCTAATGATGTGGATAGCGACAACAGAGGAATTATCGTTAACATCCCTGGCCAGGGAAGGGTAGACATTGACTGGGATGAGTTTGAAGAAATAGTATTTATGAATGTGCCTGATATTTCAGATTTGGCTTACACAGATTTTATTGGAGATGCTAAATTAATAGGTTCGGTCAGCACACATGCAGGGACAGTCCTAAGCGGGACTATAGTCTATGATTTAGATGAAGCCTATGGCATGGAAATTTTAAATGGTAAAGCCGATGACATAGAATATTTTATTCCTTTTTCAGATATTAAAAATATCACTAAACATGGAAGAAGACATACAACTATAACGACAAGAAATGGTTGGTCTGTCGACCTTGATGATAGCGTAGATGTCGATGAAAACAATGATGGACTTTTAGTATTTAAATCAGATAATGACGATCCTGTTTATGTCCCATGGCAAGATGTCAGTTCCATTGAGTTTAACTAATATATTACACAAAAAAGTTAATTTGATTAAACTATTTGCCTTAGAGTGTTGACATTGTCAGCACTCTTTTTATAGTTGGAAGTTTGGCTGATTTGTTCTAATTTGTATGGAATTCATAACTTTACAACATGAAACTCTTCTTTACAATAGCTATACTTTTTGTGTTTTCACAGATATTTGGACAAATACAATTTGAAGATTTGAGTCTAATGGAAGCTGTCTTAAAAGCTAAGACTGAAGACAAAGCCGTTTTTGTGGATGTTTATACAACATGGTGCGGACCATGTAAAAACTTGGATAAGCAAACGTTTCAAGACAAAGAGTTATGAGAGTACATAAACAAAAGCTTTGTCAATTTGAAATGGGATGCGGAAAATGAATTGAATAGACCTGATGCGATGGCATTTGATGTTGGTTTGTATCCGACGATGTTATTGCTCGATACGAATGGTAAGTTAGTATCTAGACTATCTGGGTTTAAATCAGCTAAGGAATTAATTGAAATCGTGAGTGCTTTTACTTAGATTTTATTTAGTGAAGGCGTTTCAGAGAAATTAAATAATTCAATTCAAATTACACAATCAGAAAGATATGAGCTATTAACAATGCTTACATCAATTGACCACGAAAATAAGCATTTATTATTTGAGGAGTATTTTCAAAATAGAACCCTAGATACAGGTTCTTTTGAAGACCAGCACATTCTGATAGATAACTTTAATGAGTCTAGCATGCATGTTTTTCAAACGTTGATCTCAGAAATGAAAAAGGCCAGCTTATATAATTTTGATAACATAGTTCATGAATTGGAGGACTTTAAAAAGCTATCCGAAAGCATATCTGAAATCATTTCGTCGGCTACTAAATCAAATGATCTAGAGTTTCTCCAAGAGGCCTTTTCAATGACGTTTGCGGTAAATGATAAATTAGGATCTGCACAAAAAGTAGAAAAATTAGAGAATACTAATAAATCACTACTATTAGATTTTTATAAGCAAAACGAATATAAAATTGAATATGTAGCCTTAGCAGTGGATTTAGTCTTCAATTATATCACAAGTCATACAGTCGAAAAATATAAAAGTCAAGATGAACTAATTTGTAAATTAAATTCTAATATGTTAGCGTCTATGGATAGTGATACACTAGAGAATAATATTGGAGCAGAAACTTACGCTCGTAAATATATGTATTCATGCAAAGCAGCTAAAAAACTAAAAGATATTAGTGATACATATTTTATATTTTTAACAAAAGATGACTCTGCACTTAAACATACGCTGGCATGGTATAAAGTGGCTAAAGAATTACACCCCAAGCCAAGTTATTACTACAAATATGCACAAGCTCTTTTGATATTCGATCAAAAGCAAGAAGCTGTATCCAACTTACAAGAGGCTATTGTTGTAGATAATATTTCAACAGAAGAACGGGAGCTTTGTGAGACCTTACTATCAGAATTAGAATAGGATAAGTACAATTTAACATCAACTTTATAATGGAAAAATAATGATATTTTAGATCTGGACTTTAATCCAGAAGAAGACAAGACAATAACGATTCAGTCAGTGACAGTGGATAAGTTTATTATACTTTTCATTGTTAGTCTAGGCTTATATGGTATTTGGTGGATGTATAAAGCTTGGACTTTTATCAAAGAAAAGGATAGAGTCCAAATCATGCCAGCAGCAAGAGCAATATTTCCAATCTTCTTTTTGTCAAGTTTATTCGAAAGAATTCTAAAATTCGCAAAAGCCAATGGTTATGAAAAGAGTTATTCTAGCGTAGGTCTTTTTGTAATATATATTATTTTTAATATTTGCAATAGGCTTCCTGATCCATATTCACTACTATCCATTTTTGCTTTTCTACCATTTTTTCAACCAATAGATGCTTTCAATAGAGGTATCGAACTGTCACCTTATTATTCTTTAGACATAAAAAAGGGCTTTAGTCTGAGACAGGTGGTATTAATTATTGTTGGTGGATTTCTTTGGGTATTGGTTATACTTGGAATGTTCTTTTTTGATGAGGCTGTGATATAGATTATAGGAATAGAAACGGATTATGGAATTTTAGGATGAGAGGATTTTGCAAGTTGTTTAGAAGTGGCATTAAAATCTCCTAAATCCTTTATTCTGAGAATTCTGATCTTACATATGAAGAGATTTAGGATTATGGGACCTCAGCATTTGTTCACATGAAAATCTTGAAAATCCTTACATACTGAGAATCCTGATCCTACACTTTTTCCACTAATAACTGCAATGACACATCTTCCGCAATTTCAATAGATTCTCCATCAACATTTGACGAAACTGTTAATCCATCTGCCAATACTTCAGCGCAAATATAATCTGCGAATTGATCTACAGCAGCACGGATTGATTCATGGTCTTCTAGCTCAATCTTAATCCTATCAGTCACATTAAAGTCTTTTGTCTTCCTAATGTTTTGAATCCGATTAACTAATTCACGAGCTGTTCCTTCTGCTAATAAATCATCAGTTAAGCTTATATCTAAGGCAACAGTAATTTCTTTATCTGAAGCAACTTGCCAGCCTGGAATATCTTCTGATACAATTTCAAAATCCTCAAGACTGAGTTTAAAATCTTCACCTGCTAGATTCAAAGTATAGGTATTCGTTTTTTCGATTTCAGCGATGTCTTCGCTACCGAGTTGAGAAATGATCGCTGCTCCAGCTTTCATTTGCTTACCTAATCGTTTGCCTAGAGTTTTAAAATTAGGTTTGATTTTTTTCTTAATGACACCAGAAGCATCATCTACATATTCAAATCCCTTCACATTGACTTCTGCGAGTACCAAATCTTCCACTGCCTCAACTTGTGCTTTAAAGTCATTATTTAAAACTGGTAATAATATTTTCTGTAATGGTTGACGGACACGAATTTTTTCCTTCTTTCGTAATGATAATACAAGGGATGAAATCCGCTGCGCATAATCCATCCGCTCTTCTAATGATTTATCAATCACAGCATGATTACCAGCTTCTATTAAACTTAAATGAACACTTTGACTTGCATCATTTCCTGTGGCTTTATTTAAATTTCTGAATAGCCACTCTGAGAAGAATGGAGCGACTGGAGCCATTAATTTTGAAATTGTGCTCAAGCACTCATACAATGTTTGATATGCAGCAATTTTATCTTTTGTATAGTCTCCTTTCCAAAATCGTCGTCTGCACAATCGCACATACCAATTACTTAAATGCTGATCTACAAAAGTCATAATCTTTCGACAAGCATTAGTCGCTTCGTAATCTGCATATGAATCTTTGACTTCTGTACGCAAAGAGTGCAGCAAGGAAATAACCCACCGATCAATCTCCTGTCTATCTTCTAAGGGAACATATTCTTCTTTAAATTCGAAGCCATCAATATTCGCGTAAAGCGCAAAAAAGGAATAGGTATTATATAGAGTCCCAAAAAACTTTCGTTTCACTTCTTCGACACCTGACAGGTCAAATTTTAAATTGTCCCAAGGCTGTGCATTCGAAATCATATACCATCTCACCGCATCTGCTCCATGTGTCCCGATCGCTTCAAAAGGATCGACTGTATTGCCAAGTCTCTTTGACATTTTTACACCATTCTTGTCTAGTACTAAACCGGTTGAAACCACATTGCGATAAGCAACACTATCCATTACTAAAGATGAAATAGCATGCAAACTATAAAACCATCCACGCGTTTGATCGACTCCTTCCGAAATAAAATCAGCAGGATAAAAACTACCACTATCTATCATCTTGCGATTCTCCTCGTTGAATGGATAATGAAGTTGGGCAAAAGGCATCGCTCCAGAATCAAACCACACATCTATCAAATCCAATTCTCTTCGCATCTCAATACCACTTGGAGAAACAAGCACAACATCATCAATATATGGACGGTGTGGATCATCAGGCAGAGTTTGATCCAAACCTAAGGCCTTATTAGCCTTTTCGATTTCTTCAGTCAATTGTTGGTATGATCCTATGCAGATTTCTTCCTCTCCTTTTTCAGTTCGCCAAATTGGTAATGGCACTCCCCAATATCTCGATCTAGATAAATTCCAATCTTGCAAATTCTCTAACCAATTGCCAAAGCGGCCTTCTCCAGTATGTTTTGGTTTCCAGTTAATGGTATTGTTCAATTCAACCATGCGCTCTTTATGAGCAGAGCTTTTAATAAACCAACTATCTAATGGATAATATAAAATTGGCTTATCTGTTCGCCAACAATGTGGATAGTTATGCTCATATTTTTCAACCTTAAAGGCTTTATTCTCTTCCTTTAACTGGATGGCGATTCTCACATCTGTTGGTAGAAATCCATCAGCATTTTGTTCTTCGTCAGAGTAATATTCTGCTTTAACATAGTCCCCAGGATAGTCTGTTACTTCTTTGACAAACTTTCCTTGCTGATCGACTAAGGGTCTAAGTTCTTTTCCTCTTCTAACCAGGATAGAAGGAACATTATTTTGCTTACACACTCTAAAATCATCTGCACCAAAAATGGAGGCAGTATGGACGATACCAGTACCATCTGATGTCGAGACAAAATCTCCATGAATGACTCTGAATGCATCACCTTCTTCAGGTTGCACATAAGGCATCAATTGCTCATAATGAATATCAAGCAAATCTGCACCTACCACTGTCCCGATGACTTCAAACGGAATTAGTTTGCCAGTTGGATCAAAATCTTCCAAGGCTATATCTGCAGCTTTTTCATTAAAATGCTTGCTGACCAGATCACTCGCTAGGATGACTGTAATCGGTAATTTGGTATATTGATTAAATGTCTTAACGATACTATACTCTAACTTTTTACCAACTGCCAATGCACAGTTAGATGGTAATGTCCATGGCGTTGTTGTCCATGCTACGATATAGACTTCATTGTCATGGCCATCAAAAAGCTTGGCTGACTTGTCGTCTTTTATGATTTTAAATTGTGCAGTGACAGAAGTATCTTTAATGTTGCGATATGCGCCTGGCATATTGAGCTCATGAGTACTCAGTCCTGTCCCTGCTGCAGGTGAATATGGTTGGACAGTATATCCTTTATAAATCAAATCTTTGTCATACATCTGCTTGAGTAACCACCAGACTGATTCGATATAATTATTCTCAAATGTGATATATGGATCTTCAAGATCGACCCAGTATCCCATTTTGACAGTAATATCATCCCACATGTCTTTATAGCGCATGACTGTCTCACGGCATTTTTGATTATATTCTGCTATTGAAATCGACTTACCAATATCTTCTTTAGTGATACCAAGTTCCTTTTCAACACTCAATTCGATCGGTAGGCCATGAGTATCCCAGCCACCTTTTCGCTTGACTCTCTTACCTTGCATGGTGTGGAATCGACAGAAAATATCCTTGATCGTCCGTGCCATCACGTGATGGATGCCTGGCTTCCCATTTGCAGATGGTGGTCCTTCGTAGAAAACAAAGGATTCGTCTTCTGGTCGCTCTTCAATGCTTTTATTGAAAATGTCTTCCTTGTCCCAAAATGTGAGGACTTCCGAATCAATTTCAGGTAGATTCAAGCCTTTGTATTCTGTATACTTCGCCATTGTACAAATTGAAGCTGCAAAAATAGATGAATTTTTGGGACTGAGGTGATAGAA
>Ga0209828_1003265_pt1 | contig 12527 bp, 7 predicted proteins | sample MaitaG_FD_187429 | JGI IMG/M metagenome (GOLD analysis project Ga0209828, IMG submission 187429) | Marine algal microbial communities from Maine, USA - Maine_Asex2 metaG (SPAdes) (version 2) | ecosystem: Host-associated > Algae > Red algae > Unclassified | place: Maine, USA | collected 2015-01-05
GATTTCACTAATCCCAAAACCGTACAGTGGTGGCAAAAGGGCGTTACCGAACAAGTGCTTGGGGCTGGTTTTACATCGACGTGGAACGACAACAATGAATGTGAGATATGGGATGAGCATGCTTTAGTCAATGGTTTTGGTCAATCATTGCGTGCCATGGATGTGCGACCCATTCAAGCATTGCTGATGGTTCGAGCAAGTTTTGAAGCGACGGTCACCTTCGACCCTGATAAAAGACCTTACACCATTACACGGGCCGGACCAGTTGGTATTGCTCGGTACGCGCAAACTTGGAGCGGCGATAACAAAACCTCTTGGCATACCCTGCATTGGAATTTAGCCAATGGATTGTCAATGAGTTTGTCAGGGTTACCGTTTGTTGGTCACGACATCGGTGGCTTTGATGGACCCAAACCCGATGCAGAGTTGTTGTGTCGTTGGGTGGAAATGATGTGCCTTCACCCAAGAGCGGTGATGAATTCATGGAAGCCGTGCGAGACAAACCCTGCAACTCTGCCTTGGATGCATCCAGAAGTGGAGGCGCAAGTCAGAGATGTTTTAAAGCTGCGGTATCGTTTCTTGCCATGGCTATATCATTTGAGTTGGTGTTCGCATAAGCGCGGGACGGCCAGTATTGCTCCCATGATGTTGTATTACTCCGATGATGCGTGCATAAATGAACATACTCAATTCATGGTCGGTGAGCAGGTATTGGTTGCACCAGTTACAGTTGCTGGTGAACGCACCCGTACGGTCTTTTTGCCGGATGTACCCGGTGTTTGGTATGCCTATGCCACAGAGCTTGAATTAATGTCGCATTACGAGGGTAATCAATCTGTAGTGGTGGATGCATCATTGGGTGAATTGCCAATATTTGTAAGGTCTGGCACGGTGCTGCCGCTTGCTACGGTTTACGATGCAAAAAGTCCGCACGATGCCGAAAAAGTATGCCTCATGGCATTCATTGACGATGCATCTGGTGAGTTTAGTGAAAAATTATTTTTTGATGATGGGCAATCCTGGCGATACCAAAACCACGATGCATCACTTTTACAAGTTAATGTTCAGTGGACTAAAGAGTATGTGCAGGTTAACGTTAGCGAGTGTTGGTCTGGAACGGCGCGACCCGAAATTAGTGTGTCGGTTGTTGGCCTTGCAAATCGTACGCTGAATGTTAGTTTGCCTTAAGACAGTCTTTGACTTTTAACATTGCGACAGAAGCACTATGAAGATACAAAAACTCGACACCTACGTAGTTGGTAATCCACCACCACATTTTGGTGGTCAGTATTTTATTTTCGTTAGGCTCACGACCGATGATGGTGTTGAAGGGTTTGGCGAGGTGTACACCGCAACCTTTAGTCCGGCTGTTGTTGAGGCCATGATCAAGGACGTGTTCGAACATCACTTTCTTGACGAAGACCCGTTCCATATCGAAAAACTATGGCGAAGGGTCTATGGTCGTGGCTATACACTCAGGCCTGATGTCTCATTGATGAGTGTGCTGAGCGGTTTGGAGATCGCCTGTTGGGATATCGTCGGCAAAGCGGTTAATAAACCTGTGTATGAATTGCTGGGTGGAAAAGTGCATGATCGATTGCGAAGTTATACCTATATTTATCCTCGAGAAGGTGAAGATAACTCAGTCTATAGCGATCCCGATCTAGCCGCTGAGCGCGCGCTTGAATATATTGATATGGGGTTTACTGCCTTAAAGTTTGACCCTGCTGGTCCTTACTCCGTATACGACGGAAGACAACCCTCATTAACAGAGCTCGACCGTTCAGAACGATTTGTTAAAACCTTGAGAAAGGCGGTTGGAACCCGTGCCGATCTTCTATTTGGTACCCATGGTCAGTTCACTGCATCAGGCGCTATAAGACTTGCAAAACGCTTAGAGAGTAGCGACCCACTATGGTTCGAAGAACCAATGCCGCCCGATAACCCGAATGAGATGGCAAAAATTGCGCGCCAAACATCGATTCCAATTGCGACTGGTGAAAGATTAACAACGAAATACGAATTTGCTCGAGTGCTTGAAAGCCAAGCTGCATCTATATTGCAGATGGCATTGGGGCGAGTAGGTGGCTTACTTGAGGGAAAGAAAATTGCCAGCATGGCTGAAACCTATCATGCGCTGATAGCACCGCATTTATATTGTGGCCCCATCGAGGGCGCAGCTAATGCGCAGTTGGCAACGTGCACGCCTAACTTTCTTATACTTGAAAGTATTGAAAGGTGGGAGGGATTCCATACTGAAATTTTGCGCGCCCCTATGCAATGGGAAGACGGTTACGTTATTCCGTCAACAGAGCCAGGCATTGGCGCTGAGTTGAATATAGAGGTTGCTATAGCAAATCCGTATGAGGGGACTTCATTACATTTGAATATGGCTGAAGACCCTGTGCTTGTTTAGGCCGCACTCATTGGCTCGTAATTGAATGGCGATTAACCAAACTATGCATGTAGAGCTTATTCAACTGCTGACGTATTTTACTTTTCAATGCTTTTGAGTTGTTCGCATCGAGCCTGGTAAAACGAAGTTTAACAAGATCATCGCCAATCGCTTTAACAGATCCATGGCCTGGTAGCAGTTGTGTTGCACGCTCTATAAACTGGTTTGGCGTTTCAGTAGTTTGGCGATGAACGCCATAGCGACCTACTAAGCTTATATAGCGATTCCACAAATGTTCTTCTGCCGTCAAGCCTTTGCGGCGAAGCGCAGGAAACCCGAGTACGGCCAGACACCATAACGCGGTGATGATCAACACCAATACGGTTATTTGCCAGAGCTGTAGCTTAGGTAGGCCAAGTTTTTCCCAAATTCGGTATTGAGATTCATTATTGAAGTCGACCACCATTCTTTGCCAATCGTGATTAAGTTCGTCAATGCCTAATTTAAACCGTTTCAAAAATGCATTGCCTGTACGGGCCATCATAGGTACGGGTTCTCCTGCGCCCAATGCTGCAGCCATATTCGTATCAACCCGTGATGGGGCAACCGCACCTGTAGGGTCAAAGCGAACCCATCGGCCATTGAGGTAGATTTCAGTCCAAGCGTGCGCATCTGATTGACGCACAATCATGTAGTCACCATTCATTTCACCGCCAAGGTAGCCGGTGACGACACGTGCTGGAATGGCCGCTGCCCGCATAAGCACAACAAATGCTGATGCGTAGTGCTCACAAAAACCGTTGCGGGTGGAGAAAAGAAATTCATCGACCGGGTTGTCACCAAGTAAGCTGGGTTGCAGCGTGTAATGAAAATTCTCTTGATTAAAATATCGCATTACCGCATCGGCGAAATTTTCATCGCTGCCTGACTGCGCATGTAGTTTAGATGCAAACTTTACCGTCTCACTATTGTTGCCGGTAAGATGCGTGTATCGATCACTGGGTCTGCGGATGGCTTTATATGAGTTACTAAGAGCGGATGATTGCTCGTAGCGTAAAACTTGTGTGATTGGTTTGTCTGTTTTTAATTGAAGATCTGATGTTAAGGACGCTAGAACTCGGCTGTCGGCGGCATCCACCGTATCGGACATGGGCAATGACGATGCATGGTCTAATGCAAATAGCCAGTTTTGATGTGTTGGCTGCATCATGACGGTGTAACTGGCGGCTGAAGTATCGGCCACAAGTTTGCCTGTTGGTCTCACTCTAGGAGCTCCTTGGCCTAGTGTCCATTGCCTGCCGTCGAAATCGCTCAGTACAGGTCCCCGCCAATATCGTTGTTCGGGTGGAGGTGGTTCACCGTCAAATTCGACTCTGAAAGCGACCTCACCTGAGCGAGACAAGTTGCCGATGGTTCCTGGCGCCATAGAGTCTGATAAACCTGTTTTTGCAGATGCATCATCAGGCAACGACCAAAGCGGCCCTGGCAAGCGTGGAAAAACAACGAATAACAATAAAGCAAGGGGTGCGCCTTGCAACAGCAGCTTGCCGACCATCTTTATATTTTTGTCAGTGTCCGCTGCGTTTTTCGAATCACGAATGACTGCGAGTGCGTTGCCTAAAGCCAAAACAGCAGGCACAGTGATTAATGCAGAAATGATGGACTGCGAGTAAAAGTATTGGGTAAGCAGGAGAAAGCCTGCTAAGCAAAGCAGCAAAGTTGAATCTGACGGCTTGCGTACCTCTGCAAATTTTGCGGATACCAGAATAAATAGAAATGCAACGCAAGGGTCACGGCCCATGAAGTAGCCATAGTGTACGCGCACCATCAATGCCCCACCCAGTGCAATCGTCGTCATACCTATGGGCGACAGAATCGTCGTGAGCAACTTAGTTGGCCTATGGTGCTCGAGCAGTTTTAATAAAACGATGCCCACACCCAGTATGCTGACCCAAATTGGCAAATGGGATATGTGTGGCAACTGTGCCAGAAACAACAATGCGGCGAGTGCGTAGAGCGAACGCCCATCGAGACGAACGGGTATGTTCTTGGTTTTGTTGTTGCGTTTCTTACTTCCCCAGAGCGTTATCATGGTTTCAAGCCATGCGTAGCCAGTGCACTAAGCGCTTGTCGTTTATGTTTAAGTCCGCAAGAGGGCTCCAACTTGGTATCGCCTAGTTCAAACCAGTAATCGGCGTGAGCTCGTTCTGCTGAGATAACCCATGCTGCCATACGTGACATTTGTTGCTCGGTATCGGTTAAGCCCGTTGCCGATAAGCTGAGGTAGGTTTCGCCCCCGGCATTTTCTTCCTCAAAGGTTTTAACAAACAACCCTTGACCACGTGCAGCGGCCTTCCACGCAATAGATGATATTGCATCGCCTGTATGGTATTCGCGTAAGCCCGATATATCGCCTTGGTTCGCTTTACGCTGATTCTCTCCTTGTTCTGCAACGCTATGAGATGGCAATGGCGGAGGTGAGTTTTCCGGGGTTGGGTAAATGGTGGACTTTGCGTTCGAATGAACATAGCACCAGGTGCGCCATAGTCCTAGCGGATAAGTGCTGGTCACAGTGACCCTGCCTAGGGTATGTATACCGCGTTGTGACGTTGGTATGTTTAGAATAGCTTGTGCAGAATTTGCGGTGTTGATATCAATTACACTGGACGTGTTTTTAGTTTTTAATGCAACGCCGACTCTATCCAAGTTCGACTCATTAGCCATAGTGATTTTAAATTGAATATTCTCGCCAGCAAAAACATCATCCGCACTTATCGCTTGAAAAGAAATTCCAGCAACGTTTCTATAGGTGTGTAACAACGAAGCTGCAAAAAGGCCGGTTAATAGAAAGCAAAGTGCATACCCCAAGCTAAGTGCGTAGTTGACAGACGCGATCAGCATAATAAGCAATGAAAAAAGATAAGCAAGCCCACGCCTGGTTGGCAAGATATATATCCGCTGATGTTCAATTTTTAGCGGCAGAATATCTTCAGGCTTCGACCGAAACAATCGCTGTTTGAACGACGTAGGCTCTGAATTTGCAGTGGTGCTTGTCATAGCATTCAGTGTTAAGCAGTTTGCTGGATTAACTATGGAGAAGGTACTTTGTGCAAGATGTCTAAAGCCGCAGCCCGGCCAGTACTGACACGGCCAGTTAGTCTGTGCCCAGCCAAAGCTGGAAATACTCTTTGCACGTCATCTGGCAATAAATGATCACGTTTATCGATATAGGCTATCGCTTTGCAAAGTCTGACTAAGCTCAATCCGGCACGAGAACTTAGTCCGGTTCCAGATTCTCGTGAGCTCAATAGAAGTGCTTGTATGTAGTCATATATGTTATCGGCCACGTGGACTGCATTGGCATCCGTTGACCATTGCTCGAGTTGACGAACATTTGCAACCGCTTTGAGTTCTTTAATAGCAGATCGTTTGTCGCCGGATGCCATTAGCTGGCGTTCGATTGCAGGGTCTGGGTAACCTAGTGCCAAGCCAACGAGAAATCGATCAAGTTGGGATTCTGGGAGTGGATATGCACCCAGTTGCTCAACTGGGTTTTGCGTTGCAATGACGAAAAATTCATTTGGTAATGAATACGTATGGCCATCCACCGAGATCTGTCTTTCTTCCATTGCCTCTAGCAAAGCGCTTTGTGCTTTTGGTGGCGCGCGGTTAATCTCGTCGGCCAGCAGAACTGAAGTGAATACAGGTCCCTCGCGAAATTCGAACTGTTGCGTATTGTTGTTAAAGATCGATACCCCAATGATATCTGCGGGTAGTAGATCGCTGGTAAATTGTACGCGGCTCCAGTCCAGGCCCATGCTCACACCTAGCGCTTGAGCCAGCGTTGTTTTTCCCGTTCCTGGTACATCTTCGATTAACAAATGGCCTTTAGCCAGCATGCAGGCGACAGCCAATTCCAACTGCTCTCGTTTTCCCAGGAGTATGGTTTCGAGTTGTTCCAATACCTGTGAAATATCCCCGAGTGAGGAGACTGGAAGTGTTTGCGCGTTGTTTTTCATATCGTCAGTAAAATTACCTATATATGCAGGGGGTATCGGCCAAAATTAATTCTGCTACTGCGGCATTATGCGTAAGTTCGGTTGTGATTGGATTGTGCTGTGCGCTTTGTGGACAGAGCCGCAAATTCGTGTGTCAATGCAGACAAGTTTGCGTGTCACCTGGTCTGCAAAGGTGTGAGTCGGGTTAAGCTTCAACTAAGACTAGATCGCAACCCTTACAATTTGACGTGGGTCTCATTTTGGAGTTTGTCAGTATTTTGTTTGGTTGTTCTGACTTGAAAGTCCGTCCTAGTGCTCCAGTTTGCAGCAAAATATGCGCAATAAAAAGAGTACCTAGTTAATCTTGGCTGCACTTGCAAAAAATGAGTTTCGTTATTCTTAAACAGACCGTCATTCCTACTGCATTGCTAAGCGCCCTGTTTGGTTGCGTGGCCACAAATGCGTTTGCACATGGCAATGCGCATAACGATGTGCCGAGCATCCAGCTCAGCAATGAGATTGGGCAAAATCCGCCTGTATTTGCAGAAATTGTAAGGCCTGCACCAACCCCTCAAATTAACCCTGCGGTTGGTGGTAAGTGGTCTAACGTTTACGACTGGCCGCTAGTGGCTGTGCATGCAGCGCTTTTACCAACAGGAAAAGTGCTTGCATGGGATGCAACCCCAGATGACTCAGATGACGATCCACACACAACGGACAACAAAACAACGCGTGTGACTCTATGGGACCCTGCATCCGATACACATGTTCAGACGAACAACGACACCGATACCGATTTGTTTTGCGCAGGTTCCGCACACCTTTGGGATGGTCGAATTTTATTTGCCGGTGGTGATGGTGGTAAGGCTGGAGCGAACGGGCCGTTGGTTAATAGCAATATCTATAATCCGGTAACCAATACGTGGCATAGAACAGAAGAGATGAACGCTCCACGCTGGTATTCATCGGTTGCAGCATTGTCCAATGGTGAGATGCTGACGTTGGGTGGAACCTATGACCCAAAGCCATTAGGTGAAGTGTTTCAATTTGATCGAACTTGGCGTCCATTATTAGGCACAGTTCCACAGCTGATCAATGAGGACTATCAGTGGATACAGCAAACACCAGAAGGATCGGTGCTGTTGTTTGGGCCTTCAAATTTACTCGTTGATATCGATACCGCTGGAACAGGCAGTTTCACACCACTAACAACTCGGGACTCCATTGAAGATCGTGATTACGGCAGTTACGCCATGTATACCACGGGAAAAATACTTGTTGCTGGTGGTGCGCAAGGCTCGAATACGAGTGTCGTGATAGACACAGCGACGCGACAAACGACTGATACTAACCCTCTCACCTACGGGCGTCGGCAGCATAACTTAACCATATTGGCTGACGGTTCTGTGCTCGCCACTGGTGGCAACAGTGACGGTGCGCGATACTTCAGCCCAACCGCCAGTGTGATGCAGCCAGAAATTTGGAATCCAGAAACAGAACTTTGGACTGTTCAAAACACCATACCCACCGATCGGCAATATCACTCTATTGCTTTGCTTTTGCCTGATGGTCAGGTTTTATCAGCAGGCGGTGGAATTTGTGGTGATTGTTACCGTCTAAATTATGAAGAGCGTAACGCTGAAATTTTTGCACCACCTTATTTGTTTAACGAAGACGGCACTCGAGCAACCCGTCCGCGCTTGGGTAGTGTGCCTTCGAACATTAATTACGCTGAGCAAATTTTGGTAAGCGTTGATGATTCAATTGATATTGGCAAAGTGCATTTGATTAAGCTCGGCTCAGTAACACATTCAGAAAATCAAGATCAACGTTTAGTGCCATTACAGTTTGACCGTGCGTCTAGACGACTTACGGTACAAATGCCAGATTCACGCGATGTCGCACCGCCGGGGCACTACTTATTGTTTGTTGTCGATAACAATGGCGTTCCATCGACAGGAACTATGCTCAAGCTAGGGCAGCCTCTGCTTGCCGCTGGGCAACAAACACGAACAACACTAGAGTTAAACACTTGGGATACCTATGTAACTGCACCAATTTTTGGCAAAGCTGCGATAAACCTGAATGCGGTAAATGGGACGTTACTTTATGTTTCAGCATCGAATCCGGTAAGATCTGCACAACAGTCTGATGTGATGTGTAGCGCTGTAGCTGACGCTTCAGGTAATGCGGTTTGCGAAGTGAGTGGAATTGCTGGAAAACAGTTGCACATCAGTGTTAACGGCTCTGAGCGGGCCGATTACAGCCTTGTTTATACAGAATCAGAGGACTTATCGGCACCTGAGCCGGAGATAACAACGCCCGAGCCGACCGATCAAACGTCTAACAATGGTGGTACGCCAAACTCAGCGGTGAATACAGGTTCCGAGCAACCCAGTACGAACTCGGCCACCCAACCAAGCGCTGTTCGCACAGGTGTTGGGTCCATCACACTTTTTTGGGTGCTGATGTTGATGTTTTCTGGTCTTTTGAGGCGAATTTCTTGTCGCATTAGCGTGTTTAACTAAATCTGTTCAGTGCAGTTGTTATACTGTCAGGTATCAAAGTTCTCAGCTTGCCAGTACTATCAGCGTGAAAAATTTCCTTAAGCCAGACAAACACACCCATAAAGATCCGAAAATCAGAATCGCAAGTCTGGATTCGATGGATTCTAATGTGCCAGAAAATCAACTACTGATTGAGCGCATGGCCACCTCTGATGACGATGAAAATGTTCGCCTTGCTGCGATCAATACCTTGAGCAGTGTGTCTGTGTTACGTCGTGTGCACACTGCACGCAATACTGATGAGACAATCAGCAGAGCAGTTGGTGAGCGCATAAGCAATTTGTTAGCTGAAAACAACATCAGCGAAACTGAAGCTGACGAGCTGCTGACGTCCCAAGCAGAACGATATGCTCCACTGCTTGCTATTAACAGTACGAGTGAGTCGATTCGAAATCGGTCCATAGCAAAAATCAAAGATGAGGCTGCGTTAGTTTCTGTTCTTGAGCAAACTCGATTTCATGATGTTCGGATGGAGTGTGCGAACCGACTTACTGATGAAGATAAAATTAAAACTGCATTGGTTGCCTGTCGATCTCGAGATAAAGCGGTTGCTAAGATGCTACAGACACGCATTGATGAAAAGGCTGCGGTTATTGCAGCGGATGCGGCAGCCACTGAAGCTGCTGCTAGTACGCTTCAGTCGATGCAGATATTATCCAATAGTGTTTGGTCTCCACAGCACGCAGGACGTCACGATGCATTGCAGGCAAAATGGAATGCCCTTGATGAGTCATATCGTAGTGGTTCTGATGCGGCGTTCAATGAAGCAAGCCAAGGTGTACAAAGCCTTCTTGCAGAGCAATCAAAGCAGAGCGAGCTAAAGGCCGCAGCTGAACTTGCTAATAAAGAAAAAGCTGACAACGCTCAGGCTCAATCAACTCCTGAAAACTCAACAGCATCATCTAGTGTTGTGAATACTGAGAGCACGACAGCCGGTGAAAGCACTACTAAAACGGCTGAAGTTGTTAAACCGATAGAGGCAAAGCCTGATCCGGCAAGAGATGCGCTACTTGCGCAATTGAGCCCGATAAAGCTTGAGGAGCTAGATGCTTTTACGACAACGCTTACACCTGAAGCAGGATCTGACAGTGAAAAGCTACTGGCACATGCAAAATCAATTGGCGTATTGTTTAACCCGCCTTTCGACCTAAATAAGGGTCGGCCAAGCGCTGTAGGTGAGCGTATTAAGCGCGTAGGTGCGTTGCTAAAGACAGACTCCATGCTGCCTGGCGTCAATATGGACGATTGCGTTTATATGGTTGAGCTAAAGGCTCACGCCGCGGCGCTTGATAATAGACTGGATAAAGCAAAACAGGAATCTCTAGACAGAGCGAAAGCCACGAACAAACAATTTGCCGCACTAGGTGCAACTGTTACCGATGGTAAATGGGGACCTGCGAGCAGTATGTTTCGTCGTTTGCAGAAGAAAGTTGACAGTATGGAACCTGCTGAGCGTGTCCAGTTTAATGACAAGCTCAGTCGAGCCCAAAAGCAACTAGACGAAATGGCTGATTGGCAGGATTTTGCTGCGCGGCCGAAACTAGAAGTTCTGTGTGATTCAATGGAAGCGTTGCCTGCAAAAGAATTAAAGCCTGAAGCGTTAGCTAAAGAAATAAAGTCTATGCAGGCGCAATGGAAAGAACTTGGTGCTAGTCGTGCCTCAAACGATCTGTGGACTCGGTTTAAAACTGCAGGCGATGCAGCTTATGAACCCTGTAAGGCCTTTTTTGAAGAAAAGCAGGTTGCGCGGCAAGCAAAGCAGGATGCAAAAATTGCTTTGTGCAACAAATTAGAATCGTATTACAAAACCATCGATTGGGAAACACCTGATTGGAAAGCAATCCAACGCGAAGTTAACAACGCAAAGCGCGATTGGAGCCGTAACCGCATTCCTGATAGAAAGCCAGATAGAGCGCTTGAGCAACGATTCTCCGACGTGCTTAAACCGTACGATGAAAAACTTGCGGAGCAATACGATGCCAATGTGTTGGAGAAGCGTGAGTTAATCGAGAAAATTCAGAAGTTGGCTGAAGGTGAAATTAATCAACACTCAGCAAATCAAGCTAAACGATTACAAACTGCTTGGAAACAAGTAGGTTTGGTTCGCCGCAAGGATGATCAGGCGTTATGGGAAGAGTTCAACGGACATTGTAAAGTTATATATAAGCATCAGCACGACGCACAGCGAGAGCAATATCAGGCTAGCATGGGTCATGTGTTTCGTGCCCGCGATATCATCAAGACACTGCGTAAGATATCCAAAGGTACGGACAACGAAGATGCTCAGATTCAAGCATTGCAAACAGAGTTTCAAGGTTTAGCTGAATTTCCTGACAAAGAAAAAAAATTCCTACTGCGCGATTTTCGTGGTGCGCTTGACGCCTGTTCAAGGTTGCAAGAAAACGCATCGAAAAAACGTGCCCAAGCTGAGTCTGCAGAAATTGTCAGGTTGGTTGAGTTGTGTGAGCAACTTGAAGCTGCGGTAGAGTCACCAGAGAAGAATACAGAGACGTTACGTGACGACGTCTCGCATGCTTGGGATAACGATCAGGCTAGTATTGCAAAGGATGTGCTCAAAAAGTTACTCAAGCGGCGAGATGTTGCGTTAAAGCACTTGGATGCGAAAACATCTTACGATTACGATGCCAATGAAATCCATCGAAGAGAACTGCTTATTCGGATGGAAATTTTGGCTGATAAAGAAACGCCTGCAGAGGATAAAGCGCTGCGAATGCAATATCAACTAGAGAACCTGCGAGAAGGTATGACCTCTTCGGCGGTCGTTGATAAGCGTACGGCATTGGCAAAGTTAGAAGCCCAGTGGCAGAGCGCTCCACCTGTTAAGCAAAGTATAAAAGACTCGTTGCACTCACGTTATCTGATAGCGACAAATCGCTAAAGGTGTCTACGCAACCCGAGCGGACTCAAGAAGCACTAGAAAGTGCTATTGCGAACGATGAGTTAATACTTTACTACCAACCAAAGGTGAGTTTGCTCGATGGTAGTGTCATTGGTGCAGAGGCATTGGTGCGTTGGAATATCGGTGAAGGCGTTATTGTTTCGCCGAATGAATTTATCCCACTCGCTGAAAAAAGCGGGCTACTCCATGATCTTACTGTTAGTTTGCTTGATCAAGTGGTTGACGCATCCGTTGCGCTAAACGCCAATGTGCCTGGGTTGGCGCTATCGATGAACGTTGCGCCAAATGATCTACAGTCACAGACAATTAGTAAGCGGATAAAGCATTTTCTAGATCAGAAAATTATCAAGCCAAGTGATCTTCAAATTGAAATTACTGAAAGTGCGGTAATGGGTAATTTTGAACAAATACAGGAAGATGTTATTCGTCTAACGGAACTTGGCATCCATGTTCTGATGGATGATTTTGGTACTGGCTACTCCTCCATCGACCGCCTCAGTCAACTACCGTTCTCCGCACTTAAGCTCGATCAGGGTATGGTAAGACGAATGGGTACATCACAGCAAAATTTGAATGTGGTCAAGTCGTCGATATCAATGGCGAGGGAGCTTCGTATGACATCGGTTGCCGAAGGAATAGAGTCCGCC
>Ga0209828_1003268_pt1 | contig 12522 bp, 12 predicted proteins | sample MaitaG_FD_187429 | JGI IMG/M metagenome (GOLD analysis project Ga0209828, IMG submission 187429) | Marine algal microbial communities from Maine, USA - Maine_Asex2 metaG (SPAdes) (version 2) | ecosystem: Host-associated > Algae > Red algae > Unclassified | place: Maine, USA | collected 2015-01-05
ACTTTTGGGTGGGTGTGAGTGCTGATGTATAGGAGAATGGTTGATGCGATTGTTATGTGGGTAGTGACAGCTATGGCGAATGCTATTGTCTTCAACAGAAAAGATTAATCTACGGTCGATTTGGACAATCCATGTGCAGAGTGAATTCCGATGTTGGGCGAATGCGATTCGCCCCTACGGCGGATTTGGGTTGATGGATTTTGTGCGGATTTGGGTTAGCCTAGGTTTAGAGTGAATTCCGATGTTGGGCGAATGCGATTCGCCCTACGGCCGATTTGGGTTGATGGATTTTGTGCAGATTTGGGTTAGCCTAGGTTTAGAGTGAATTCCGATATCACGGCGGATTTGGATGGTGAAACATTTAAAGTTTCATTAAAAGGCATTTATTCGGTTGTGAGACGAGACTTTACAGCTATTTTCACGTATAAATAGAGAGAGATGCGGAAGTTGAAAATGCAGGAATTGGGTCGAATGACTGTGGAGGAATTTCAAGCTGCTTCGAAATCTGACATCCGGTTGGTTCTTGATAATGTTAGAAGTGCGCACAATGTGGGTGCCGCTTTCCGAACAGCTGACGCTTTTCGTGTGGAGCATTTACTACTCGGAGGAATTTGCGCCACGCCACCACACAAGGATATCACTAAAACTGCACTGGGAGCGAGTGATTCAGTTAACTGGACACGCGCGGAAAAACTTGTACCCACTCTTAAAGAGTGGAAAAAAGATGGATGGAAAATAATCGCGGTAGAACAAACAGATGGAAGTACTGCTTTGAAAGATTTTTCGTTTGATAACTGTGAAAAAGTTGCTTTGATTTTTGGCCATGAGGTCAAAGGTGTGAGCGATGAAGTACTAGAGATATGCGATGAAGCTGTGGTCATCGAGCAATTTGGTACGAAGCACAGTTTAAATATTTCAGTTAGCGTTGGAATTGTTTTATGGCAATTCATGCGAGGACTGTCTCGATCATAAATACATTAAATAAAAGCATAATCGTTAAACAAGTTAGATGCTCTGATACAACTAAATGGCATCTTTTTACATCTACACAGTAAGTGAAAAAACTACAACTACTCTTTTTCTTTCTTCTTGTACTAAGTATGCAAAGTTGCATGCTGTCGCGCCTTGTACTTCACAACGATCCTAGTCTGAGTGACCATGAGGTTTTTCATGCCGCCAAGGTTGAACGATCTAGTACTCCTTACGCATTCGCGGAACGGAAATACGAAGCTCTGCCACCCATGGAATTATGGCTGCAAGACAAACATACCGATCGATATGGAACGCTTGAGGAATTTTTGATTAAGAATAAGACGACGGCTTTTATGGTATTGCAAAACGATACCATTATTTACGAGAACTATTTCAACGGACTGTACAAAGACAAGCCTTCTATTGTTTTTTCGGTAACGAAGGCAGTGATGACGACTTTGACCAGTATTGCCATTGATGAGGGTTTCATTGAAGGGACGGATGTGTTGGTGAGTGAATTTATACCTGAATACAAGGATGATCCGAAGCGTTCGAAGATTACTTTGAATCATTTGATTAATATGACTTCTGGCTTGGACTGGGAGGATAAGGTGAATGTTGTTAAGCTGGCCAAGGCTTATTACAGCAAGGATGTGAATGACTTGGTGCGATCGGTGAAATGTAAATACGAACCGGGTGAGCGCTTCAGTTACAAGTCGATTGATACACAGCTTTTGGGTATTTGTTTGGAATTGGCCATTGGTCGACCGGCTTTTGAATACCTGCAAGAAAAACTGTGGGAACCATTGGGCATGGAGTTCGATGCTTACTTTACTTTGGATCGCAAAAAAGGAACGGCAAGAATGTATGGTGGGCTGGCTGCCTGTACTCGAGACCTCATGAAGATTGGCCGACTGTATTTACACCAAGGAAATTGGAATGGGAAGCAAATCTTGAATACGGAATGGTGTAAATCTACCAGCAGTCGTGTTTGCAATACTGAAAAGTGGTGGGGATATGCGAATGGATTTTGGCTGGAAGGTTATCAGTGCAATAATTTATTCGAAGCCAATGATTTTTACATGGCTGGCTTTAAGGGACAGGTTGTTTACATCAACCCGAGCAAAAAACTCATTATTGTACGGCAGGGTTTGTCTCAAAATAAGATTAAGTGGGAATTGGTTTGCGCGCGTTTGGCCAATACTTTGAACAATCCGACGCACAAGAAAATCAACCGAGCTGATGCACAATTGATCGGTGGTAAGTACGAGAATGCTAAAGGGGATGCTGTTTTTCTCAAAAAGGAGGAGGGCCGTTGGGAGGTTAGCTTCAATAAACAAAAGCCTTGGGAATTTACGGAAGAAAGTCCACAGAGCTTGTTAAATTCCAAGAAAAAGAAACGAATCATTCTTGAATACAATGACGACCGATCGGAGATTATTGGTTTGTATGTGGATGATTTCCGCAATGCTGTTTTCTACAACAAGAGCGATCCTGCTCTTGGCGCCTTGATGCAAGACTAGTTAGTGTGCCTGCAGGTCTATTTGTTTTAACCGTTGGATGGGATTTCTCTGGGCGGTTAACCAAGGCATGCCTTGTTTCGATAATTGATCATAAAAATCTATTCATTGTTTGGGCTAGCCGTTGGAGAGAATTTCTTTCGACGTTAATTAAACAAGGCCGCCTTGTCTCTACTGTTGATCCTCTTCGTACACAGTATGAAGGTAAGTTTGCTTACATTAAAACACCATCTACTGGTTCGATGGGAGGAGGCAATTCTGTTTCCCCGAGCATCTCTCGTAAGTCTATTTCGATCACGCGGCAAAGGGACAGCATTGGGATGTCATTGCCCATTCCTTCGAATGGATTTTCTGAGTAGTCTCCCACCAATTCCATTAGAATGAAAATCCAAGAAATCATGATTGTGAAAGGAATGGAAATGATTGTTCCCATCGTTCCTAATTCATGAAATTCGGATACCATTGCTAGTGGTAATATAAAAATGAAAATTCTGACAAATAATAAACTGGCAAATCCATACTGTCGGGGTAATGGAAATTTCTTGATTCGCTCGGCTTTTCCTTGATGTATATAAAAATCATTAAGAATGTTCTGCATTTCCATGTGGCGAAAATCCTCAATAATATCATTTCTCCGCAATTCTGCTAAATCTTGGGATTGACGATCGATGATTTGAGTTGCGGTATTTTTATAGTTGATTAGCTCTTCTTTTTCACAAGGAGGAAGGTATTGATCCAATTCAATCTTTGTTACTGAATCGGCAAGCAGTCCTACTCCATACGTTTTCATCCTTGCCTCTGCTATTCTCCCTTCCCGATTACTTTGACTGATGTGCTCCCAAGGCGTGGGCAATAATAATTGGCTTCTCAGTGCATACAACCAAGCAATGTGCCTGTAAATCAGTCTCTTTTTAATTTCATCCAAATCACTCTTCTTAACTTCATCTTCGGTGAATTGATCGCTGATGTAAGCCTTTACTACTGATCCCCAAGCTCGACTGCTATTCACCATTGCTCCCCAAATCTTACGAGCCTCCCAAAGGCGGTCGTAGGCTTGGTTATTTTTAAATCCCACGTAAAAAGCCACCGCGGTACCAATAACAGAAACGGGCAACCATGGGATGTGGAACCAGGACCAATGCGTCACTTCATGAATAACAACAACGAAAACGGTCCAAGCGGTAATGTACTGTAGATGCCAACCGGTAAATCGCATCAATGCCTTAAAACCAAAATTCTTTTCTACGTACATATTTCCTTATTGCTCTTTTCTAATTGTAAAATCCTTGAGAATCTAATGGCATTTTCTGATTTAAATGAAAACAAAATAATCCTGCTTTCCGATGACAATTACGTGATTTACTGCAACACTTACGACTTGTCTTTAATTCTACTTTACTTAGGGTATTTGATGCCGGTGATTCTTTCGGATTCTTCCCAGAATTGTAAACCTATTTTTTGATCCATTGAGGCCTTTGTCGATTTCACTTTTGTGGCGCGTCCCCGAAATTCTCGGAAACCATTTGGTCCAGTGTAATCCCCTCCAACAATGTCATCTCCCAGGCAAGCATAAATTTGAGGTTCTGCTCCGTCTTTCGGGCTTTGGGCTACCAACATTTTAGCTACGGGCTGCAGAATCATCAAAAAAGAAGGCAAATGGCGACTTAATTCTGTGGTTGAAATTCCGGGGTGGGCTGCTACAGAAATGGTGCTTGTTTTCATTCCGTCAAATCTTCTTTGCAATTCGTAAGCATACATCAAACAAGCTAATTTTGATTGACTGTAGGCGCCCATTTTCGAATACTCTTTTTCGCTTTGAAGGTCATAGAAATTAATTATTCCGTTTCTATGGGCGATCGAAGCCAGCCAAACAATTCTTGAATTTTCTGTGGCCAAAAGCTGATCCATCAACAAGCCTGTCAACAAAAAATGACCAAAGCAATTGGCTGCCATTTGACTTTCTAAGTCATCTTCCGTTTTGCGGTATGGAGGCATCATAATACCGGCATTGTTGACGAGAATATCGAGCTGACTGTACTTATATAAAAATTCAGCAGCAAATTTTCGAACGGCATTTAAGCTACTGAGATCCAGCAGGATGATGTCTATTTTCGCAGTTGGGAATTCCTCTAAAATACTTTCTTTTGCGGATGTCGCCTTGGCATGATTTCGACAAGCCAATATCACCAAAATGTCTTTGCTGGCTAATGCCTTTGCATTCTCGTAACCCAATCCGGCATTCGAGCCTGTTACAATGGCAATTTTACCATTTTGAGAAGGAATTCGTGTTAAGTCAAAATCTGCCATATTGTATTTTAGCTGTAAGAAATAAGCTTTAAGCGGTAGGCCAAAACTTGATCAATTCTATGCAATCTTTAAGCGGTAGGCCAAAACTTGATCAATTTTATGCAAGCCTTAAACGGTGGGCCAAAACTTTGACGAATACTATGTAATTAGATTATAGTTCTAATCGAGAAATGCCTTCCATAATGCTTGTCAATTTTACACGAGCGGCTGAATTGCTGCAATGGTAGTGATTCACGATTATGGAAAAGGCCAATTCTGCTGCCTCGATGTCTACATAACCGGAGTAGGAACGCACGCCACCGATGTAACCGCTTTTTGCGCGTAAATTTAGCTCCGCTGGTGTATTTCGCAACATGCTGCGCATTCCACCTTTGTCGTTGGGGTCTCCGGCAACGGACAAGCTATTGTTGAAGGTTTCGTAGTAATCCTCTTTTTTGATGGCCGATAAAACTTTGCAAAAATTGCGTGTACTAATGGCATTCACTGGAGACAGGCCGCTGCCGTCTTGAAGATTGAAGGCATTTAAGTTGATGCCTCGGTTTGCCCAATAATCCTTCACCGCTTTCAAGCCGTAGGTTGTGTTTGCTTGATCGTGTACCTTCCAAGCAATCATTTTTAGCAGTGTTTCGCAGTAAAGGTTGATGCTTTTCTTATTGGCCCAAAACACAATTTCTGACAAAGGAACTGAACTTTGTGTATGGAGGAGATTTCGTTTTTCCCAGGCAGTGAATTGCGTTTCTCCTTCGATCAAAATCAGTCTTGCCGTTGTGCTGCTTTGATCGACACTTACTCCAGAATTCTCCAAAGCCATTTCCAATTGTGTTGCTGCAAAAAGGGAAGGATCGGGAACGGCGGCTTTGATGGTAAACTCCTTTCCACCAGGAGGTACGGTTCCTCGAACGGTTGCGTAGTTGCTGTAAGGAGCCGCGAAGACATAAGCCTGATCTCCGGAACCCGTAGCTCCGGTTTTCACCTCATTGAGAAAGGTAATTTGCGACATAGGAGGATTCACACGAATGATATCCGTAGAAGCACCTTCACTTACGCCTGTCCGAAATTGAATGTTGTATTGGTTTTCGTGAAAATTGAGCGCCGAAGCACCTGCACCGTAATAATTGCCCATGTCTTCCCAAACCCACTTGGAAGGAACCGATTGTGTGTCATAAAACGAATCATCGCCCACAATGCAGCCGTTCACGCGAGAAATACCAGCAGCTTTTATGGCATCGGTCCAAATCTGCAATTGAGCTTTGCGACCCACTCCCCCACTGAATCGTTCGTAGCCCAAAGTTGGATCTCCACCGCCTCGCAGGTAAATGTTTCCATCAAGCACTCCTTCTTCCGAAAGTTCACCGTCCATCTCTAAAATCGTTTCGAATCGAAAGTCTTCTCCCAAGATTCCTAAAGCTGCTCCAGTGCAAACAATCTTTTGTGTGCTGGCTGGGGTCAACATCATATCGGGTTGGTGGCCGTACACTAATTTGTTGGTCTTGGTATTGTACACTGACACTCCCAAGCTGGCGTGATCCATGCCGCTAGAACTCAGCACCTCATCCACCTTTGACTGTAATTTCTCCACGGACGTGTTTTGCTGCCCGCTTAGGCCTGTGCAAAAAAGCAACATGAAACACACATATATATAGATAAAGTTCATCGCGGTGAAGATAGCTTATCACAGAAGAGCAGAGATGGAAAGTCAATGTTTACTATAGTTTGGAGCTTTATTTTTTAGATTTACTAAAAATATTTGCAAAGATCACTTGACTAACTGCTAATTCTATTAGTATATTTACTAAAAAATTGAGCGATGCGTATAGTTTCTTGTTTAGACACCGATATTGAAAATCAATACAAAGACTTTAAAGAGCTGGAAAGCATTTACGGTCGAATCAGTGATCGTTCGGGCGAGCAGGCCGAATTGATCCGAAGTTGCATGTTGAGTATATACCAGTGGTTTCGTCAGAGAGTGGGTGTAGATGGAAAGATTGTTTCTATGAACGAGCAGTATTTCCGCATCTTCTTGGAGCGCCCAAATGATATTACTCGCGTGGGCAGTGTAAAAAGAGAAGTACTGACTCACAAGCGGCATGTTTATGAAAACTCAAGAAAAGTAGTTTAGGCAAACTTCTATAGATGCGAGGCGGATCGTTGCTTTTGATTTTTTTGAGATTGGGAGAATCGTGATGCTTTGGCAGGCTATCTGAGGCCGGAAAGATCGTGAATCATAGCTGCGAGCGATCTTCTCCGAGCCTTCGGATGGAAACTTAGAAAACTAGTGATTGTTTTAGGTGCTAGGCGAATGCGATTCGCTCGTAAGTTCGATGTTGGGCGAATGCGATTCGCCCCTACTTGATGTAAAAGAAATGAAAGGATGTATTATTTAGAAGCAATTTTTGGCAAAACCTTGGGAAGGATAGTCTTCCACTTATTTCAAGCAATTATTGGAGTGATTGCGGTGGTGGTTGATGTGGTCATTTCTCTTGTCTTTTCTCATTACCAAAAAAGCCCAGCAGAGCTAGAGTTAAGCTTAGGGTCAAGTTCTGAGCTTGAGCATGAGGATATTTCTACATTTTTCTATAAGGCTGGCGGCAATAGAAAGCCAGGGACTTTAACTCTTCGGAGCCAGGCCAAAACTGGAGGTCGGCAGTTTGCCCAATCATCGAAGCAAATGCATATTTACGACCTCTTGGGCTCGGAGGTAAAGCCCAAACGAGTTGCCAGAGTCGCCTCGCAAGTTGAGGCGCAAGGGATTCTGAGTGCGACAGATGCTGATCGGCAATTGGTGACTCAGATCATTGCAGCTGCTACTGAAGTGTACCAAAACCTAGGGGCCGGCTTGAAGCAAGAGGTTTATCAAGAAGGGCTCTATATAGAATTAGCGGAACTGGATATGATTTGTAATGTATCCAAGACGAATGGCTTGAGGTACAAGGGAGTTAGAATTGGAAGAGAGCGAGGAGACCTACTTGTGGAAGATCGATGTAAAGTCAATCTAAGATCGGCTACTTCCTTGGTTGGAAGAGACTTCGTTAATGCCAAAAATGAGATTGTTTCCGAGGGACTGGATTTGGGATTGGTGATTAATTTTGGAGCTCAAGGCATTGAATGCCGACGTGTGTATCATCCGAAGAGAAGGTTGATTTACAACAGTCAAAATCAGAACAAGCTAGCCATGTTATCAGCAAGTAAATCTAAATCGACACGAAAGGCAAAAGCAAAAACAAGATCAAGTAGTAGAAGAAGAGCTGCTTAGAGTGTAGCGATTGCTGTAGATAAAGATGGTGGGTTAAAACGAAGTAAGATCGTCCAAGTCATTCGATACATTAAGTTCGTTTATCCAGAGAGAATTCATGAATTCTCTCTACAGATAGTGCTTGCTGCAATGCTCTCAAACCCTACGCATTTGCATGGAGTTACGGATTGTTTGAAATGCGTATGCTGCACTGGGATAGGATATTTCGTTTCCTTCTGGTGGTAACAACTTGGAGAAGTTCAGAAGTAAATTCGGTGTTGGGCGAATGCGATTCGCCCATAAGCTTTTGACCACTCTGGGTGAATGGATGGAATTGCAGAGTACAACTCAAGGGCATGATGCAAGTTGCTAGTTGATCGATGAAGGTTATGTATTCTCGTCGGTGAAGGGATTCAGAAATCCCTTACTATTCCACCGCGCATCCTAGAGGATACGCTCTCAAACCCCTTGAATTTACATGGAGATATGGATGGTTTTGAGATGTGCTCACTGCGGATAACCCTAAATCATTTTGTAATCCCTCCACCTCCAATGTTTCGAGAAATTGCTTGGTTCGAGATGGGTTATTTCCTTGTTGTTGCTTGACCGATGGGGCTTAGACAATGCAGGCCTTGTCTCTACTAAAGGCGCATGTTATTTAACGATGATTTCGGGAATTGCAGCGATCAGGATGGGCTAATTCCTTGTTGCTTGACCGATGGGGCTTAGACCAGAACTTCTGCAAATTTATGGTAACAAGAACGAATTCGTTTTGTGAAAGTATTCACGACAGCGGCAATCTTTTCGAGATCAGTTTCAGAAAAATGATCGCCTCGTAGACGAAAGTGAATCCTTCCTAAAGCTCGAGCAACCGATTCTTCCTTTTCGTACATGAACAAGTACCGATGCTCCATGAATTCTTTGAAGTGCTCGAGAAAATCATCTGGCCGTAGAATCTTTTTATTGAATTCGAAGTAGTCTGGGATGATGCTGATTTGAACGACATCTAATTTCTGATAAAAATTTGTTGCAATTCCTTCTACTTCGCTTAGCAAAATCCGGTCAAGTAAAATTTCCAATAGCACATGTGCATAGAAGAAATAGTACTTCTGCACCGATTCCAATTCCAGTTTCTTCAACTCGATGCTCAGCCAAGCCGTTTGCTCATTGAAAAAAGAACTATTGTGGAAGAGGCCGTCGATCTCGTGGTGCTTATTAATGCCCTCCTGCAAACTCCAAAGTTTATCTGGAACGCTGTTGCGATAGTCGAGCAGCTCTGGGCATTTGTATCTTCGGTTAAAGCTGCCCATGAGATCGGGAAGTGCAATTCCAAAAAGGTACTCTGGGCGCTCGTCTTCTAAGTCGAAGAAATAGTGCGATAGGTAATTCACGAGGAATGGGGAGGTTTAGTGGAGCTAGGGCTTTCTTTGTATTCGTAGTTAATTTTACGTTTCAGCTCTTCCAACTCGCTATCAACCTTTGGCTTTTGTTGAACAGGGGCAATGACTGGCTTTTCAATCACTTCTTGCTCCTTTTTCACCCAAAATGGATCTTCGACAATGGGTGCATTATCTGCGGGCTCGTTCCATGTGTGTTTTACTTCCGGGTTTACATTTCTGAAAAGTATTGCGGAAAACAAGCCTGCTACTCCTCCAAAAAGGTGCCCTTCGAAGGATATCCCACTGTTTATTGGTAGAATCCCCCAAACCATCCCTCCATACCAAAAGGCTACTAAAAGCGCCAAAGCTATGGACTTCACATCGCGGCGGAAGACCCCACTGAAGAAAATGAAGGCTGCTAGACCATAAATCACCCCACTCGCTCCAATGTGAAAGTTTTGACGAGCAAACAGCCAAACCAAAGAACCACTGAGGAACCAGATGATGGCAAAAGTCTTCAAAGCTACCGTTCGGTACATGTATATGAGCAGGAAACCCAGTACCAGCATGGGACCACTGTTACTCAAAACGTGAGAGAAATCACCAAAAAAAGCACCTTCCACACGGGCATCTCCATGAATTAAAGGAGAAAAAAGAATGCCTTTCAATCCGCTTAAATCCCTTGGCAAAACACCAAAACTGGCGAATCGCAGATGCAAAACTTCTTCAATGATCTTGATGACCCAAGTCAAGCCCACAAAGCACACGGGCAAGATCATGCTCCATTTGAAGTACTTCCATTCCCTCTTTAAATCCATACGTACTGCTTATTTGTGCTTTTAAAACGCTTAGCTAAACCATTTAGCTTACATAAGTAACAAACTTCGAGCAGAAATGATTCGCAAGCTGTAACTTTTGCTTTTCAAGCAACGTTGCACCCTCGAATGACTGATAAGGAATACAATAAATGTGTTCAGCTCTACTCCGACAGGATCTTCCGATTCATCTTAAAGAATCTGAAGAATCAGGCTGATGCACAAGATATTGTACAAATCACTTTCATGAAAACATGGACGCATCGACATGAGGTAAACTTTGAAAAGGCAAAATCCTACCTATTCACCGTTGCTTACCGTTCCATGATTGACCAGATTCGAAAGAACGCAAAGATGAGTTATGTGGAAGATTTTGGAAGCCAGACGCCGACCGACAAGAACAAAGCTTCGGACTTGAAGGACTTGTTGGATCGAGCACTAAAAAGACTCCCAGAAATACAGCGGACGCTCATTCTTTTGAGAGATTATGAAGGCTATAGTTACAAAGAAATTGGTGTCATCACAGACTTGGGAGAATCCCAAGTCAAGGTCTACATCTTTCGAGCAAGAAAATCCTTGCAAAAATTTATTGGAAACATGGAACACGTATTATGAAAATCACCCACGAAAATATTGAAGCCTGGATGCTTGATTACGTCGAGGGCAGCCTTGATGCGGATCAGACAATAGAATTTGAGCAATATCTTGAGGCGCAACCGGAATACAAAAAGGAGATCGAAGGTTTTAGAACCATCGTGATTCCGAAGGACGACCGTTTGGTCTTCCCCAATAAAGAGAAGCTTTACAAACGGCCTGAGCGGAAAATTGTGCCTTTTGGGAAATGGATGCTTCCGATGGCAGCCGCTGCTAGCTTGATGTTCTTTTTCATTTGGCAATCGCAGGGCAAAATGTCGGATTACCCAACTGGAGGAGAAAATGAGCAAGTGGTTCAATCGGATAAGACTAATCCTACCAACCCACAGAGTAAAACGATAGATCGCAAAAATGATTTGTTGGTAGGAATTGAAAAGAAACGTGAAGCTCTCGCAGCAACTCAAGAAACGACTGTTAAGGATAATATGGATGGCAATTTGACAGAGCGTTCTTCAGGTGTTTTACGTGAAGCTGATGATAATAATAATAAGAGTAAGAATTTGGCCGATAAGGGATTTACTCGAGCATTGCCGAATTCTAAAAATTCAATAGATGCAAAGAGCTTAAAGAAGCGAATACAAAAGCAGAATAAGCAAGCCAATACGGCGAATCTTGCCGGATTGGAAAAGACTGAAAAGCAGAAAGGTAATGGCAACGGCAAGGCAATCAGTGATGTACTGAGCCAAGAATCACCAAATACTGAGCTAGCAGAGCAGCCAAACGCTAGTCCCAATCTTCAACGAAGGGCTATTGAGGAAGCACTTCCGATGCAGGATCAAAAAGATCATAAAGAGCAAAAATCGCAGCAATTGAAACAGGAAATTGTAGAAAATCAAGCAGTAAATCAGAAGGAAGCCCTAGATCCGAAAGAGAATCCGGGACTTCTTCCATCTGAAAGAGAACAACTTTTGGCTATTGATGAAGAAATAAAAGCGACAGAAGAAGAATTGGCTCAAATCGAAAAAAATAAAAAGAAAAGAATACTCAAAGAAGATTTTCTGGATTACATGGAAGAAACTGAGGGAGCTGCCACACCTGAATTTGCTAAAGGATCACCACAGGAGACAGATGCAATTAGAAAAAGCAGTAAGTCTAAGAAGAAAGTTTCGACAAAGAAAAAATTCTTCCGAGCACTTGGAGATAAATTGGAAAAAGCATTTTTACCCGAAGCTTTTAGTGAAAACATGAAATCGACTGAAGAGGAATTTAAAATCATCAGTAACGAAGGAAACTAGAGATACATATTAAAGATTGTCCTTTTTTAAGTTTGCTAATTGAATAATTGTACAATTATTAATCCCCCTTAATAACACAAGTTTACCTCTTCTTCAAAAACAAGAAATTAATAGAGCAAAAAAATAAATGGTATGAAAAATCTAAGATTACTAGTATCCGTTTTTATGTTGATGTTGTTTGTACAAATGAACGCTCAACCTCAGATAAGCGAAGACTCGAAAGAAACAAAAGCGACCGGCGAAACCTCAGAGACATCCACCGAACAAACGGGCGAATCTGATGAATCTGATGAATCTGATGAATCGGAAAGTAAGGAAACTGGGCAAACAGATGACACTGATGATTGGTTTGAGACAGATGAATCGGATGAATGGTTTGAAACTAAGGAAAGTGAGAGTACTGGAGAC
>Ga0209828_1003269_pt1 | contig 12521 bp, 8 predicted proteins | sample MaitaG_FD_187429 | JGI IMG/M metagenome (GOLD analysis project Ga0209828, IMG submission 187429) | Marine algal microbial communities from Maine, USA - Maine_Asex2 metaG (SPAdes) (version 2) | ecosystem: Host-associated > Algae > Red algae > Unclassified | place: Maine, USA | collected 2015-01-05
AGCGTCATTTTTTTTCTGAGATATTTATTGTGGTGCCAATTTCTTGATTTCTATCCGTTAAAAGCATGAAAGGGTGATATTATTGTTGCATTATATTGAGACAATGGAAATTCTGAAAGAATGCAAAATCAGATAATTTCTTTATTTGATGCGAGTTTATTTTGATGCAAGTTTATTCTAATGCAAGCACTTATGCTTAAAATATGTATTGTGAATATGTTCTAATAAAACTTATTTGGGATTCATTCTATTGGTAGCTCAAGAGGCATTTAATTGAGGGGTATCGTAAGCTAGAATTAATAAGATAAAGCTGATTAATTATTCTCGGTATATCTTTCGTTTACTCTTTTATGACCGGGAGGCATGTGTCTGCCGAAATGTTGAACCCAATATTTTCCATATTTGGCTACGCCCATGTCTTCCATATCAGGATGCATTAGAGTTTTGCAATGGCTTGGGCTTTTAATCCAATCGGTCAAAACTTGTTCAAAATATTTTTGTCCTTCTCCTAGGTTTTCGCCTGCATTTCTCCAAAAGTAACCATACTTGTCAAATCTTTCTGATACGTCCAATCCATTAATAGACTTATGACCGAAGTAATTATATTGTTCCATTTCCATGGCATGATTTTTTGCCGTTTCATGTAGCATGTTGTTCCACTTAATGGGTTTTACAGGTGGCATTACTTTATTACCACATCGAAGGCTTTTTGATCGAACCTCATTTACTTTTTTTACAACAAGATCTACAATATGTTGAGGTGGTTGGGCTTGTAAATTACAAGCTGTAATTAAAAAAAGAAAAGACATAAATGTTGCTCGACAATCTACAATCATAAAGTAAATAACTTTAATGGAAATAAGAATATTGTTTATAAAAATGAAATCAGATTATAAGATCAAAAATTCGTGCCTAAGTGTCAAATACAGGGAATAGATATAACAAATGATTAGTATTAAACAGCCAAGTGAACCAACCCTTTACACTTTAAGAGCTATGTGAACTTATATGACAATGGTTCGGGGATATACAGAAGTAGTTTATCTTATCTGTCATCAGGCGAATAAAAAGAGAATTGTATAATATTCTAGTTGTATATGTGAGTGTCTAATTACAATCGAGGTTAATTTAATATTTTAAATTGATTATTCCATCATCACTTGTAACTTGTTCAAATTACCACAGAAACTTATCAAGTTTCTGACCTTCTCATATAAAAAGAGGATATAATACTACGATGTTTGAGGTATACTTTGGTAATATTAAAAAAAGCCACTTTGCAATGCAAAATGGCTTTTAATTTTGAGTTATCTGGGTTAGTATGAAACTATAAATGTGGAGCTAAAACTAAAGCTACCACAGTCATTAATTTTATCAATATATTCAATGAAGGTCCAGAAGTATCTTTGAAAGGATCTCCAACTGTATCTCCTACTACTGTTGCTTTGTGAGCTTCTGATCCTTTATAATGCATTTCTCCATTTATTTCTACTCCTTCTTCAAACATTTTCTTTGCATTATCCCATGCACCACCTGCATTTGATTGGAAGATTGCCATCAAAACTCCGCAAACTGTTACACCTGCTAACAAACCTCCAAGCATTTCAGCACCTCCACCGAAACCAACGATGACTGGTGAAATTACTGCGAGCAAACCAGGAATAACCATTTCTCTAATAGAAGCTTTTGTTGAGATTTCTACACATTTGTCATACTCTGCTTTCCCGTCTGCCGCTTCAAAAGTTGTTACATCCGCTGCAGACCATTCACTCATTTCCTTTCCATCATTTTTCTTCATTACATCAAGAGCTGCCTTTAATTCTGGAATGGTCTTAAATTGTCTTCTCACTTCTTGGATCATATCCATCGCAGCCCTTCCAACGGCATTCATTGATAATGCAGAGAATAAGAAAGGTAACATTCCACCGACTAATAATCCTGCCATAACTTTTGGCTGGGCAATGTCAATGCTCGTGATACCTGCTGTAGCCATGAAAGCAGCAAAAATTGCCAATGCAGTCAATGCGGCTGAACCGATTGCAAAACCCTTGCCAATGGCAGCAGTCGTATTTCCTACTGCATCTAATTTATCTGTTCTTTTTCTAACTTCTTTTGGTAATTCTGCCATTTCTGCAATACCACCGGCATTATCTGAGATAGGACCATATGCATCAATGGCTAATTGAATACCTGTATTAGATAACATCCCTACTGCGGCAATGGCAATACCATAAAGTCCTGCAAAATGATTTGCTCCAACAATAGCAGCTGCCAAAATCAGAATTGGGATTGCTGTTGATTGCATTCCTACTCCAAGACCCGCTATTATATTTGTTGCAGCTCCAGTTAAAGATTGCTTTACAATAGATAATACTGGTTTTGTGCCTGTTCCAGTATAATGTTCTGTTATCATTCCGATCAATAGACCTGCCGCTAAACCAATTACAACTGCAATAAAGACACCTGTAGAACTATATGTTTCACCACCAAAGGTCCATGCTGCTGGCAACATCCACTTTATGATAGCAAAGGTAGCTGCTAACATAAGACCAGCGGCCACATATTCTCCTAAATTTAAAGCTTTATGAGGGTCACCACCTTCTTTTACTTTCACAAAGAAAGTCCCTATAATAGAAGTAATAATTCCTGTTGCTGCAAGTACTAATGGTAATAATACAGCAGAAATTCCATTGAAGTTATCTGTCCAAGCTCCGTTATTGACCGTAGCATCAGCCATAAAAACAGCTCCCAATACCATTGTTCCAATGATAGAACCAACATAAGATTCAAATAAATCTGCACCCATACCAGCAACATCTCCAACGTTATCTCCAACGTTATCTGCAATTGTGGCAGGATTCAATGGGTGATCTTCTGGAATACCAGCTTCTACTTTACCAACTAAATCTGCTCCAACATCGGCGGCTTTCGTGTAAATACCACCCCCTACTCTAGCGAATAAGGCTATCGAAGAAGCACCAAAAGAGAATCCTGTCAAAACAGTAATTACTTTGGACACAGCAGATGCAGATTCCATTCCAAACATATTAGAATATAAAAGAAATAGACCTCCTAAGCCTAAAACTCCCAATCCTACTACGCCTAATCCCATTACCGCACCTCCAGCGAAAGCTACTTCAAGCGCCTGTCCAAGGCTTGTTCTTGCTGCGTTGGTAGTTCTGACGTTTGCTTTTGTTGCTACTTTCATACCTAGATATCCTGCTAATGCAGAACATATTGCACCTAAAATAAAAGAAAGTGCTACTAAAGGAGAAGATCCTTCTGAAGACCCTGAAAAGAACATGAGCACGGCAACAACCGCTACAAAAATCGATAAGACTTTATATTCTGCTCTTAAGAAAGCCATTGCCCCATCAGAAATATGCTTAGCAATTCTTGCCATCTTCTCAGTACCAACTTCTTGCTTACTTACCCACGCAGATTTCCAAAAAGTATAGGCAAGTGCTATCAAGCCGAATACTGGAACCACATAGGAAATTGTTTGTGACATATCGTTTTGTTTTTTTTAAAAGATTAGTTTATTTATATATATGATGATTTCGCCGAGCAAATATATACAATCTTGGGGTTTCTTACTTATGATGCTTACAAGAATCTAATACTTCAATATGTTCTCGATCTTTCAGAAAATTACTATTTTTAGGGCTTTATAAAAATAATTTTAAGTTTGTCTAAAAATATACGATGATTACGGCCACAGAGGAAGACTACATAAAGGCTATATATTCCATATCTAGTGATACCAAACAAACCTTAGTAGGGACCAATCAAATTGCCGGAAAACTTAAAACTTCTGCTGCTTCCGTGACTGATATGCTAAAGAAGCTAAAGGATAAAAAGCTTATAGAATATACGAAATACAAAGGAGTAAAACTATCCGCGACTGGGTCCAATCACGCCATTAATTTACTAAGGAAACATCGATTGTGGGAAAGTTTTCTTGTTTTAAAATTAGGGATGGGTTGGGATGAAGTGCATAATTTGGCAGAACAATTAGAACATATCCAATCTGATATATTGATAGATAAGTTAGATATATATTTAGGACACCCGAAGTTTGATCCGCATGGAGAACCTATTCCAGATCAACAAGGCATATTTACAAGCAGAAACCAGGATTTATTGAGTTCATTTAAGGTGGCAGAATGTGGGATCTTAATTGGTGTGAAAAAAGATGATATAAAATTTTTGACCCATCTCAATCAATTTCAAATTAAGTTAGGAACTGAGTTCGAAGTTTTGCAAAAATATGAGTATGATCAATCTACCAAAGTATTAATCAATCAAGCAAAAAAAATAACTCTCAGTGCTGAAATAACTGAAAATCTATTTCTAAAAAAGCAAACCCAATAATATATCCTTATGAGAAATATAATAGTCGCAATTCTGTTTTTTTCAAATTTTGTATTAGATGCACAAGAGAAAGTCAATGTTGTTTGCTCTGCATCCATGTTTGCTGATATGACGAAAAATATTGGAGGTGAATATGTTTTGGTATCAACGATAGTACCAATCGGTGGCGATCCACATATTTATGAAGCTACTCCCGGTGATGCTCAAATGGTAAAAAAGGCAGATCTAATATTTATAAATGGTCTTACTTTTGAGGGTTGGATAGAAGAGTTGGTAGATAATTCTGGAACAAAAGGTGAAAAATATATCATCACAAAAGGAATAAAACCAATTAGTTCTAATGACTATAAAAACTCCTATGATCCACATGCCTGGATGAATGCGCAATATGGTATTATCTATTGTAAAAATATTGTAGACGCACTTACCTCTTTTGCTCCAAATCATGCGGAATACTTTAAAGCAAATTTTGATCGATATAAAAAGGAGTTGGAAGAAACAGATATTTATATAAAAAATCAAATTAAAAGTATTCCTAAGGAGAAACGCATTTTAGTAACTAGTCATGATGCATTCAATTATTATGGACAACAATATGGTCTGCGCCTAGAGGCCATACAAGGAATTTCGACTGATGCGGATGTGCGGACTTCAGACATAAGTCGAGTCACAAATATCATCAAAGAGACCGGAATCTCCTCCATCTTCATAGAAAGTACAATCAATCCGAAATTGATTAAACAACTAGCTACTGACAATGGAGTGACCATTGGTGGAGAATTATTTGCAGATTCTTTGGGTGAAGAGGATGGAGTTGCAGGCACTTATATCAAAATGCTAAAATCGAATACAGATGTTATTGTAAAAGCACTTGCTAAACAAGAGATTCAAGAAACAAAAATTGATGGTGACAATTCGATGAGTTCTACATATTTATATGCGTTACTAGCTTTGATTATGGCGATTGTGATAGCGGTTGTAATCAAGAAACTGAATAAATAATGAAGGATAGATATGTCATAGAGGTAGATGGACTTTCGGTCAACTATGGGCGCAAACGAGTTTTGACGAATATTCATTTAGAATTAGAGGCTGGCAATATATATGGAGTCATAGGTCCAAATGGTGCCGGTAAATCTACTTTATTCAAGTCTATTTTAGGATTGATAGCACCGAGTTCGGGCTTTCTCAAAATATTCGAAAAAGACATAAAAAATGTAAGAAAACGAATCGCATATGTTCCACAAAAAGATGAAATAGACTGGCAATTTCCGGCTACAGTCTATGACATAGTTTTGATGGGGCGGTATCCATTCAAAAAAGTGTTCCAAAGGATCAATGCTGCAGATCATAAAATTGCTGAAGATGCTTTAGAAAAGTTAGGGATTTCTCATCTTAAGAATCGTCAAATAGGAGCTTTATCAGGAGGACAACAACAACGTGTCTTTATAGCCAGAGCTTTATGCCAAAGAGCAGAGTTACTTTTGTTGGATGAACCATTTGTAGGAATAGACATTACGACCGAGCGAAAAATCATTGAACTTCTGCGGGAGTTGGCCTCGGAAGGGAAAACCATGCTTGTTGTGCATCATGCACTATCCTCGGCTCCAGAGTATTTTAATAGTATTATCATGTTGAATCAGCGATTGGTTGCCTTTGGGCCTACCAAAGAAGTATTCAACCAAGAAAACATAAGTGCCACATATGGGTCTCAGTTAACTATTTTACAAAAAATCATCAGTGTAAATGTCTAATTTTTCTTTGGAAAGCACATTTCGGAAAAAATAACAAAGGGTAATGTAAAATTTTGCAAGCTACTCTATTCAAGTATAAATCACTCCACTAACCCACACCAGCGGGGAAAATAGAAAAAGTACAATATCTTGAAACAGTAAATAGACTCTTGAGTAGCAATGCAATATGTAGGCAACTGGGAACAAGTCTTACGAAAGCGTTATCTAGATAAGGGTCTATTAAAAAAAAGGTTGGATAATTTTATAATTCTAGATACGAATGTTTGCTTCCAAGAGCGGGTTTATCGATATTTCAAAATTAGAAATTGAATTATTGTTACAAAATGGCTCTTTATTATTTAATCCAACTCATACCAGAAATCCTTCAAGTTTCGCAACCTTTCTTACAAAAGAGGGTTTAAAACGGTAGTGGATAATTATCCTATCTATTCTGATAAATCAGTTCCTTCATTAAAAAGACATATAGTCAATTACATATTGCTTAATCTTGAAAATTCAAACATATTTCTTTTTCGAGGAGCTTTAATTTCTAAGAACTGAAGATTGGCGATAATCTAACTTTTGAGCTATTATCGATATTTATCTCTTACTTCTGAATATCCTTAAAAAATAAGCACTCATGTCGAGTACAATACCTTTATTTGAAACGTTTTGTTGGTGTATTCATAAAATATAGCATAACTTTACAAAACATTTATTTTAAAAATTAAAATATGTATAAGTATTTGAAATTCAGCATTTTATTGATTTTTATCGGCTGTCAATTTAGTGTTTTTAGTCAAAACTGTGCTGAAGGGGAAATATATTTAAATATAAAATTCCTTACTGATAATTATGGATATGAGTTTAGTTGGGAATTAGTAACATTGGATGGCACAATAATCCATGCGTCTCCAGAAGATGAGCAATATGGAAACGACACACTATATGATCTAGAATATTGTCTTTCTGAAAATACTTGCTATCAACTTAGATTAAATGATACCTATGGAGATGGGTTTCTTGATCAAGGATTTATAGATGTCATAATTGATTCAGATACAGTAGCTCAATTGAAAGATTATGATTATTTTTATTCTATAGACTTTAATTGTCCTGAAGGTTCTGTTTGTTCTTCCGCAGTACCTCTAGAAGACGGAGTTAGCCAGCAAGTAAATGAAGAAAGTTGGTACACTATAGAATTAGAAACACCAGGGCTTTATGAAATAAGCACCTGTAATAATCCTGAAGGTTGTTCTAGTACGATTTGGATTTATGAAACATGTGATGGAGAAATTACAGATAGTAATGAAGGGACTATTTTTTATAATACAGAAAGTGACAGTTGTGGTGGACTTGCGACCATATTTGCTCCGCTTACAATCGACAAAGAGTACTATGTTAGAATAAAATATGAAGGTGCGTGTGAAGGATTAGAAATTAATTTTAATTATCAAGGCACCATACTTGGTTGTACCGATCCTGCTTCTTGCAATTATGATCCATTGGCAATTGAAGATGATGGGTCATGTTTCAGCTGGGAAGACCCTAGATGCGAAGACGGACCAGATTTAAGGTTAAACCCTGACGTATTACGATCTTCATTATTTTTGGATCAATTGGAAAATAATGATGGTTGTTTAATTGAAGAAAATTGTATTAAAGGATATGGAATAAGAGATATAATTAGATTTTCTACTCAAATTGAAAATGTTGGAAGTCTTGATTATTTTATAGGAGATCCAGTAGATGCTCCGGGACAATTTGAGTATGACCCTTGTCATAATCATTGGCACTATGATGGCTATGCAAAGTATACATTATATGATTCTGAGGGTAATCTGATCCCCATTGGTTATAAAAATGGATTTTGTGTTCTTGATTTAGTATGTCCATCATTTGACATGTATACCTATGGTTGTGATTATATGGGTATTTCAGCAGGATGTGTAGATATATATGATTCTAATTTGGACTGTCAATGGTTGGATATTACCGATGTACCAGATGGGGATTATTTATTTTTAGCTCGAGTCAATGAAGATTTAGCAAGAGACGCATTGGGAAGGCCAGAAATGGATTCGCTCAATAACAATGCACAATTATGTTTTAATCTATCTAGGACTTCTGGAGTTGCAGCCATTGAGTTAATTGACGAATGTGATTTATATATTGATTGTGCAGGAACATTATATGGAAGTGCCGAAGTTGATTGCCATGGTAACTGTGCTGGAACAGCTTTAGCCGGTGATGCAAATCAAGATTTATTGATTTCTGCTGCGGATGTACAAATGTATATAGTAAATATTTTCGATAAGATGCCAACGACAAGATGCAATGATCTGCACGAAGATGGGGAACTGAATATATATGATGCAGCTCTATTGAAAAGCTGTATCTTTTATGGACAAAATCATGAGCATGATGGAGGTTCTACTGTGCATGATCACTGTACTTTTCCAACTGGTATTTACAATGACGTCCAACCATTTGCAATAAAATTAGATCATCCTGAAAATAAAAGTTATGTGGATGTAAATATTATGAATGCATCTGATGGACTGTATAGTTTCCAATTTCAGTTATCTGGAATAGAAATCGAATCTGTTGTAGAAATGAATGATAGCCCAGATCAAATTTTCGATATATACTTTGATCAAGAATCAGGTACGGTAATGGGATTAGCTACAGCAAATATTGGGCTTCCTCGTTCTGATGAATTTCAATCTGTTGTTCGCGTCCATTTCAATACTCATGATGGTGAAGTTTGTTTCTTAGATAATTCAATATTCTCTTCAGATAGTGATGAATTAATTCTTACCATCATAGAGGAATCATGCATATCTATCGTCATTTCTAATACAAATGAAATTATAGAAAGTAATCAAATAATTATCACACCAAATCCTGCTTCTGATTTTGTAAATATTGAAATAGAAAACATTTCAGATTTTTCACAATATGTTGTAAGGCAGGTAGATGGGAAATTATTAGATTCTTCTAATAAGATTGAACAAAAATTTAGTCTAGATGTCAGTGAATGGCAAGATGGAATCTATTTTATAACAATTTCCGGTAGCGCAAAATCTGTAGTTAAAAAAATAATCGTACAAGGGTCTAATCAAGAAGACTAGATTCTGAAAACGTAAATAAATATAGTAGTACTTCGGTCCTACTTAATTTTAGGCTAAACTCAATACTATGAATAGGTATCCTTTCTATTGGATATTTCTAATCTTAATATTATATCCCTATTTCCACTTTGGGCAATCCTGTCCCGACAATGAATTAGAGCTTACGATTGAATTTACAACTGATAATTTCGGTTTTGAGTTTAATTGGATGCTTATCGACATCACAAACATGGATACCCTTATATATAGAGACGATAACGACCTGTATCAAAATAATCTAGATTACAGTTTCACAGAGTGTCTTCCTATCGAGCATTGCTATCGAATTATTCTCTTGGATGAATATGGAGATGGATTTCAAGACTTAGGATATGTACGAGTGTTATTAAACGATGAGGTTCTTCTGGAAGAAACAAATTTTGGAGGAATAAAATCAACTACCTTCAATTGCCCAATAGGACTCTTTTGTGAAAATCCAATTGAATCCAAACTAGATAGGCATACTCAAAATGAGTATGAACAATGGTATCTCTTTACAGCAGAAGATTCAGGACGATATGAATTAAGTACATGTAATTCTTCCATAGATTGCAATACAACAATATGGCTTTACGAGTATTGCTTGAGTGAAATTGGTGAAGGTAATGAAGGCACTTTACTCTACAACAGCCAAAATAATGAATGTAATCAACTAGCTCAGATAAATGCTGTTTTAGAAGAAAAAACTGATTATAACATTCGAGTCCGAAAAGAAGGAGAGCTATGTGATTTCATTCAATTTGACATTGTGTATCAAGGTATTATTCCAGGATGTATGGATACGGATGCTTGCAATTACAATCCATTTGCCACAGAAAATGATGGTAGTTGTTTCGATTGGGAAGATCCAAGATGTATTAATGGTCCAGATTTGACAATTGATGCTTATACGCTTGGTTCTACTATCAGGTTAGATTCAATGATAAATATGGACGATTGTTTGATCGAAGAAAATTGCATTACTGGATATGGCTTCAGGTACCTAATGCGCTTTTCCACTCGCTTAGAAAATATAGGTAACTTAGATTATTTTGTAGGAAATGCTACAACTCATCCAGATCAATTTGAATATGATCCTTGTCATCGACATAATCATATTGTAGGTTATGCGAAGTACGATCTTTATACAACGGATGGAAATATTATACCCATTGGGTACAAAAATGGTTTTTGTTTGATGGATACAGAGTGTCCTTCTGTAGACATGTATAAATATGACTGTCTTACTCAAGGAATTTCTGCTGGTTGTTACGATGTATATGATTCAAGTCTTCCTTGTCAATGGTTAGATATAACAGATATACCTAGTGGTGAATACATTTTATTAGCCAGGGTAAATCCTGATTTCAAGAAAGATGCATTTGGTCGTTCAGAGAAAGATAGTTTGAATAATACTGCACAAGTTTGCCTTACTATTGATAGGGTACTTACAACTCCTACAATCACAGTAAAATGGGAATGTGAAGCTTACATAGATTGTGCAGGTCAGCTCTATGGTAATGCTACCATCGATTGTAATGGTGAATGTAACGGGCTTTACGTTTCGGGAGACTTAAATTATGATCAGACTACTGATGAGAAAGATGTACAATTATACGTTGACCAAATTTTGAATAGTGAATATCCAACCACTTGTTCTGATTTATACCCTGATCAAGAAATTAATATCTATGACGCAGCTTTGCTTAAAAGCTGTATTCTATATGGCGAAATACATGAACATACCGGTGGTGCTGATACACACAGTCACTGCACTTTTCCAACCGGCATTTACAATCAGATGGACACCGTAGAAATTAAATTTATACAACCTTCTTTGGAAAAATATATCGACATCCAAATCAAAAATCCATTACAGGGTATTTTTGCATTTCAGTTTGAATTTATAGGGTCAGAAATTTCTTCCATATCAGAACTAAATTCTGTTCCAGAGCAATTATATGACTTGCGCTATAATGATCAAAATGGAATGATTACAGGCATTGCAGCGTCTAATAACGGGCTATCAAGAAGCAATGAATTTCAAGACTTATTACGGATTCATTTTGATCGTCTAGATGGTGAAATTTGTATGCTTGAGGATTTTATAATCGTGTCTGATAGAGATGAAATAGTAGCCCATAAAGTTAAAGAAAACTGCATTGAATTGACTGTCAACAGTAATGAGATAAATGGACCTACTCCCACAATTACTATATTCCCAAACCCTACAACTTCAGAACTAACAATTAAAATAGGGAATTCGCACTTTTCTAATTATAAACTTTATACTATTAAAGGAGAACTATTAGAAGAAAATCCTATAAATCAAAGTGGATTATTCAAAATACAAAAATCACTTAATGCCGGTGTGTATTTTTTGTATTTTCAAAATGAAGACCAGATAGTTACGGAGAAATTTGTTGTGCAATAGAATTGTAAAAATTTGCAATAGAAATTAGTTTTATAAAATAAACGAAGAATCGGTGACTTGGTCCAGTCAATTTTTCTTTTATCTTCTTCATTGCAAAAAAGGGATTACTATTTTATATAATCCCGTTTCTAAACTAATTTTTTTTATTTTTCTCATTTATAAAAGTGGATAATTATTTGTTGATATTCAATTAACTTGGAAACAAAAAAATCTAAACTAATTTATACCAGTGCTTATAGCTGCTCCCAAACCCACTAATTGTTCGGGGCTTTCCCCTGAGTATTCACTCTTTTATATTTTTCCATTTATATCAAGTGAATCCTATAAACCTACCCCATGACAAAATTTTAATTCTTGTCATTATATTTTTTTGAATTTTATTAGAAAGGATGATTCTGATTATTCTTTACTTTCTTGTGACAATAAATTCACTACTTATTGACATAATATCTCTTTCAAACTGTAATATTTTCATTCTTTGCAGTGCCCAAAAAACATGACTGAGTATTTTCTGATTTATCAGAAATGGAAGAAACTAATATTGCTTTCAGTGAAGGAAAGAAGCTTCCATGCTGAGGATTAAAAAAATGCTAGACCAATTAATATCTTCACTGCGGCGCTATGCCCGCTAATTGGTCGTGGCTTTTCCTGCGAGGTATCCATTCTTGTGAATTTATCTTTTTTAACTCATGGGAATCCAATATGAATGAAAACCTTGATTCTTAAAATTTTTTATTTTCGCATTGCAAGAAGCCAAATACAAATTAATATAATTTCTTAAACTATGCGCCAACAGAAATAGCTATTTCGGTTTTTTCTTGGGGTTTC
>Ga0209828_1003271_pt1 | contig 12521 bp, 18 predicted proteins | sample MaitaG_FD_187429 | JGI IMG/M metagenome (GOLD analysis project Ga0209828, IMG submission 187429) | Marine algal microbial communities from Maine, USA - Maine_Asex2 metaG (SPAdes) (version 2) | ecosystem: Host-associated > Algae > Red algae > Unclassified | place: Maine, USA | collected 2015-01-05
CATTCTCGCCGGACGGAGGACAGATCAGCTCCTTGAAACCTTATAATTATAGATATCCAGGAGATGATTATGTGGATCTTTTAGGACTTGACTTCTATTTTGATTCTGGTATGGATACCGAGATACATAGGTTTATTGGTCACGTAGAGACTACTGTGATGTTAGCTGATTCTCTTAATAAAGTAGCTGCCATTACGGAAATTGGCGATAGGGATGCTCTCGACATTAATAAATGGCACACAAGAGTTGTCTTAGATCCTATCAAGGCCAATGAATTAGCATCTAAAGTGGCATATATAGCTACATGGAGAAACGCTAATGCTGAGCATCACTTCGCGCCATACCCAGGACATAAATCGGAACTAGACTTCCTCGATTTCTACAGTGACACCACAACCGTTTTTCTCAACAACATGGTCAAAGGTATTGCAGACAGCTTATATGTAGACAAACTAAATGAAAAAAGTGATGCTGCCTTTATCTACCAGTATAAGCTCAATAATGGTCCACAATTCACAATAAAAGACTCATCAATAATATATGATGGTCCTCTGAATTTCAATTATACTAATACAATAGCAACATTTGATCACTCTGATCTTGCTGATATAACGATAGATGAAGAGGCACAAGTAAGTGACTCATCTAGAGTGAATTTATCTCTTCCTACCTTCTATACAGTACACTCAGAAAACGGGCAAGTTACCCGGGATTATGAAGTCATAATAGACGGAATCATTTCTGCTACAGAACAATTATCGCAAAATGATATTGCATTAGATATATACCCTCTCCCCGCTAGGAAGTTCATTAATATCAACACAACGGATGTTATAAAAACCATTAGAATTAGCACTATAGATGGCAGCACCGTGGGATTATATGAAAACATTGATGCCATGGTGTATCAGATCACAGATCTCTCTCCAGGTGTTATGATTTTAGAAGTTTTATTTAAAAATGGAAAGGTCACCAATAGAAAGATTATAGTTCATTGATATTAACTGAGTCTAATAGAGGCACCCTATATGTCACTTGAAAATACGTAATGGTATATGCAAAGAACCCGGGCCTAAAACAAGATGCCTTATACGATATATTCTGATGTCTCAGAATATTAGATTACTTACTCATTCCAGGAAGATATAGAAGATATCTATTATGTATTAATAATTGTCGATAATGAAGATGAACTTGAAAATGTCATTTCAATCGCTCGGCAGGAAAAGAATGGAGCTAGAATCGGATTTAGGTTTACAGGATTTATGTATCGAGGTGAGGCTTTGCAAAGTAGATTTGGTTTTGATTTAAATCAAATAAAAGAACTTGCTGAAAAACATTGCGTGGATCAACATGACCTGTATTACGAAGGTCTTCATTTCCACTTGGATGGATATAGTCTTGATCAACGAAGTTCTGCACTAACTCAATGCATTAGAAAATCGGTAGAACTTAAGTCCCTAGGATTACTACGAAGTTTATCGACATAGGAGGTGGATTGTTAATGAATTACCTGAAAAACCGTGACGAGTGGGAGGCTTTTTATAAAGCTTTGCAAAATGCCGTTCTTGGAAAAACTCCACCAATTACGTACAAAAATGATGGTTTAGGATTTAGGATTAATAAATTATAAGGATAAACTTATAGGAAAGGCCAATGTGTACCCTTACTATATTGAACTTAAAAAAGGAAATGCTCTAAAATACATTCTAAATGCTGAGCGTAAAATTAACGTATCGATAGCTGATGAGCTTGTGGAGAAAGGTATTGAATTAAGAATAGAACGAGGTAGGTCGTTACTGGATCAAGTGGGAGTTATATTAGGTAGAGTTGCACCTGTAAAAAAGGATGCCAGAAATGATTACTTAGTGGGGCTAGAGATGAATATGTCACAGTTAGCTAGTGGAAGCAGAGACTTTTTAGTTGACCCTGTACATAGAAGACGTTACTCAGAACAAAGTGCAAAAGCATATGGATATCTTACAGGAGCTTACTGTTTAGAAAGGGACATCATACTAAAAAGGAAACTTGAATTTAAAACAGTACCACGTAAAGGTGATCTATTATTGTTCATTAATACTGCTGGATATATGATGTAATTTTTTGAATCTATGGCTCATCAATTCGAATTAGCTAAGAATATATTTATTGACCCAGCACCACTTCACGATGACGTACAATATCACGTGGTTAAAATCGAGAGCTTATAATGATTATATTTATTTACTGAGGCAGCCTAAATCCCTAACTACAAAGAACAGCGTATTACTCAGCAAATTTCCATACCTTATCGTTTATCTTACATTGACGCAATGAGTTTTTAAATTCGCTGTTGCTTTTAAAGCTGGTTTTCTTCAACCGTCTGACAGGTATTGAAACTTCAAATTGCTCGCAATAAAAAATCCAAGGCTGGACATTTAAATTCCCTTGTTCATCTTCACTTACAAAATAAGTTTTTCCGTCAATTGATTTATTGATTTCTAATTCTCTACCTGCAAATGGAATCTGGTTTTGGCTAAGAATAAGCGATAATCTATCGCAAAATAATAACACTTGATATCCTTTCTCAAAATCACTTTTAGAAATAGAGTGAAGTTTAATTAAATCTTCCCGCAACGCTTTTTGCTCCGACAGAAAACTAGACATCATTTTACTTGATTTAGCAAGATCGGTATACAGAAAATCAAGGTGCATGGAAACTAGCACTTCAATATATGGGGATCTTCGGTGAGCTTCTGACATGATATTCTTGCATCGATCGATTACAACTATTATCGGCTGACTATTTTCTGTAAAATTTTTTAACATGCCATTCTCTGAAATATGATCACCATCTTCGATGCTTGGTTGCAAATCATCATGAGAAGTAATAGCTATGATGATTTCAAATTTTTTGTGACCGAAAAATTCATCAGCAATATAATTGGCAATTTTGCCTGCAAGTAATCCATGAGTTGAATGATAAATTACTTCAAAACCATTTGCATCAGTATTAACAATCATATTAAAATTAGTTATCTATATCAATTAAGGAATGGCGATTAAATAAATGCAGATTTTGGGCGAACTATTTTTTTGCCAATCAAGGACGTAAAATGGGCGTTATGCCTAGCATCATAACCATTTTATGGACGCAGAGTGGCGGAAAAAAAGGAAGTATAGAATCGTCATTTATTTTGTTACCATCCTAAGGGATACGATTATATGCTACTTGCATCGCTAGCTTCCTTTAAGTCTTCGATTCCTATAAGAATGCTATCGTCTACATCTTCAGACTCCTCTCCATGTAAGACCGAAACATCTCCTGTTGTTTCAAACACAACCGCTTTAACATTAGATAGCTTAAGTGCATTGGCCTCTCTGAGTTTTGCCATAAGATCTTCTATCGAAACCCCTGATCGATCAAGATTTTCACGTAAAATAGTTCCATTTCTCACAAGAAAAATGGGCTTATTACTTGCTAATTTATGAAAAGCAGGAAAGTTTTTCATTAGTCTTCCATAAGCAATCTGCAGAAATACAATAGTCCCAAGAGCAAATGCTCCGTTTAATAAAGATGTCTTAGAACTTAAAATTGTTGTAGCCAAGATAGAACCGATTGCAATGGTGCTTGCAAAATCTATGGGCGACATTTTCGCAAATGTTCTTAGGCCCGCCATTCTTGTGATCACAAGAATGACTATAAAAATTATTACACTATTCAAAATGATCGATAAATTTTCAGATAATACTTCGCTGATGACTTCCATGAAATTAATTTTTAAATTACAGTTATTTACCTAACTAACTAACAAACTACAAACAGAGAACAATGTTCGTATTCTCGATATTTCTTCCAGTTAAAATTTTTTTCGCTAATAAACCGAACATTTGTCGCTCTTCTTTAGTAAGAGATATGTACAATGTTGTACAATAATATAAATTTATAATTATGAGTTCATTCAATGACAAGTTAAAAGGTAACTGGAATGTGATTAAGGGTTCTCTAAAACAAAAGTATGCAGAATTAACCGACGACGACCTAGCCTACGAAGAAGGTAAAGAGGATGAGTTGTTAGGTAGACTTCAGAAAAAAGTTGGAGACACTAAAGAGAATTTAAAGTCGTTTATTAACAGCGTAGGATAATATTGCATTTCAATATCAAACAGCAATCTAAACCATGTTTAGATTGCTTTTTTTATGCATAGCTACATAAATGGGATAACCATGATGCTTAAGGAATGTAAAGTCAATTAGTAGCAATGTTAATGATTCTCGATAGTGAGAATAGGTAAGAATACAAGAGCTTTAACATTTTAAACATCATCTCGTTTTACCAAATCTTCCTTCAAACCAGCAGGAAGACCATCAACATCTTGTAGTGTAAAGCAATCATTGTTATCAGTGCTTTTAATAACACTAAAAGTAGAATCTGTTTCTAAGACAACAGCGTGAACATCACTGATATTTTGAATACCTCTATGTCTTATTGCAGATAAGATTTCACCTTTAACTACTCTCTCAGTAGAAAGATTATCTTCAAGATATTTTCCTTCGAAAACCAGCAATTGAGGTGTTGCTCGAATTACTCTTTGCAAATTTGAACTATAAACTAGAATCTTGGTAAGTATAAATTGCATTACAAGAAGAAGGAGGATGGAGAAAGCTCCTTCTAGAAGAGAGATGTTTTCAAATATTATTGTAGATGATATGAGTGATCCTACAGCAACAGTAACAATCCAATCATAGCTATTCATTTGAGAAGTCGAACGCTTTCCAACCAATCTAATCCCCAAAATTACAACGGCATAAATTATTGGTGCTGAGAAGGCTATCCGAATTAAATTATCTTGATTGTCAAAAATTAATTTTTCCATTTGTTAGCTAGTTTTGAAGGTGAATGGATTGTGAATTTGACTTATCTGATTTATACTTTATTTAGTGTATATTTCTGTCTATCTGCCCCCACAATTCGGAGCGTTGAATAACTGGTGCTAAAGTGTCTAAGATGATGATTTGATGTTAGCTCAAGTTTCGCAGATATTATTTGATTGATATCTAGTGTTAAACACATAATTTAGGTGATGCATAATCCATTATAATATTTTTTTCGAAGATGTACAAATTTTTTTTTCAAAAAATGTACTACATAATGTGAAATTTACTCAAAGGATTTCAGGAATTGGTCAATTGATGACTAATAATCAGCACATTCATAATGCTTTGCGAAGTGTGATTGACCGATTTAATTATGACAAGATGAAAGAATTGATAAATACTATTGTTGATGTAATCAGTAAAAATGCAACAGGAGATTGGAGCAAGAGAGACGATGTAATAGCAAGATTAAGAATAACTGTAAAGAAGATCTTAATGAGACATGGACCCACTAGGTTTAGCAATACTGGAAGCAGATCGTGTCCTTACCTAAGGAGAAGCACTGACAGAAATGTTTACAAGTAAATACAGAAGATACAAAGTACAGATATAGAGTGCTGAAAGGAGAAGTTAAGCAAAGATGTCGAGATTTGATGAAACAAGATTGCAATGCCATGGAAATAAGGATATTAATAGGAGTTGTTAGTTCGAATCATATTCATTTGCATATAGAATATCCTCCAAAATTATCAGTGAGTGAGATAAGCAAACAGCTTAAAGGAAGAAGTTCAACGAAGTTACAAAAAGAGTATCCCCATTTGAAGAAACGTTATTGGGGAAGGAGATTTTGGAGTAGAGGATTTGGAGCTTTTAGTACAGGAAATATCACAGATGAGATGGTACAAAAATATATTGAGGGGTATCGAAAAAATCCTAATGACAAAGAGGATAATTTCTTTCTGGACTAGCCAATTAGGACTTTAGTCCGGGCAGATTAACCCACCTACTTTTAGTAGGTGGTATTTAAGTTTTATTTGCCAAATACAGTAAAAGTACTATTTCTTTTAAGGTAAGAAAGTAGAAATTATTTTTTACTTACTTTTTCTTGCAACAAAGATATTTCCTTTACAGTCAAATTTCTCCAGCGTCCCAACTTCAAATTTCCTATGTCAAGATGCATGATTCGAATCCTTTTTAAGGTCATTACATTATATCCTAAATGTTCACACATTCTTCGGATTTGACGGTTCAATCCTTGAGTAAGTATTATGCTAAATTTTTGATTGCCTAATCTCTTGACTTTACACTTTTTGGTCATTGTGCCTAATATGGGAATACCACTGCTCATTCTTGCAATGAAGTTATTTGTAATTACCCGATTGACTGTAACAATGTATTCCTTCTCATGCTGATTTTCGACCCGTAATATTTTGTTTACTATGTCACCATCATTTGTCAAAAGAATCAGGCCTGAAGATGGTTTATCTAATCTGCCAATGGGGAAGATGCGTTGCTTGTGGTTGACGAAACTGATGATGTTGTCCCTATCTTTTAGATCTGTCGTACAGGTGATGCCAGGTGGTTTATTTAGTGCAATGTAGATAGGTCTAGGTTTTCGTTTGAGCGGTTTGTTATCTATGGTTACATTGTCTCCATCAAAAACTCGATTTCCTTTTTTAGCTACTTCACCATTGATCATGACTCGTCCCATCTCTATCATTTGATCGGCTTCACGTCGAGAACATACCCCTGTGTTACTAATGTATTTATTTAAACTAATTGAATCTTCTGACAATGTAAGTTGATTTTATTGTGATTTTTCGTAAGCTTCTTTTATCCATGATAATAGTTCTTTATCCACCTCCTTCACATTTTCAATTCTAACTCGATGTGTGCACATGCTTCCAAAGGGTCCTGACCCTTCTAGTCGAGCACCAATTTCTTTATCTTTAATTTTCAATCCTAAGTCTATTCTAGTTTTGGTGGCAGGTTTGATGAGAGCAAATTGTTTTTTACGGATTATACTAACAGCTTTTTTCTTGGGAGTGAATGTTATGTCTTTCCCAAACTTAGATATCTCTTTCAAAAGTTTTTCATAGATAGGCTTTAAGCTTTCCTTCCCTTTGTACTGGGTCGCTACTAGATCTGCTTCATCAAATGATCCGGCATCAGACTTTTTTGATTTATGTGCAACAAAATTAGCAAAGCCATAGGTGAACCCATGTTCAGCTTTTAAGAAATTTATAATCTCTTCATGTTTTTCAATCTTAGATTTTTGGACAATTTTGATCCAATGATCAAGGGATTTTCCAGTTTTTTCAAGCAATCCTTTTTCCATATTTCAAATTTAATTAAGGATAGTTTCTATTTTAATCATTTTAATATTATAAAAAGAAATTAGTAATGCAAGAATCAGTATAGTACTTTTAAATTTAATTTAAATCAAAACACTCAATAATTTTCATCTGATATTTTATTTTGCCTGATCATATCGAACAATTCCATCCACTATTGTCTTCAGCACCTTTGCTTCCTTCAGTTCCTCGTCTGTACAAGTTAATAGATTCGTATCCAATATTGTAAAATCAGCATATTTTCCAATCTCAATACTTCCTTTTTCATTTTCTTCAAAACCAGCATATGCAGGGGCCATTGTATAAGAGTAAATAGCTTCTTCTCTTGTCATTCTCTGTTCTGGAAAAAATTCCATATCTGGATTTTCTCTTCTCCGAGTAACAGATGCATATATGCTTGCCAAAGGATTTACATCTTCTACAGGAGCGTCAGTTCCATTGACAACTACAGCACCTGCATCCAATAAGGCTCGCCAGGCATACGCACCTTCTTTTGCTCTTTGTTCTCCTAATCTAGTCTCTACAAATGGAGCATCTGATGTACAATGAACGCCTTGCATGGATGCTATGGCTCCCAGTTCCCTAAATCTTGGAATATCTTCAATCGCTAAATGTTGAGCATGTTCGACTCTCCATCGCAAGTCCAATTCCTTATTTTTATTTTTATACTTTTCAAAGATATTTAAGGTTTCTTGATTAGCTTTATCACCGATGGAATGGACGCATAATTGCATGTTGTGATCATAAGCCAACTGAGCAATTTTTTCTACCTCTAATACTTCAGTTGTATTCTGCCCGGTAAACCCTGGTTTGTCATCATAATCTTCGATAAGCCAAGCCCCATGCGCCCCTAAAGCACCATCTAATTCGGACTTGATGGCACGGCATGTATAGAAACCGTTTCCGACATTCAGCATTCTTAAGTCAGCTAATTTACCTTCCATTTCTGCCGCACTATGTCTCACCATAACCCAAAGTCGTAGATCTAGTTCTGCATTTTCAGCCATCTCTTGATACCAAGCTAATTCATAAAATTTAGAACCAGCATCTTGAAACGACGTAATTCCTTTCGCAAGGCACTCCTCTTCAGCAAGACGAATTGCATCTAGCCAGTTTTGCTTTCTTTTTTCGTCTGGTATTTCATTCAAATAATTTTCGTAAGCGGTATAAATACTTTGCATGGCATTCTCTTCAAAAACACCAATGGCCTCATCATTGGAATTTCGAATAATTTTACCTCCTTCTGGATCAGGCGTTTCTTTTGTGATTCGTGCTAATCGCATCGCCATGTCATTGGCAAATAAAGAATGTCCACTCGCATGCACTAGGACAATTGGATGATTAGGAGAGAGCTCACTGATGACATGATGCGTTGGGTACTTGCCTTCTGATTGTATTGGATCGATGGTCCATTTTTCTTGATGCCAACCTCTGCCATATATCCATTCGTCATCTCCTACAGTCGATAATTTATCCTTTACTTTTTGAGTAATTTGTTGCCATGATGTATCTGCAAGAAAATTTAAATTTTGTAAACTAATTCCTAAATTTGAAAAATGTCCATGCCCTTCAATCAATCCCGGGATCATAAATTTTCCCTCGATATCAATGGTTTGGACTTTCGGATCAGCTTCTTTCATAAGATCATCAGTTTTCCCTAGCGATACTATTTTCCCGTTTTTGATACCGACCGCATCAAATTTTGGGCTTCCATCAGAAACGGTATATATATCTGCATTGTAAAGTACTAAATCGTATTTCGTTTCCTCTTTGTTGCACGAACTATATAAAATAAGGGTCAATGCGAGTATCCCCAACCTAAGGGATTTTAATGGAAAGACATATTTCATCATTTTCTTATAAGTTAGCAACAGTTTGTAAAGAATAAAATATCTTTGGCCTAAGATAATCATCCCCTATGTTATATTCTATTACAGAATTACAAAAGTTTTATAGTGATGCGTTAGAGGACTATTCTCTCCCGTCTAACTTTCATAATTTATACGAACCAGTAAATTATTTATTGCGGATAGGAGGCAAGCGAATTCGTCCGATTTTAGCGTTAGCTAGTTACAATATATTCAAGGAAGATATTGCTAATGCTCTGCCGATGGCCCACGCCGTAGAGTATTTCCATAATTTTTCTTTGATGCACGATGACATTATGGATAAAGCTGATTTGCGTCGAGGTAAAGAAACGGTACACAAGAAATATGATCTAAATACAGCCATCCTTTCGGGAGATGTAATGCTCATTTATGCTTACCAATTTATCGAGCAGTGCCCAGTGGACAAGCAACCTGAAATCTTAAAACTCTTCAATAAAGCATCTAAAGAAATTTGTGAAGGTCAACAAATGGATATAGATTTTGAATCGTCGACGGATGTAAGTATTGAGGATTACTTGCAAATGATCACCCATAAAACAGCCGTTTTATTAGGGGCATCCATGCAATATGGAGCCATCCTAGCAGAAGTATCTAAAGAGGATGCGAATCATCTTTTCAATTTCGGAAAAAATATGGGAATTGCGTTTCAAGTGCAAGATGATATATTAGATATTTTTAGTGAATCTAGTAATTCTGGAAAAATCCAAGGAGGAGATATTTTGCAAAAGAAAAAGACATATTTATATCTAAAATCTTTGGAATTATTATCCGAATCAGACTCATCTCGCTTAAAACAACTCTACACTGAGGACCTTGACATTGATGATCAAGAATTTATCACCGAAGTCACGCAATTGTTCAATTCAGCGCATGTAAAAACCTATGCACAAGAATTAAAATTAAGTTATCAGCAATTGGCATTCTCTCATTTAGATGCTGTAGTTTTTAGCAATGATAGAAAAGAAGTAGTGAGAGAATTTGCCATTAAGTTATTGGATAGGGAGAGTTGAAAATAATGTTGTATATTATTGTAAATAAATATTTTACCAAATGAAACTCCATTTACTATGCTTTTTATTAATATGTTCTTTTTCTAATTTATTTAGTCAAAATAAATTTAGAATCTCAGGAGAAGTCGGAACAAATATGTTTTTATCGAGCAGGGTCGCACCTTCTGTAGGTTTGACTGGTGAAGTAGATTTTATCTTATAGATTTTTATCAATAAGTTATAAAAGCGCAGAGTGTATTGCCTGGAGGAAGAGATAATGCAATACGACTATATGACTACATTAGAGTCTTGACCGAACATGCTTATTTTGCAAATCCAGATTCTAAAACGCTAGATGCTATAATCTACAAATGCAATGTTCTAGATAAGATTTTTTCGAATCAAATTTGGCTTTCTACTACTTTAAAAAGGACGTATCTAAAAATCACAATTGGATTAGGATGGGTTTTTGGCAAATTTGGGAATAATATCATTAAAAAATCTAATGTGAGTTCTGGCCAAGGCAGTGATCCTCTACCAGGAACTAAAAGCAATGCCCTAAGTCTCAGACTTGGATATGCGTTTTATAATTTTAAATATTATATAACCATAAGAGATGCGGTAATACCAAAAAGACACAGGTTCCATGATGATAATTTGATTTCAATGTCATTCGCATATTCATTGCTTTCCGACAGTAAATCTAAATATTAGAAAAACAACTATTATCATACACTTACTATGCGTTTAGAGTCAGGTTTTGGTTTTCATAAAAGTCTAATACTCGTAACGATTCGTTGGGTATTAGCATAAACGCTGCTGTATATTTTAATTTGTTCAAAAATAATTTTGTAAAAGCCTCCTTAAATCAAATGAAGGATGCTGGTGTCGACGCCTACGTTTGAGTGGGGTGTTGAGTTTAAATTACGATAATTATAATGCCCCAAATTATTTTTCTAATAGTCCAAATGCTTCGATTGAATATATCAGAATTATAAAGAGGAATTCAGATGGTAAAGAGTTTTTGGGTGGTGGAATCGGAAGATACAGTTTTGATAGAGGCGATGAATGGAGATTCGGCCCTAAAGTATCAATAGGTTTAATTACAAGAGCTATTTCTAACACATTTGAAATTAATTTTCCGATTGGTAAATACCCCTATATAACGTATAGAACAGGATTAGGATTTAACATCCGAAGATTTCAAAGAACTAAAAAGCAAAAGTTGAGGAGCAATGATATGATGATTGGATCAAAACCATTTAGAAATATGAACGCTTCAATAACCTAGTTCGAAAAATAACTTCCATTGACTTCGAGTGTTTATCTAATAATGAAATCTAAAGGAATCTTATTCATACTTTTAGCTACATTTTCATTTGCTTTAATGAATGTATTAGCCAAATACTTAAGTGGTTTCCATCCTATGCAAGTCGTGTTTTTTAGAGCGTTAGGGACGTTTGTTTTTATTTTTCCATTTATGATTTACAAAAAGATTCCGATCTTAGGTCAGTATCGAAAGTTGCTTTTGTTCCGGAGTGTGGCGGGATTGATTTCTTTAGCCACTTTTTTTATGGCCATACAGAGAATTCCATTGGGTTCTGCGATATCAATTAGATATCTAGGTCCAATATTTGGGGCTTTCTTAGCATACCTTTTTTTAAAGGAAAAAGTAAATATTTGGCAATGGCTAAGTTTCTTGTTTTCCTTTACCGGTGTACTCGTGCTTAAAGGTTTTGATGTTCGAATCGATTACTATAGTTTATTTCTTTGTATGAACTCGGCCTTATTTGTGGGAATGGTATTTGTCTTAATTCGATACTTAGTATCCCGTGAACATTATTTGACAATCATTAATCATTTTATGGTTGTTTGCATTGCGGGTAGTTTGCTATTTATTAATTATTGGCGATGGCCGTTGGGGCAAGAATTGATGGCAGTGCTCAGTATTGGGGTTTTAGGTATGATCGGTCAGATCTTTATGACTAGAGCCTTCGAACTGGAAGAAACGTCAGTATTAGCTCCATTTAAATACATGGAATTAGTTTATGCCTTAATTTTAGGTTTAATTTTATTTGACGAAAGTTATACATTCATTGCCTTCATTGGTATATTAATGATAATTTTAGGAATGATCGCAAATGTGTACTTTAAAAAGAAAAATAAGATCACACAAGTATCAAAGCTTAACAATTAATATATCTCATCGAGCTTTCTGACTTACTAAATAATATGATAAATTATTTTCCATTAATTACTTTGTATTTACATATAAATGAAATTTGAAGATTACCATATAAGCCCTAAGATTAAGAAAGGACTTTTCTACCTTGGATTTAAAAGACCAACGGATATCCAATATAAGTCTATCCCCAATATTTTAAAAGGAGAAGATTTATTGGCAGTAGCCCAAACAGGAACCGGAAAAACA
>Ga0209828_1003273_pt1 | contig 12518 bp, 11 predicted proteins | sample MaitaG_FD_187429 | JGI IMG/M metagenome (GOLD analysis project Ga0209828, IMG submission 187429) | Marine algal microbial communities from Maine, USA - Maine_Asex2 metaG (SPAdes) (version 2) | ecosystem: Host-associated > Algae > Red algae > Unclassified | place: Maine, USA | collected 2015-01-05
ATCTTCCAGTTGTATTAGATAGGTTCATTAAAACCTGATTACCACCTGAACTATTATCACATATAAATGCTTGGTTAGATCCATCATCAAAGACTAATCTACCTCCATTAAGTCTACTATTGTTTACAACTATAGTATTAGACACATCAAAACATCCAGTAAGCTGTGATATATTATTACCTATAGATAGTCCCGTAAGTCCTGACTCATATGCAATATTATAAATGTTGTAAGATCCATCTCTAAAAGATCTGAAATCAACGACATTACTTGAAGGCAATTGTATAATGTTGTTATTTTCGTCTGTAACTATAAGAGATTGTAATGGACCAAAGGCATCCCTAACATTAACCTTAACAATGCCACCAGTACCTGTATTAGCACATATATCTGTGATGTCACTAGTCGATATATTACCACTGAATATATTATTACAATTACCTATAATCTCTAATTGATCGATATCCCATATAATCCTCTGGCTTGCATTACCGACTGGACAATAAGGCAATATCTCAAAATTAAAAACCGTCGTAAATCTTACTTGAAAATCACTATCTGACTTAAAGTCAAATTCCATAAAAGTCCAAAATCTATTAGTAGGAATACCTTCTTGCCTATACACTTCTACCCCATTAGCTAATACTCTCATTCCGATAAACTGTGGATAATTATTTAACCCTTGCTCTCCAAGGTTGAAATTGAAATTATCCGGAGCTTGCTCAAAAAAACTGATGCCGTCTAATGAACCGATCCCTGAAGGACCAGGCGTGACTTGCACATTAAACTTTAATGACTTGACACTTCCTGGATCATAATTACAGTTAGGAGATCCATCAATACACATACCTAATGAATTACCTACACCTGGAGTACAAGAATGGGCATTACCACTGACATTAGTTCTATACACATTAGCAGGCCCCACCAATGTAAGCTGGCTGCAGTCTGGAAAGTTATTCTCCAATGCCGTAAATTCTGTGTAATCAAATTGTGATCCTCCGCTGAATGAAGTACACTCATCAAAATTAACGAGAAGACTTGGCTGTCTCGGATCATCAAGGGCAATAGGTTCTGCTGATATACCATGGGTAGTATACAAGGCAATAATACCCCAAATTAAAAGGGTTAAGGTTTTTGGATTCATACTCTGAGCTCTTAGTCTAAAAAATCGAGTGGAAAGATAGCGAGTTAACGAGTAAATCAAGGTATCTAACCTCCTTAATGTCAGATGGTTGTCTTATTACAAAGAACTGTAATAAGTTAAAGAAATGGCGAAAACTGTGACTGTTGTGATAAGTGGAGGATCTGTATAAAATAAATCCTTATATATAAAAAAGAGCTACACCTAAGCGTTGAGGGATATCAAATCTTAGATTTACGAAAGGTGCTGTAAGTTAATCTCAACATACTAATCAATTTTTTCAAGCTCTAATTCTTGTAAATAATTTAAGTTTTCATCAAATACATCTACGTTTAAGTATGGCAAATTATTATCAGTATCTTCTAACGCAATAATATCCCAGTAATAAGTAGATAATTTTAACTCTACACCATTTGGGCCAGTTTTATAAAATTTTATTCTAGGATTTAAATTATCAAAAGACCAAAGGCCAGATGAAATTGGGAATGATAATATTGCTATGTTTTGAAAAATATCGGAGCTATTTGCTACGGTGTAACTCCCGTCACTAGTTAATGTATAAGTAACTGTTACTTCTTCTGATGTACCATCATCGTGTATATAAGATATAGAACCGATTACATTCCAAGAACCAATTAAGTCTTCGATAGAATATTCTAATGATGAACTACTATTGTCACAAGAGTATAACTGGATTAACATAATAAAACCTAAAATCGCTCTAAATGAAAATGATATTTTTTTTAGCATGTTATTTAACTTTAGTGAACTTACGGACAATAAATTTATTGTCATTTGATAATAATTTTATAATATAAAATCCTGATAATAGATTATGAATATCAATTTTTTGTCTTTGATTAGAACCAAAATTAATATTTCCTTTATAAACGACTTTACCTGATATATCTATAATTTCAATTTTAGAAAATTCTTTCTCAGCCTTAATTTCGGATGATAATTTCAAATTTAATTCTGAATAAGCCGGATTCGGGTATATATATAAGTCATCTTTATAAGAAGAATTATTCTTTGAAAATGAATTCAATTCGGCGTCAGTTATAAGTTTAGATTTTTCTTTTTCAGAAGATTTATTTTTGATAATTCTCAGCATTTTGGCGGTATCTATTTTTATAATATTAAAAGATATTAACTTCTCGTAATTACCTCCTTCAATTTTTCTGTAGCTGATAATTTCTTCATATGTAAAAGCACCATCGAATGGACCAGTAGGAGTTTTGCATTCTCTTTCTTGGTAACAGGTAGGCACGCATTCTTCATGAATTACGGTATTGCCACAATATACTTTAAATAGACACCTTGTTGATTCACCAGGACAACCATTATTAGTATATCCAAGAGCTAATAATGAAATTGCTGAAAAGTCAGATATTTCGTCACCCGGAATTGTTGGATAAGAACAATATCTAATATCATTACAATACCAGCAACCGTTTGCAGAATCATATCCAGAATCGGTATCCCTCACCCAAGTGCCATAATGTGTATCAAAGTATTGACCGGTAAGGATACAAGATTCAGTTTTCATACATCCTCCACCTGAGGAAAATTTTGTTCCTATATATATGTTTTCTAAAACTACTCCATCATAACAATATCTTTGCTTATACCTACAATCTTCTGGATTTACTCTAATTCCTTCTGGAATTGCTTCGATAATTCCTATTTGATTATTACATTGTCCTAAGATGGTGCAGTCCACTCTATCATAATATTCTGCTTCTTCATTATTTATTGAAGCACAAAAACGTTCTGAACAATTATTAGAGTCGGTAACTGTAACGCAATAAAAGTCAGGTCTTAAATTTTCAATCACATTTCCTGATGCTCCATTAGTCCATAAGTAAGTATAAGGGCCATTGCCGCCAGATACTGTTACAGATATATTTCCTGCAGCGTCAAATCTGAAACAATTATCATTTACTTCAGCAGAAATTTGAACTGGATTTAGGCTACAATCCAAAATGGTTATACAATCCTCTATTTCATTGCAGCCATCTTCTACTATAAAGCAATATTCACCTGGCTCATTTAGTCCAGTTAATCCACTATTACAACTGTATGAAATTATTTGACCGTTTGGATCTATCCATTGGCATGAATAATTACCTGTACCCCCACTAACTCGTGTAGAAATTGATGCATTTGGAAGTTGGTTTAATACTTCACTTCCGCTCCTTAATAAAGGTGGATTGATTATTGACTCCACACCATCACCATAACAATTTCCAGCAACATTAGAACTAAAATTCAATTCAGGAATATATTCAATTGTGGTACAACAACATAAACTTGCAGAAAGTATCTCTGTACAACCATTCTGATCAGTTACTGTAACGCTATAGTCACCATCACATACATTTGTCAAGTCTTGAGCATTACTTCCATTCGACCAGTTGTAGGTGAAGATTCCATTTCCTTGTATTATTTCAATATCAATTGAACCATTACAAGGCATCTCAGAATCACATTCATCGACATTATTGAAACTAATTATCTCAGCATCAAACATGCCATCAGCACCGCCAACATTCCAACAATTAAAATAAGAGCAGTCGTTTGGATCAGTTACAGTTAAGCAATATTCTCCAGGCATTAATCCTCCTCTATCCCATCCTCTACCATTAATACCATCAGACCATTCTATCTGATATTCTGAGGGATTAAAATAATAACAACTTAGGTCAGGTTTTATAGCTCCAAAATTCTCACATGTAGAGTCATCTACTTCTGCTTCTAGTTCACAATTTTCATCACAAGTGCATTCAATAGTAAATGACAATTCAGCTTGACTACAAATAGCATCTGAAACAATAAGGGAATAATCACCTGTAGTTAGATTATCTAAATCTTCAGTTGTTTCACCATTTGACCATTCAAAAGTATAAGGCGAGTAACCACCATTTACAGTAATATCAATCGAGCCATCTGAGCACATCCCTAATTGTGAGGAATTTATAACTGTACTAATTATATCCTGACTGTACAATTGATTTGTCAATAGAAATAAAAGCATAATAGAATATTTTTTCATTTCTATCTATTTTGAAAGTAATCAATTCTATTTATGGTATTAAATGCTGATTCCCCACTTAAAAATGAATTCCATTCGTTGCTATGAATAAAATATTTTTCACTATTCTTATGGTCATCGATAAATATTATGTCCGTTGCCAAGGGGGTTATGTTGTAAGATTCTTCTTCCATCTCAAATAAGCAATTGTTCATAATGATAGATAATTGTTGGGCATTTAAATCAAAATCTACAACATTGAAATAATTTGGATTTTCAATTTCTTCAGAGTACACTTTAGTATACTTAGAAATAGAGTTAGGTTCATATTGAAGTGACAACTGATATACATTTAGCAATACATCTTCTAAAAGAAATAAATAAATATTATTAAGATCAATAACTTTTATATCATAAAATGAAAAATTATCATAATCTGCGAATTTTGTTAAATCAAAAGTAGCAACGCCTTCAATTTGACTATTAGGTTTTGAATAGATTATTTCATCAGCCCCAATAACTAAATTCAAGCGATCTTTGGGGTATGGTAACCCACTATTGTGTACGTATTCAATAGATGCTCGATAGTTATTAGTTATACTAAAATTCAAAAAATCATTTATCATAAATTTATTTCTTGTATCATAATATAAACCAAAAATGTCGAATTCTAAATGATTACCTAATTGATCATACTTATTTATTGATGAAAGATCGCGTGAAAATATAGACCCTTCAGAGTCGATGATAATTCTATTATTAATACCTTGACTAATAATATTTGATGCCAGCAAGACGAACAGAATAATTTTCATTTTTAATATTTTGAAAAATCCCAGTTTAATTGATAGTTTGACAAATCATCAGAAATATAAATTACATAAAGTTCTACCCTATCATTTTGATCGTTATCACCGTTTAGGTCCATACCTCCGTTAAAAGTAGACTCATCCAAAATGTCTGGACCGAAATAGGCTCGTGCACAAACGGTTTTTTCAATAAAAGTAGCTTCGTCATGAATTACTCCATATGATGCGAAACCGAATGAAACTAAGAATATTATATATAAAGCTTTCATATTATTTAATGTCTTAATGAATGTACAAAGATTTTTTTGTCATGGATTTGAAAGATAGATTACCTTCTTTAAATGAAGTCCATTCATTGATAGGAATAAAATATTTTTCTCCATTACTTCTATCATCAATATAAATAAGATTTTTTTCTAAAGGTGTTTCAGTGTAAGCTTCCTCTTCTATTTCATATAGGCAACTATTACTTATGAATGACAACTTGCCTTCAGATATATTAAAATTTACTACATTAAAATAAGAGAGATTTTCCATTTCAATAGAGTAAACTTTCTTATAATCTGTAATGATATTTGGATTATATTCAAGAGTTAATTTGTAAACATTTAATACTTCTTTTTCGAAAGTAAATAAGTATACATGATTAAGATCTATAATTTTTATGTCATAAAATGAAAATTCCTCATAATTACAAAAATCCATCAAATCAAAAGAAGCAATTCCTCTATGTTTTCCATTACCAAAATTTTTAGAAACGATTATTAACCTTAACCTTTCTGCAGGGAAATATTCTCCATGGTTAAAAACGTATTCTACCGACGCTTTAAGTTCATCCTTAATGTCAAAATTTAAGAATCTATTGGCCTCAAATTTTTGTCTTTTATCATAGTATATGCCTAATATTTCAAAACTCAAATGATTACCTGATTTATTGAATTTATTTATTGCAAAATTTGAAAAATCCCTTGTAAGGACATCATCATTTTTGTCTATGATAACAATTCCATTATCACCTTGCCCAAAAATATTTGTTACTATGAATAATAATATAATAAATTTCATTACTTAAGTTTAAAAGGTTGTATGATCCCATGTAAGTTTAAAATCACTTAAATCATCAGATAAGTATATAACAAATAGATTAAGTACATCATTTTTGTCATCCAAGTGTAGTCCATGAGGCTATACTTAAACTGTTTTCTACAACATAGTTTCCATCATGATTAATAATATACTTAACTGAATATTCTTCAGTAGTTCCATTATCGTGGATATAAGTTTTTGCTCCGATTACTTCCCAAGTTCCAATAATATCTTTGTCTATTGATGTTCCGCCGTTATCACAAGAGAAGATATGAATGAATAGAATGCATATTAAAATGGGCTTTAGTGAAATTAAATATTTTATCATAATTAACAATATTTAGTAAATTTCCTGAGACAAGTTTCTATAACCAGCTAATTCTCGCTTGACTGCACCCTCGCCATCTGATACTCCCGTGTGGCGACGAAGTATATAAATATACCTATAAATAATAAGGTAATCATCCTATAATAAGCACCAAAAATTATAAAACCTATTGACAGTACCCGACCTACATTAGCGGCAATGATAGTTGCTTTGCGACGAGACATTTTCATACTAAGGAGTGCTCGTAGTATTCTGCCACCATCCATTGGGTAAGCTGGAAAAAGATTAAATACAAATAGAATTGTATTCATCATAGCGATAAGAAAGATAAATCCTACGGGGTCAGTGAGTACTTCTATACTTTCTTTCTCACGTAAGAAAAAATCTTCTGTCTCCATAGCATAAAGCACTCCGAAGAAAATAAGCGCTAAAAACAGATTAACTAATGGCCCTGCGAATGCAACTAACAATTCCTGAACAGGTCGTTGTGGCATACCCTCTAATCTGGCTATGCCGCCTATAGGAGTTATAATAATATCTCTTGTCTTGATATGGAATCGTCTTGCCATAAGGGCATGTCCATACTCATGCATAATTACTAATACAAAAAGTATGACCACGAAAAGCGAAAGTAACATACTCGTCGTGAGGTCCATCTTATGCTTTAAGACTATGCTACCTATAATCAATATTGTAAATAAAAATGTCCAATGTATCTTAATAGGTATACCCGCTATTGTAGCGACTTTAAGCATGTGTTTGTTTCCTATCATTTAGAAGTTACGCTTGTATCAAATCTTTTATACATAAAAAACATAACGAAAGCTGTAAGTAATAGGATGACACCCATCACTCTATAACCGTAGATAATATTATTAGACATATGAAAGAATGGTATCGTGAATATGCCTAAGAGGATAATTCTCAATATTATATGTGCCTGAAAAAATACGCTTCCTGCTCTACCAAAAAACTGATTAGGTACATTTCTGAATAGATAGGTTATCCTCGATATTCTGCAGCCCGCATTACATATCCCGACGAGTAACATCATAGCGAAAAACAATAGCACAGATTGATTTACAGAGAGGTAAAGATAAGCACCACTTATAATAAGTGTAAGCGTGATAACGACTGCTGGCAGAGATATTTTTCTCATAAGAAACCCTATACTCAGCCCAATAAAGATTGCCCCCATAGAATAGGCCATCTTTGCATTGGCATAGACGTCACCACTTTCTTGGAGATGATTTCTTACGTAGTTAGCTCCCATATAGAAGGTATCCATCAACACCATAGTGAATACCATAAATGATAATATCCCAAACCACAGTATAGACTTATTGCCATTCAGGTATCTCAAGCCTGTCTTAATTCTCGTAATTACATTTCCTATTTCTGCAGTTCTCTTACGGAGTGGCACATAACTTATAAAGCTGATTATAGTAAATGCAACAAAGTAAGTTATCCCGTCGAGTAATATGATATTCTGTATTGCCCACGGCTTAAGATCAAAACCTATGTTAATAGCCATCCCAAAAATATCCATCTGCCCATTAGTAGCACCTTCTAATAAGAGTGTAGCTCCTGCTCCTGCAGTTATAGTTGTGATCTGACCTATCACCTCAAGTAGAGATGTCATCTTAGCATAGTTCTCAGGAGGTGTTATCTCTTGTACAAATGCGTACAGGCAAGGGTAATGCATATTATAATTCAAAAATGTAATGATGAATATGGAAGCCACTAAGATCATAGATAAGCCACCATTCCACATCCCAAATACACCGAATGATATAATTATTATTCCTATACACGATGTCAGTACTTGGAATATTTTCTTGCGGTCATACTTATCTACTACAGTACCACTCCATGGCACCCAGAACATAGATAACACATTAGTGATGATGTATACGATACCGAAATATCTAAGCGAATCCATCTGAGCAAAATACCAAGGTATCGCTATCATCGTCATACCTTGAGCGATACCAGATATTGCATTGGCGATGAATAATAAAATGATAGCCTTTGTATTCAAGGGAGTGTATTAAGTCAGGAGGATATATTCGTATCACTATAATGGAGGACTTCCATCAATGTTGCAAAATAGACATATTTATTAGCAAATGATTTATCCATCAATTCTATAAAGATAGATAGGCGTTCTAGCTTCCTGGCTTCGTACATACCCAATGATGGAAAAGTAAATTGTATCGCATAACTCGTTACCTCTTCTGGATTAGGATTTATAATTCTTCTGACATCGGCAGCGAGGACAACTTTACCATCTATGACCTTAGTGAGGATACTCTGTATCTCTGCAAGCCAAGGTTCGATAATCTCTCGATCTAACTGTAAGGTCAGGTTAAGCACGTAATTATTAAGCATCATTCTCTTATTACTGTACGTTATCTCCTCTTAATATACGGTAGCGCTTTCTCGCTTCTACTGCATAGGTACTATTAGAAAAATCTATAAATAATTTCTCGTATAATTCTTTCGCTTTTTCAAGATCCTCAAGATAGAATTCATATATCTCTGCAGCAGCAAATAATGAATTATCAGCTCTGATCTCTTCTACATAATTTTCATAGACATCAGTGTATAGTTCTAATGCCTTATCGTAGTCTCGCAACTTAAGGTGGAGATTAGCTTTCTGATATTTGATATCATCTTCTAAGCCATGCTCAGGATATATCTCCATGATAGAATCTAACATTGCAAATGATGCATCATACTTATTCTGTACAGTCAATAATTCTGCTTCAGAGAACATCTTCAACGGTACATCAGTCGTATCTAAGCCCATATTATCCATAATGAATATAGACATGTCTATGGCATCATTAGATATCAATCTTGATGTTGCTGCCTTAAGTATACTGAACTGTTCTTGTGCCCACTCAAAGTTGCCTGCATAATAGAATAATTTTGCATTTTTAAATCTGGCTACCTCACCTAAATATTCTTCTTTGAATGCTTTCTCTACTTGAGAGTATAGCAATGTCGACTCCCATATATCTCCTTGCATCAGATAATAATCAGCCAGTGATATCTTACTATTAGCTCTTACGTATCGGCCTACACTCTGTAGCTCAACAAGATCCTTAAGTACTTTTATAGCTCCGTCTAAATCATTCATGTACAATGCTAAGAAGTCCGCGTATTCTTTGACTATGTATTCCGTTCTCGCATTGACACCAAATTCTTCTATAAATATCTCATACTCCCTCTGGAGGGAATCCAGGTCTGATGATGTGTAACTGAGATTCTTAGTTATCTGCTTTCTCTTACTCTGTAGTATCTGCCTCTTAGAATCGATGTACAGATCACTATTGATACTTTTATTCTGTGTCACATACTCGAATGCCTTAATCGCTGTGTCATAATCTCCTGCCGTATAAGCGATATCTCCTATGTTCTTAACACGAGATCCATCTTCTTCATATTTTCTATCCATAGCACGAGCTTGCCTAAGCGCATTCTTATACTCACTCTTCTCTACATAGACCCACTCAAGTAATTCTGGATAGACAACATTATCTGGCTCCTCTTGTATCTTCTCGTAGAGTTGCCTGCGTAGTTCTTCTTTATTTTCTTGGGTTACCAGATGTCTCTGGAAGTATGTCTTAAATCTATCAAGTCGCTTGATATCCATATTAGAAGCGAGGATATAGTACTTGATCATTTCTTTAGTCTCTCCCTTCTGCTGGTAGATATTCGCCATACTGTTAGCGAACTGTCTATCATTACCCAATAATTGGCCTCCTTTCTTAAATACTTCTATGGCTTGATCATATCTTGCTAATCGATGAAATGAATTTCCAAGTTTGTTAATGATATTGACATCTGGTGGGAGGTTTTCTATAGCAAGATCAAATTGTTCCTTAGCTTCATCATCTCGGAATTGTCTCTCCAGTAGGTTGCCATAAGTTACGTATAATTGCATGTAGTCAGGATGCTTCTTAATTTCACTCTTCACTTCGGATTCCGCTTTCTCATAGTCCTCCATCGCTATAAGTGCTTCTATATACTTCTGAAAATAGTAATCGCTATTTTGATTTTTGTCGAATAGCTTTTTTAGAATAACAGCAGCTTTCTCGTACTCACCGGATTGGAAGTATTGATGTGCTAATCGTGAGTCCTGCCCAGTTAGAATAACTGAACTCATTAATAAAAACAGAAACACTAAAAAATTCTTCATGTGTCTAAAAATTTGTAAAAGTCATAGTGGTAATACCTTTATCGTGATGATTAATCATTTCCTTGGGTATTAATTATATCCACTTATAGACGTTTCATTAACTTATCTTATAATTCATTAACGCCATGTGAGCTCTATTGATTTCATATTAGTAAAAAAACTGAGCCTACTTCTAAGACGATGTGTTCTAAAGTCTTCTACAAGATGAGGATATATAATGACTTATACCCATTATAATTAAGATATGTAAATCAATATTATATGTAAAGAACTGGCTATAAAAGGGAAAGGCCACAACAGGTTATGTCGTGGCCGTTCAGATTATTTTAAAAGCTTGGTCTTTATTCAAGACCTGCGTAAATATAGAAACTCTATTCGTTATTCCATGTATGTTCAGTAATTAATTGAGTGATATTGCCACTAATTAGACTTATTAGTCAGACCTCTATACTTTTCACTGATATCTAGATACTTAGTCTTAAATTCTGATATCTGATTGACAAGATTAGCTTTAAGAATTTCATCACCTTTTCTTAATTCTTCTAACTTACGAGACTGATCTTTAATACTTTCTGTAGTTTTCTTCAATTCTGCATATTCATGGTGTGTATCATAATGCTTCTTCTCCCAGTATTTTATATCGGCTTCTAATTTTGCGATCTTAGCTTTAGAAGCTCTCGTATTTCTTTTTACTTCATTGATCTTTTCTATCTGCTCCAGCTGACTTTCATACTTAAACTTATAATCAGATGAAGATTTTATATATCTATTAAGTTTTGACTTCAATTCTTTTATCTCTTTTTCGACTTTCTGCTTATCAGATTTCCAGTTGAGCATATCTGCCATATCAGTCTTGTACTTAGCTCTCTGCTGACTTAAGTCCTTATCTAACTTCTCGTTAATACGTGTCAGTCTTTGTACTTCATTATCGAGTATTTTTTTCTCTTTATCAAATGCAGCATCAGCTTGAGAACTTAATCGTTTGCTTTCTGTAAGATTATCTTCTAACTGAAGTTTTTCTCTCTTCAAGTTATCCAAGCTCACTTTATAATCATCAGCTTTCTTTTTCTGCTGCTCGACCTGCATTCTTTCATTCTTCACCTTTTTCTGAAGATCAGAATTTGATTTTTCTGCTACTTTATATTTTGACTCCCAGTCTACTTTCTTGTTCTTTCGCAATAATTGACTGATCAACCATCCTAATAACATAAAGCCTATCGCTGCTAATATTCCCGCCAAATAAGTTATTGTCCACATAATAGTCCCGTATAAGTTTTAATTGTCAAATGATTATACTTCAATATTAAAACATAATCCACAATTAAGACTGTAATTATGAGAATATGTAACTGCTTAATATTGAGATATGAAGATAAATCAATATTTGTATAGTAAAATCGATACTCTTATCAATTATTTCCCCCATTCGCGTAGAATGATAAAAAGGTATGTAGCATAAGCCTTCTAAGTCGTTGTCAATTAAGATACCGTCTTGTGAAGAGCTGAGCTTAGATTTGCCAGGTTTTTAAAACCTGTTAAATCTTGCTTGACACATATACACGATCGACTTTCCAAGGAAATACGTTCCCTTGATGGATAAAACACTTGTTAAGCGTTGGCTGTGCCTACGCTTAGGTGATATCAAATCTTGGATTTGAAAATGCTGCTGTGAAAAGAGTTGATATTAATCTCACTCCACCACAAACTTACAGCTGTACTTATGTCCTTTATCATTAGTTGCCGTAACAATACACTTGTTAAGCGTTGGCTGTGCCTACGCTTGAGTGATATCAAATCTAAGATTTGAGAATGCTTCGGCCACGTTCGGCGTAGGATGAAGCAGTGCATTATATGCGTGCCTTCTACGTCCGTTCGGTGTAGAATGATGAAGAGAATTGTAGCATAAGTCT
>Ga0209828_1003277_pt1 | contig 12510 bp, 12 predicted proteins | sample MaitaG_FD_187429 | JGI IMG/M metagenome (GOLD analysis project Ga0209828, IMG submission 187429) | Marine algal microbial communities from Maine, USA - Maine_Asex2 metaG (SPAdes) (version 2) | ecosystem: Host-associated > Algae > Red algae > Unclassified | place: Maine, USA | collected 2015-01-05
TGGTAATTCTAATATAGATTTTTGTGATCACCTTGGAGATTTTAGGCAAAGCATTTACTCGAACTTAGATATTGTTAAACCCATTTATGAATCTTTAAATGCAGACCATCATTATGCTATAGGAAATCATGAGTTTGATGATAATGGAACTGCTGGAGGACTGAGCCAAGCTATGAAAAATAATCTGTTGTCCCTTCTTTATAAGTCTTATACTGCGAATTAATATCTCCATAATCCGCATATTCTTTTTTGCTCATGGAAGTTTCTATAAAGGCTATTTTCTAGAAAATAATATTGCATCATGCCAACTTTAGTTGTATCCAATGTCCATTCACTCACTCCTTGTTCTACAATTTTAATTCCACTAATATATTTATCAATTGTGGGACTAGACATTGCCTTTTGCGAGATTCCTACAATCATTTGAAAAATGAGATAATTATTCTCTTTAAACATATTTATTGAATATGCTATACTATCTATAACTGTAGTTGCATAAACATCTCTTTCACCCACCGTTCTAATATCTACCTGTCGTTCTTTTCCTCTTTTCGAAAAACTATCAGACAGCACATTAAACATAGAATCCAATTCCATTTTGGGGTCTGGAATAACCATTGTCATATAGCCTAATCCTTCCATTGAACTGTAGGACACGTGAGCTTCGGCAAAATCTCCTTCAAAAAACGTTGGCACTTGATTCACAGATATTAATGCAAATGGATATTTCTGGCCCGAGATCTTACTCCATTCCTTTTCATACTCTGTAGAATGATAATACTCTTCAATCTTATCAGATGGTTCGCCTTTGCCAAGATTTCTAATTTCAACCCCCATTTTCTTGAGCTTACTAAAAATAGAATTTTCACCTACCAAATGACCAATTCCAATAACAAAAAATAAAGGATGTCTTTGATGATTAGAAAAAATCTCATTTGCGAAAATCTGAATTCTTTGTTCTAATTCAAATACATCACTTCCAGTTAACTCATAAAAATTATGAAAATAATTTATAGTCATATTTTGATAAGCAAGTATATAATTCTCAAACTCTGAAGGCCCAGCATATATGAGTTGATCATCGCTTACCAAATCCTCATATAAAGAAGAATAGTCGCTAAACTTTATAACCCCACTTAGGTTTAAGCCCATTTGCATAGCCGATTTTGCTAAATAGGAATTTAGCGGTGTCGGCATACCCAAAACATCATAACTGTCAGCTAAACTATTTGGTGAAAGTGAATTAGATTCAAAACCTTCTGCTGCCATCTCGCGAACAAAAATTGAATCCATTTCTAAAAACTCAATTTCTGAAATAAAAGATTCTGATTGTTGTAAAGCATAAAATAAAGAATCATCAAATGAAAATACTCGTTCATCATTTGACTCAATCGTCCCATAGACTTAAGACTTATGATCTAAATCGTCGTGACTAATCTCCCATAAATAAGACTTGATCTCTTCACCTTGCGCACAAATACTTGAGCTGAAAGCAGAGTATTAACGTGTTTAACAATGTTCTCATAAAGTAATATTCTCGTGTTCTGAAGCTAAGTTATCAACTTAAAATTCAGTTGCAATAATCAAACCGTAAAACATTTATAGAGCCTCTGTAGTCTATTCGTAGCAATATGTCTCACCTGTTTATAAATAACTTTGTGTCTCGCCTTTCTTCAGCACGAGGAATTCCCCTCCCAAATAAAATCCATTCTCATGAAACATATCATGACATTTTTATATCTTTTTGTATTCACCTTTCTCTTTATATCTTGCTCAACATACATCTCAGATAACCAAAGCTACGGAACCCAAATTAGACCAACAACAGATTTATCTCAAGCCCAGTTTAGCGACCAACAACTACCACAAACAACGTGGGACAATTTATTTCGTAATTCAATGGATGCTCAGGTGAATGGATATGGACATACCATGCAAGTCAAAGTACCTAGATTAAGTGAATCCTTTTCCAACCAACCATTATTCATTGTCAATAACAGAAATATTGGTAAAGGATTTTCATCAATCAGTCACTTGGACCCAAGTTCTGTACAACGTATAAAAATACTAAGACGACCAAATGAAATTTCAGCATATGGAAATCAAGGTCGACATGGAGTCATACTGATAAAAATGATTTAATGATTCTATTTATTAGCTTTTTGTGCTTCCAAATTCTCAGGCGTTGGAGGCGGACCATCAGGTAAAATCGCTTCATATGTATGGTCTCCTTTTCGTTTGTCAAACTCTGCCTTCACATCAGTGACCAATTGAGGGTTTTCTAGTAGATCGACGATGGTCATACCTATCGCCTTAGACGCATGAAGCATTCCTTTATGGCCAATAGACATACCTCCACATGCAACGACTGCCCATGAATGCCATGGTGTCAAAGCTGGTGCAGTCGTCACACCGAGGCGAATTTCTGGTACGAGCCAACTGACATCGCCGACATCAGTCGATCCGCCGCCTGGATGCTCTAGCGTCTCCTCAAAATCCTTAATATTGCCATCAAGACCAAGCTTTGGCATACCCGTAGACACTTGAATTGTTTTGGCAAAGGCTTGCTCTGCTTCAGTATATTCAATATCACCCAGCATCATTAAATTCTTGTGCATGGCTTCGCCTCCAGTCCGATTGACTAAGACTTCGTGAAGACCTGAAACAAGACTAATTTTATAATCGACCCTCGCCATGATCGCGGCACCTCTTGCGATTTCTTTAACATGTTCATACACTTCGAGCATACCATCTCGTTTCGTGTCTCTCACTCTTGTCCAAATCTTTGATTTATCAGCGACCACATTGACAACATCACCTGCATGCATCATATGATAATGAATCCTCACGGTCGGTTTAATATGTTCTCTAAAATAATTTATTCCAGTTGTAAATAATTCCATTCCGTCAGACGCACTTCTCCCATTCCACGGATCCGCCGAAGCATGCGCTGCCTGACCACTAAACTCAACTATAAAATCGACTAAGGCCAATGAACTCTGGACATCTGCTTTTGTCTGAGCCGAAGGATGCCAATCTAGACAAACATCTAAATCATCAAAAAAACCTTCTCGCGCAAACCACAGTTTACCAAAATATTTCTCTTCTGCTGGCGTCCCATAAAATCTGACTGTCCCTTTTAACTGTCCAGCATCTATCAGCTCCTTAGCGGCAATAACTGCTCCTAAACTTCCAGTTCCAAATAAATTATGGCCACATCCATGTCCGCCCTTTCCTTCTTCCAATGCGTCTTTCGTGGGTTTAGCTTTTTGAGAGATACCAGGCAATGCGTCAAATTCGCCAAGGACTCCTATGATTGGTTTTCCACTTCCATACTCAGCTATAAATGCTGTCTTCATACCAGCCAAATCTCGTGTGACACGTAAGCCATTTGCTTCAGCATAAGATGCCAGCAATTCTGAAGACTTATACTCTTCAAATGCCAATTCAGCATTAGCCCAAATTTCGTCACTGATCTCTATTAATTTTGTCTCATGATTATCAATGGAGTTAATAATCGCTTTTTTTGTATTTGTCCAATCTTGTGCGATTAATAGACTCGGCAACAATACTAAAATGAAAATCAAATATCTCATGCTTATATATTTTGAACTAAAATACTGAATTGAATTCATTATTTACTCATCCTGAGCTTGATTCAGAAACTCAATAGAATAGTATTGATTGAAAGAGTGGATAATGGATAGTCTATAGTCGACTATTCATTGTTCGCTTCAATACTCATATATGATAGATGAAATAATCTTTTCCCGAAATAATCTGTTTGGCTCTTCGTCAATACGATGAGTCAGGTTATTATCATCGTCATAGATATAGCTATGCTAAATACTTCTTTGTATATTTTGCTGAAGTAATTAAACTGAATTATAGAATCCAATAAGTAATCACCGTTAAAACAATGTTCTTGTAGTAACTTATTAGATGCCTCATCAATAGTGAAAAAATTTCCGAGCCTATTCTTTTCAAATAAGGTGTCTAACATAATTATCACTTTATTTTCTTCCCATGTTAAAGACAATTCATAGTAAATTTCATTAAAATTTTGTGTCTTTGGATTTGTTTCTTATTCTCACAATCTTACCATCGTCCACATAAAATAAGGAATCTGAACCTACTTTTACTAGCATTCCATTTTCGTAAATAAAATCTCCAATATTTGAAATGTTGCTAATTACTAATTGATCATTATTCAGAATAATTTAATCTTCCCCACAACTAAAGAAAGTAACTATTATTAAAGTTATAATTAGGTACCTAATCATGTGTTTTACTTTTATACTATATAACCATCGATCATGAGTTATACATTAAAAATATAATTCTCCATTCGCTCCCTAATCTTATGTTCTGTCGGTAAATTTTTAATACCAATCCCTTCCACAATAAAAGAAGCTGCGCAATGTGCAAAAATGCACGACTTTTCTATACTTCCGGTCTCGTGGAAATGATGTAAATAAGCGGTTGTGAATACATCTCCCGCGCCAGTTGCTTCGACTTCAACCACTGGAAATGCAGGTAGTTTAATCTTTTGTTGCTCATAAAAGACTGTGGCACCATTCACCCCATCAGTTAGCACGACATGAGAGACGGCATCCACGATATGCTCAAGTTTGCTTTTAGAATAGCCAATATCTTCTTCACTTATAATGACAATATCCAAAGCAGCTAACAATGCCCAATCCATCTCTACAGACTTAATCTTTTTATCATTACCCCAAGTTCTTAACCATCCTTGAATAGATGCGCCTTTTAATGAACTGGGAAACAAGTCTACTACATTAATATTGACTTCATCTGCTATGGGACATAGTAGTAAAATATCGACGTCGTCATGATTAGCACTTATTTTGTCCTTTGAAATATTGGCAGCTTTGTGATGGATATATTGATCTCGGCCTTCCGGCAAATAAATATTTTCAAAAACTGTTGTCTTTAAATCAGGAATGACCATCAGATCGATTCCATATTGTTTAAATTCTTCATTGTAAAGAAAATCTTGTCCAATACTAGTGATGATAGAACTCCGACTCTGTAGTTGTTTTGCTACCAAAGAAGCATATGAAGCAGTTCCACCTAAGACAAAATCGTCTCCTATTTTATCGTGACAACAATGCCCCACAGACATGAAATGTAGTCTTTTTTCCACTGTGTCAAGGTAATACCTTAGATCTAATCTCCGTAGGACTTAAGTTACTTTTATCATAACTTAATTGAGAAAAGCTTAAAGATTTAAACGGATTATAGAACTTTATCGTTAATCATCTATCCATACTATTACATTTATGACATCTGATATCAAACAAAATTTTTTCATTCTCATTATACTAGCTCTTGCGAGTTTACTCTCAGGCCAATCCATCCAAGGCGAATGGAATGGATCATTACAAATACCAGGAACGACTCTTGACATGTCTATCACACTCGTTGAAGAGCAAGATGGATGGGAAGGCACATTAGATATTCCACTACAGAATGTCAAAAATATGGAGCTCGTTGATTTATCCATCCAAGGCAAGGACATTTATTTTGCATTGCCTAAAGTACCAGGTCAAGCTTCTTATAGTGGCACTATTAACGAAAACGCAACATCTATAACTGGTGTCTTTGCACAAGCAGGACAATCAATGGATTTAAATTTTGCGAAAGCATCTGAAGAAGATTTTCAAAGAATACTGACTGGCATTAAGAACCTCGAACAGTCGATCGACTCACTGCTGTTAGCCAAAAATGTACCTGGTATGGGAATTGGTTTGATGAAAGATGGGAAAATCATCATGAGTAGAGGATTCGGATATCGAGATTATGACCATAAAAAACCGGTTGATGAAAACACAATTTTTGCAATTGGATCAACGACGAAAGCTTTTGTATCTGCTGGCTTAGCTATACTAGCAGATGAAAATACAATAGAATGGAACGAACCAATTAAAACATATTTACCAGATTTCGAACTTCATGATGATTTTGCACAAAGAGAAATGACTGCATTAGATCTTGTGACTCATCGATCTGGACTACCTCGACATGATCTATTATGGTATGGCACAGATTTTAGTCGAAAAGATTTATTTAAACGATTAAAACATCTGGAGCCAACAAAGCCATTTAGAACTGCATTCCAATATCAAAATTTGATGTTTATGACTGCAGGATTGCTCATCGGAGAAAAATCGAATAGTACTTGGGAAGAATTTACAGAAGAGGAAATTTTCCGACCACTAGGCATGAAGTCAAGTAATTTTTCAGTAGATGATAGTAAGCGTACGAATAATTTCGCGCTGCCATATAAGGAAAAAGATGACAAAATTGTTGCGATGGAATTTAGGAATATTGACAATGTTGGTCCAGCTGGCTCAATTAATAGCAGTGTTAATGATATGTTGAAATGGGTTGACTTACAACTAAATAAAGGTACTTACGGAAAAAAAGAAGTCATCCATAAAAGTCAATTTGATGTCATGCATTCGCCACAGATGATCGTTGGCAGTGGTGCATTAGGATCAAAGCATTCAGAATTTTCACCATACAGTTATGGTGCTGGTTGGTTTATCTACCAGTATGATGGTACTGAGATCATTCAGCATGGAGGAAACATTGATGGCTTTAGTGCATATGTTCAGCTCTTACCAAAAGAAGATATCGGGATGGTCCTATTGACAAATTTGAATGGGACAACACTACATAATGCTATTGCAATGGAAATAACAGATTTACTTTTAAATAATGAATCTAAAATTGATTGGATCTCTCGAGCATTTCCTGATAAACCCAAGAGTGATAAAAATGATGATAAGGACATTATAGAACGACGTAAGAAAAACACAAAGCCTAGTTTTCCTCTTGTCGATTATGCGGGAGAATACATGCATCCTGCTTATGGTTCAGTGTACATCAAACAACGCAGTGGCGATCTCACTTATCAATTTAATTCATTCCAAGAAAAACTAGAGCATTATCATTTTGATGTTTTTCAAGGAGATCTGACTGACTTAGATCAAAAAATAAAAATGCAGTTTCATATGGATCAAGATGGAAATATCATGTCTCTATCAACAATTGTGGAACCAATGTTACCTCCAATTTCATTTTCTAAATTACCGCCAAAGCAATTAGACGAGCCTCAATTTATTCGGGCAATAGAAGGAGAATACAATTTGGAGGATGTCACTGTTGATATTAGAAAAGCTGGTGATAATATTAAATTAAATGTGCCAGGTCAACCAGAATATACCTTGATCCCATTTCAAAAAGATGAATTCAAACTTCAAGGAGTCGCAGGATTTAGTATTAAATTTTTGTTTAATGAATCCAGAGAAAGTGTAAAAGAATTGATCTTTTATCAACCTCAGGGGAATGTGATTGCTAAGCCGAAGCAGTAATTTGAACTTAGTTCTCAGCAAAACGAGTCGCTTATGTTGCCACCTTGAGGAGGTACGGGATGCGGAATAAAAATTATTTTATATATCTCCTAGAAGAAAAGTAAATCAATAGCAAGTCCGTCATTTTGAACTTGATTCAGAATCTTCCCGTACTACATTATCCTTTGAAACTGTTGGAAAATAATGTGGGTCTGACTATTCCGATTGTCTTATCAGACTCGTTGGAGAAGATCGTGAATCGGAGTTATCCATGAAAACTTTATAATAATTTGATTATCAATGATAAAAAAGCTTTGGTGAGAAAATGGACTTTTCAATTCTTACTTTTCCTTGACGAAAAGTAAACAAAAGTCAAGTTAATTTTAATATCAAAACCCGAAAGCTGGCACCCACACCCACAAAATTAACGGGGCTTGGCTTCTTCGGATTTAGCTAAGAAAAGTGGATTCCGCAAAAAACGAATCGACAAAATCTTTGCAATTGTCCTTGCTTTAATTTTATAGCCCAAAAGGATTTTAGAGGCTCGGATGACATAACAAGTTTAGTTAAATAATTAAAAGAGAAATTGATAACTCATTTCAGAATCTAATTCAAATCAATCCTAAATCTCACCTTCATCTGCAAAGCTATAATAACCCTTTTCTCCAATAATTAAATGATCAATAATATTAACGTTCATGACTTGGCCTGCTTTGACTAACTTTTCGGTCAACAAAATATCTGCTCGACTCGGCTTTAAATTTCCAGAAGGATGATTGTGAACAAGTATCATAGAACTGGCTAGAAATTCTACAGCTACCTTAAATACGACCTTTGCATCGACGACTGTACCTGAAACTCCGCCTTCACTTATTTTACGTTTAGCCATGACTTCATGTGATCGATTTAATAATATAATCCAAAACTGTTCAACATCAAGGTCTGCTAGAATGGGCCCGATATGTCTAAATGCCTCTGCGCTTGTTTGTATTCTCACTCGCTCTTTAGGATCAGTCAACTGTCTTCGCCTTCCTAGTTCAAATGCAGAAGAAACGGTAATTGCCTTTGCCTCTCCGACCCCTTTGAATGACATCAAATCGGTAAGAGATAGTTTTGCTAATGTATTTAAATCATTACCGACGGTTTGTAAAATACGCTTAGCCAAATCTACTGCACTCTCTTGACGAGATCCAGATCCTAACAAAATAGCTAGTAACTCTGCATCCGACAAAATTTGTTTTCCATTGGCTAACATTTTCTCGCGTGGTCGATCTTGTCCAGACCAATTCTTGATAGATCGGTCAGTAAATTTGTTCCTCATCTTTAAAAGATAAATTGTAAAATTGTTTTAACTAGCAGAAGAGTTAATATATACCTTTTTAAATTAATAATAGTCAAATATTCAGGTTGGTGTGAATAAAATTATTGCCCAACTGTCTGCAGCAAGGCCATCACGGTCTTCAGTGTTTGTAAACTACTCTTTGTAAAAAGAAGAAAAAACCACCTCGTCATCAGCCGATGCAAGTAAACAGTCGTTCAATATATTTTCACAGCTACCCTTCTACCGCGCAACATTTCTTACTACATTTTCTACGCACTTCAAATTGTATATCTCTCTTTTAAAAATGTATTGTAAAGTTCATTTGCTTTTGATAATATAGAATGACTTCTAATCGCATCATAGTATTTCAACTTGGCCATATCTTTTTCGGCAGTTGGCACGGGAGCTGACAAGGGGTCATTCCTTTGCTTCATGGTTGATTTTATTTGAGTCAATTGGTTTTCATTATAAACGGGTAATGAAAAATCAGTATCAAATCTAATATTTAATTCGTTGATGACTTCAACAGGATTTTCTGTCACTTCTTCAAATGATGTAATCTGGATTTTGTCTTGTAAATCAAGAAGTCTTTTATAAAATGAAATCCAAGCACTAAATGCTATAGAAATAGATAATTTGTCGTCCCACACAACTAATGATGCAATTGCATCTTCTGGTTTTCTGATTAAAACAATCGTTGGTACATTGTACTCGACAGCTTTAATAACTTGCGCAGCTGCATGAGTATGATGAGCTATTTTCAGAGCCTTATTACGCCGTTTAAAAAGCGTAAAAAAAAATGAATTGCCTGATCTTTGAAAACCTTCGATACAAATGTCACTATCTGGATATATCAGTTTATTTTTTTGATTTTCTCCTTTATGTTTTATCCAATACAAAGCAGTTGAATTACCAATTGTGGTCCCGATAAAGAATCGAATATTCTTTTCTAATGAGGTCATTTAGACCAAGTTATCAGTGTCATGAATTAATTTTAATTAGGAAAGAGCGGATTTTAAATCATCAATTAAATCATCCACGTCTTCAATGCCAATGCTTAATCTTATCAAAGAATCTGTCAAACCAACTTTCAGTCTTTCTTCTGTAGGTATTGAAGCATGCGTCATCGTCGCTGGGTGACCAATTAAAGATTCTACTCCACCTAAAGATTCAGCTAAAGAAAACAAATGTGTATTACTCAATATTTTATCAGCAGCTTCAAGTGTATTTTCATGTAAATCGAATGATACCATACCACCAAAATGCAGCATTTGTTTTTTAGCAATCTCATGTCCAGGATGATCTGTTAGGCCTGGATAGTAAACTTTAGAGACTTTTGGATGAGTCAATAAGTATTCAGCTATTTTTGTTGCATTTTCACAAGCTCTTTGCACTCTAATATGTAATGTCTTAATTCCTCTAAGGACTAAAAAACAATCCATCGGCCCAGGTACTGCACCAGCAGCATTTTGCAAAAACCGCAATTCGGTTTCTATTTTCTCATCACTTGTGATCACACAACCGTGTATGACATCAGAGTGACCGCCAATATATTTTGTTGCAGAATGTGTCACCATAGTCGCACCCAAATCAAGTGGATTTTGTAAATATGGCGAAGCAAATGTATTGTCAACACAAGTCATGACTCCATGTCGATTCGCAATCGTGGTCACTGCTTCGATATCCACAATATTTAACATCGGATTAGTTGGTGTTTCTATCCATATCAGTTTTGTTTTTTCTGAGATGTACTGCTCAATATTATTAGCATCATACATATCCACAAATTTGGAAGACAAGCCAAATCGCTCAAATACTTTTGTAGCCAATCGATATGAACCGCCATACAAGTCATTTGTACACAGTATCTCATCTCCAGGATTCAACATTTTAAATATCGCATCCATTGCGGCAAGTCCACTAGAAAAACAAATCGCCGAATTTCCATTTTCAAGAGCCGCAAGATTTGCCTCTAAAGCATGTCTAGTAGGATTTTGGGTCCGTGCATATTCATATCCCTTGTGCTTCCCTACTCCTTCCTGCACATATGTAGATGTCTGAAAGATAGGCGTCATTATCGCACCTGTAGATGGATCTGGTTCTATTCCCGCATGTATAACTTTAGTTCCAAATTTCATAGTTAGTATTGTAGGGTAAAAGTAGAAAGAAATTAATGATTTTGTACTGGCTACTCAGTCTATTTTAAACCTATGTAGAACGTTGAATAAAGATCATTACATTTATGCAATATTGTTGCAAATAAAATTATGCCTTTAATCCAATGTTACATTAAATACCTTTAAATCATGAGTTTGAAAACTGCATCTATCTTATTCTTATTCTTATTCTTATTCGCTATTCTCTTTCTTGTTTCATGTGAAAAAGATGATCCAGAACCAGTTAATGAAGAAGAACTGATTACTGCGGTAGCACGATGGTAGTAACGTTACCCTAAGTTTTCAAGATTTAGATGGTGACGGTAGTAATAGTGCTATTATAACTGGAGGAACCCTACAAGCGAATCAAGTCTATACAGGTTCGCTCGAATTATTGGATGAATCAGAAAGTCCTTCGGAGGATACGGCGTAGTGGTAGATCAGATATTCCTGCATTAAGTTTAAAACAGTATTCATATTTTATCGAAACAAAGTATGAAAAGGAATTTAGCAATCACCTTACAATTAAGTCTGGTATACAGTTTAATTTTATTGATAACACCATTCTACCCGAAACAGGAATTTTGCCATTGATCCCAGACTATTTTAGTTATGAAGCCGGAATTTTCTCCATCGTTAGAAAAGAATATAAAAAATCAATTTTTGAAATAGGATTTAGATATGATAATGTTAATCAAAGAGTTGTCACTATTAGTGGATCCACAAGCCAGCAAATAGAAAGATTTAAAAATAACTTTAATAATATCAATACTTCTTTTTAATATTTCATACAGAAAATATCTGAATCGCCAGAGATATTTTGCAGATGACTTAGGTAGAAATATTGTATTTAGATTACAGATGAAGTTCTAAGTTGATTAGTCTTCATTATACATGCATTTGTTATGGTTCTCATGATAAATCATGGTAGACTTTAACATTCTGCAAGTATACTCGCGTTGCTCGCGTTATTCTATCACTTTGTATCAACAATTAACACCGTTTTAGCTGTAAGCTCCCTCATCGAAATAGAATTGAGTTTCAGGACCTTTTCCCGATTCTTGATTGACTATGGAATTCAAGTATATTTATTCAAAATCAATAATATGAAGTGGGTTAAGGATCACATGCAACTAGCTATACAAGAAGCAAAATTAGGCTTAGTAGAAGGAGGTATTCCAATTGGCAGTATCATTTCGTACAAAGGAGATGTCATCGGAAAAGGACATAACAAAAGGATTCAAGAAGGTAGTGTCGTACTTCATGGTGAAATGGACGCTTTAGAAAATGCTGGTCGACAAACTGCAGCAGTATATCAAGAATGTATTCTGTACACGACCCTATCGCCATGTCCAATGTGTACTGGAGCCATTCTTCTGTATGGCATTCCAACTGTCATTATAGGAGAAAATCAAACTTTTTCAGGAAGCGAAGAATTACTAAGAAATCATGGCGTGGAAGTTGTGGTCTTACAGGATGAAGAGTGCATTAACATGATGAAACAATTTATTTCTGAATATCCAAACATATGGAATGAAGATATTGGAGTATGATGCGTTGATATTATTTATTTATTTTAAATATTTTCTGATTTACTAATATGACAATAACTGGAAAAATAATTGATGTCCATACAAATTCAATTTATAATGGG